>SXGR01626992.1_pt1 | contig 21261 bp, 19 predicted proteins | sample 3174711 | NCBI WGS metagenome assembly SXGR01 (sample SAMN11356860, study PRJNA531348) | freshwater metagenome | isolation source: freshwater sample F1-60 | place: China: Fuxian Lake, Yuxi | collected 2017-12-25 | reverse complement strand
TCCGAGACGTTGTCCACGGGCGTATAGGCTTCGATGCCGCCGATCTTGCGGAAGTCGTTGACGGCATGGGACGCGTGGCCGGCGCCCCCGCCGACGCCCAGAAAGAACAGCCGCCCTCCCGCATCGCGCAATCCCACGAGCATGTCGGCAATTCGCTCGATAACCGCGCCATCGAGCTGCTCGATGATGGACACGGATTCTCGCAAATAGGCAGCGGCAAACGTCGATGTCGTCACGGCTTGTCTCCCATCACCAGCGCACCGAGCCCTTCTGCGTCAAATGGTGCATACACCTGCCCGGCCGCCACGCGTTGCACTGAGACGACCCGACCGTACTCAGCCGAATCCAGGGCCGAGATGGATCGCAAGGTCGCCTTCAACTCGTCGGGCGTCGCGCACTCTGGCACGCCAGCCGCCTTCGCGCCGCCGTGGAGCGGGTCTGTCGTCCACAGATCGCTCAACTCCACGGACACGGCGACCCGGCCGCCCCAGATGGCTTCGGCAACCGCGGACGTCGCGCAGAACAGTACGACATCGGCCGCCGCGATCTCCACATCAAGCGGCTCATGACCGCCAACCGTCACCGACGCCGCTCGCTGCAGACGGGACAGGGCGGCTCGCTGCTCCTGGTGCCATTCCTGCGGGTTCGGACGAATCGTGACATCGCATTGATCGAACAGGTCGCGGCACCGATCGATCCACCCGGCCAGTTCCAGGAGTTCGGTCGGAAAACCGACCAGGAACAGGACGCGGAGCGGCGCGTCGGCCTCCCGGACCCGCGGGGTGTCAGAAGCGCCCCGCCATCTCGGACTTCCCACGGTCACAACGACATCGCGGCGACCGCACTCGGCCGCGAGCCATGGACCGAGCCCGGATCCTGCCGCGGCAATCACAGAAGGACGCGGCGGCTGCGACCGTCCGAGCGGCGACGCTCTCAGATACAAATGACCGGAGTTGTAGGCGGCATGCGCGAAGCCAATACTGGTTACGGGACGTGCCGCCGACGCGCACACCATCAACAGCCCGCGCTCCAATCCCTTTTCTTCGTAGGGGTAGCATACCGCACGGGGTGCGAGTGCGCGCACGAGCCTCGCCATCACCCGATGCAGCACGAGTTCAGGCGCGGCCGAAGCGTGCCGGAACAGGTCGTCGAAGAATCGCCCGGGGAAGAGCCGGCTGACCGTCCCGTCGATATGGAGGTCCGGGACGCGCGCCGCCATCGCCGCCATGTGCCGGCGGATGCGCGCAGCCGTTCGCGCGATCGGCAGGAGGTCCGTCCACGACACCAGACGATGGTCGAACGAGGAGGCGCGGCCCGATTCCCCGATCGCGCGTTCGATGTCGAGCCGGTCCGCGGCACCGCGAAGCTGATACAGCCAGTGCGTCCTGAACGCGGTGCGGTCGAGCACCCGGCCGAAAAAGTGATCGCCGCGCTGGCGGAGGCCGGTGGAACTGAGTCCAACCGTGACGACCAGGAGATCCACTGGCGTCAGGGACGCGCGGCTTCGCCAGGCTGGGCGCACGCGCCGCAGCATCGAGACGGTCTCGATGACCCGGCGCCGGATGCGCCGGAACGCGACGCGCCGGCGGTCGCGCGACGGATCCCCACCCAACACCTCGACCATTCCGCCGGACAACTCCCGTACGTACGCGCCCACTTCAGCGGGACACCCGATGGCGACGACTTCCCCACCGGGCTGTTCGCGGAAGTGCTGAAGCAGGCCGAGGGCGAACAGGAGCGGCCGGACCGGCTCCTGCCACACATGCAGGCGCGAGCCCGGCAACAGCCAGGCCCACGGCGTCGCGGCTTCCGCGGCGGCCATGAGCTCAGCGTGCCACCGCGTGAGCGCGTCCGTCCATTCCGCCTGATGGCGATGGCAGTGCGCGCGGACATCGGCCCGCTGCCACCCGGGCGGCAGCGCCGCTCCCGGAACGTAATGCGCACAGGTTCCGGGCGGCCCGTCCGGCAGGTTCGCGGCCAGTCGGAGCCGGGACGTCGGGACCGCCATGTCAGCTGGACCGGCGCAGCACGCAACGCACGTGCGAACTCAATCGCTGGTCAATCAGAAAGGCCTGGAATGACTGCCTGGTGAGCTCGTCGGCCGCGGCCAGGGTCCGGGCAAACGCAGGCACGCCGAGATCAGGCCGCGCGTGGAGGGCGTTGCGAACGATGTCCACATCGAGCTGGCCGGGCGTACTCACGTCCACCATTTCGAAGCCCTCCTGGACGGCCAGTCGCTGAAGGCCGTCGATGGAGGGGAAGTTCAGGTGCTGCGGCGGCGAGATCGAACGCGACGCGGACCCCAGCACTTGGAGATCGAAACCCGAAATCGTCAGCGTCGTCACCAGCGCCACGCCTCCGGGCTTGAGCAGCCGCCGGCAAGCGCGAAGAAAGACGCCAGGCGCGAACACGTGCTCCAGCACTTCGAACGCCGACACGAAATCGAAGTTGAATTCCCTATCCTCGACGGTCTCCACCCAGCGCTCGACGGTGTCGAATCCCTGATCGCGGCAGATTGCGGCCAGCCGCGCGTCGGGCTCGATTGCCGTGAGCGACCACGACGGCACGGCATCACGCAGTTCCGCGAGAAACAACCCGTAGCCGGCACCGACATCGGCGAAACGCAACGGGCGATCGCCGAGATGACCGCTGGCCATTTCGCGGCAGACCTGGGCGCGCGGACGAAACATCTGGGCGCGGCGGGCCGCGGCCGTCTCCTTGTAGAAGTGGCTGCTCCAGAAGGCGACGGCCTCCGAGGTGTCCATGTACTCACGAAGCAGTTCGATGGTGGGGCGCGGCGAGACATAGAGCGAGCCGCACTCGAGACATCGGCAGTAATCGAAACCTTCTTTCTCGAAGTCAACTGCGCGCCGGCTGCCCGCGCAGAACCCACAGGGGACCTCGATAAACGCGGTCCGCTTGACAGCCAGCCGCTCGGCGTCGCGTTTTAGGCGGGCAAAAAATTCGTCGAGCAGCACTTTCGGGCGAATGTCGTCTTCACGCATGGCTGTACCGGCGGCTTTCATTGGACCCGCTCCGCGCCCGCCAGAGGAACCGGCAACCGGCCGGCAATTGCGGCCAGCACACCATGCATGTCAGCAAACGTGCGCGGCGCCGGATCGTCGAACGTCAACCCGCTGTCCCTGGCCAGAAACTCGATGCCGGCCTCGGCGGCCGCCCGCTGGTCTCCGGCGGAGTCGCCGACGAACACGACGCCTTCGGTCGTGCCGATTCCTGCCAGCACCGCGCCGATCGCCCTGGCCTTGGGCCAGGGCGGACAGCCGTAGACGCCGGCAAACCGCCAGGCAAGCCGGCGGCGATCGAGAATGCCGCGCAGTTCCTCTTCGGGTGTCATCGAGGCCAGATAGAGCGGCACGCGCGCACCCACGCGCGCCAGAAACTCTCCGGCGCCTGCCACCATCGGGCAGTCATCGATCAGGCGCGCCAGCTCACGCGAGAACATTTCACCCAATTCGGCAATCAGGGGATCGCCGGCCGGCCGGCCCAAGCGCTCCGTCACCAAGTGAGCAAACTTCACGAACCGTGATTCGGACACGTGCGTGTGGTGATACGCCATCATCGTTGCCGCGTGATCGGGAAACCGCGCGAACAGGCGTTCGAACGCCATCGTCTTCAGCACATTCGATTCAATGATGACGCCGTCGAAGTCGAGAATGACGGCGCGCAGGCTGGACATCGTGTTAGTCGCGCTTGACTGCTGCGGCGGCCGCGGCCGCCGCCTGGCCGTGCAGCGTCCGGCAGGAGTCGCCGAGAAACAGGATGTCGGTGCCGAGGGCAATGAACTGGTAGCCCTGCGATACGCAGGAGGCGACTTCGGCAGCCGCGCGGTCCGGGTGAACTAGGTGAATGCCGGCCGCCAGCCCGTGCGCTTTGGTCGCCTTCAGCACCTTCTGCTTGGCGGCCAAGACGTTCGGGTGATCTAGCTGGCCGGGCAGGCCCATCGACATCGACAGGTCATACGGGCCAATGAAGGTCCCGTCAATGCCTGGCACCGAGAGGATTTCCTCGATGTTCGCGACGGCATCCTTGTGCTCGATCTGAACGATCAGCAATGTGGCGTCGTTCGCCTCGGCCACGTATTCGGCGAACCGCGCGCCATAGCCTTGGGCGCGCGCCAGGCCCACGCCGCGGAACCCCACCGGCGGGTACTTCACCATCTTGACCGCCAACTCGGCGTCTTCTCGCGAATTGACCATCGGCACCAGCACACCGGCGGCTCCCGAGTCGAGTACCGCCTTGGACTGGATTGGGTCGACCCACGCCAGGCGCACCAGCGGCACGGCGCCGGCGTGCTCGATCGCCCCTACCAGACGCAGCACCTCGGAATTATCGATCGCGGTGTGCTCGGTTTCGATCACCACCCACTCGTAACCGGCCCCAGACAGGATCTCGGCAACCGACACGTGGCCCATCGACATCCACGAGCCGAGCGTCACCTCGCCGGCCTTCAACTTCCGCTTGATCTCTCTTGCGAGCACGTGCTTTCTCCCCTTGACCGATGACCGGGCTAGCGGCGGCGCACGACGAGGCGGGCGAACGACGCCAGCCGTGAGCGCTGCAAACACTGTTGGAACTCCGACCGCGCATCATCGGACGTGGTGACCAGTTCGCGGATCGCCCGCGGCCAGCCGCCCTCCGGATCCGCGGCGATGGCCTGTCGTACATTCTCGACGTCGAACATGCCGGGCGTGCTCAGTTCGATGATCTCCCACGACGCCGAATCGAACAGGCGCGAGAACCCCGCGATCGACAGCAGGTTCATCTTGTCCGGCGGCACGATGGTCGGCGAGCGGTCCCACAGCGCTTGGAGATCGAAGCCGCTGATGCTGGGTGCGGTTACGAACAACACCCCGCCGGGTCGCAGCGCGTCGCGCACGGCCGCGACGAAAGCGCGCAAGTCCGGCATGCGGTCGAGGGCATCGAAGGCGAGCACGAAGTCGGCACTGGCCGCCGCTCCGAAGGCACCGCCGGCTATCGGCTCAGCCGCCTGCACTTGCAGCCCTGGCGCCAGCACCCGCAGTTCTTCACTGAGCCCGCTGCCTTGTGAACTCAGGTCGAGGCCATCGATCGCGTGGGCGCGATGCTCGGCCAGACCATCCACGACCCACTCCGCTCGCGGCCGTGCCAGCTTTGCGCGGCGGGCGTCGCGAGTCTCTTCGAGCAGGCGATCGCGCCAGAAGACCGCGGCGGGTGACGAGCGGTAGTACTCCGCGAGGGCAGCCGGTGCCGGCCGTGGCGACGCGAACAGGCTGCCGCAATCGTCGCAATGACGGTAGCTCAGCCCAAGCTTCTCGAACGCCATCCGCGAATCAGGGCTCGCGCACGCTTGGCAGGTGACGTCGACTAACGGGCCGCTGGTAAGGGCGGCCACCGACGCGCGGGTCAACTCCTGGAACCGCTCGACGAGCGGACCCGGCCGGATGTCGATATTCACCAACTCCTGCAACGACACCACGGTCTTCCGTCCCGACGGCGTACGGTCGTCGCTCGCCGCCGGCACGAACGCCGCCGGCGCGGGCGGGTCCGACAGCGCCTGCTGGCGTCGAAACGGCTCGTTGGCGGGCTCGCGATAGACTCGGTCGACTATCTCCATCACGCGCAAGGCGTCGAGCGAGGTGCCGAGTGACACCGGCCGGTTCTCGCGAACGCACTCGACGAAGTGATTCACTTCGAGATCCCACGACGGATCGCGGTCGTAGTACGAAAGTTCTTCACGGGGGTTGCCCACCGCGGCCGTCTCGCCGCGTTGCGGCCGGCGGCCAATCAGCAGGGTCTCGCGCCCATAGCTGCCGGTCTTCGACAACAGTCCGTTGATGGCGAGATAGCCGCTCTCCAGTCCGATCTCGAGGCGGAAGATGTGTTTCCATGCGGTGGCCGTGGAGTGCAGCTGCGCCATCTGGCCCTTCCGGTTTCGCAGCAGCACCACCGCGTTGTCTTCCACCGGCACGTCCCAGTGCGACGTCACCGCCATGCCGGTGACTTCATCGAAGTCGCCGCAGAAGAAGCGGAAGAGGTCGAGCATGTGAATGCCCTGGTCGAGCAGAATGCCGCCGCCGCCCACCGAGGGATTGTTGCGCCACGAACGTTCGTAACCGTCACCACCCGATTTTCCGTACACGCCCCGTAACGTCAGCACGCCGCCCAACGACCCGCTGTCGACGATGGCCTTGGCGTCGGTAATGCCGGGATGATGGCGGTGATTGAAGCCGAAGATGAGCTTGCGCCCGGCCGCCGACACTTCGGCGGCGCGAATGCGGACGATGTCAGCGAGCGTCCGCCCGGGCGGCTTCTCGCAGAACACGTGCTTGCCCTGCTCCAGGGCATAGACGGTCACCTCGGGCGTCAGGTTGTTCGGTGTGCACACGAAGACGACGTCGACACCCGAGCCGACTAGCGACTGATAGTCGGCGAACACCCTGGCGCCGTCCACCGTTGGCGCGGTCAGCTTCGGATCGCAGATGCCGGCCAGCACGAGGTCCGGATGCGATTCGACGTTGCGGCGCCGGATTTCGCCCATGTAGCCATAGCCGACAATCGCGGCCCGTAGTGGCGCGCGTGCACCGCCGCCGGCTGAATTCGATTCCCTCTGCGTCACATCGATACCATCGTCCGATCGTACAGCGCCTTCTGAGAGGCGTTTCCACGCAACCATGTTTCCACGGCCGGCACGTCTTCCGGCCGATCGACGCCGATCGTCGGGTAATCCACGACCACACTGTGAATGGCGATGCCGTGCTCGAGCAGGCGCAGCATGTCGACCGACTCGGCGCGCTCGAAGGGAGTTTCCGGCAAGGTCGCATAGCGGCGCAGCAGGTCCGCGCGGAACGCCATGATGCCGGTCTGCCGGAACACCGGGCACGGGGCCTGCTTGCGGTAGGATGGAATCGGCGACCGCGACAGGAACATCACGCGGCCGTCCTGCGCGCAGACCGCCTTTACGATATTCGGGTTGGCCAGGTCGGCATCGCTCTCGAGCGGCGACAGCAGGTTGGTGCAGACCACATCGGGCCGGTCGCGCAAGGGCTGGGCAATACGTTCGACCGCTTCCGGCACCAGGAGCGGCTCGTCCCCCTGCACCATGACCACGATGTCGCCTTCGAGCGAACGCATGGCCTCCTCGACGCGGTCGGTGCAGCGCTCGTGGGTGTCGGCGGTCATGACTGCGCGTCCGCCCGACGCCGCCACCGCGTCGAAGATGCTGGTGTCACACGTGGCGACCACGACGCTGCCGACACCCGATGCCAGCAGCGCGCGCCGCCGCACGTGTTCGATCATCGGGAGGCCAAGAATGGCCACCAGCGGTTTGCCGGGAAAACGCGAAGACGCCATCCGGGCGGGAATGACAACGGTAATGCTGCTCATGAGGGTCCGAGTGGCCGCAGTACTTTCGCCGGGCTTCCTCCGGCGATGACGTTGGCCGGAATGTCTCCAGTGACGAGGCTGCAGGCGCCGATGATGGTGTTGTCGCCGATCGTGGATCCCTTGAGAATCACCGTGTTCATCCCGATCCAGACGTTCTTGCCGATCACGACCTCGCGATCGGTGTCCGCCGTGGACGAGGTCCACCTGGCTTCAGGCGGCCATGGCGCGTGGAAATCCGAATCGACGATAATCACGTTGGGAGCGACCATGGTGCGGTCGCCAATTTGAATGCGCTTCTTACTGGTGACGGTCGTGCCGTTGAGGCCGACGCCGTTGCCGATCTCGATCTGCGCGCCGGCGAATGCCGTCAGGCTGCTTCGCGAGAACAGCGTAATGGCGGACCGGCTTGACGAACTAACCATGTGCAAGTGATTGCCGATCGCAATCCTGCTTTCCGGAAACATCATCACGTCGAAGCGTCCCCAGATCTGCGGCTGCGCCCCGACCGACAACCCGGGATAGATGAAGCGAAACCAACTCAGCCAGAGCCGGCCGACGGCCTCGTTGATACGAAACAGCCAGCCTCCGAGATACAACCTGGCGAGGAACCTGCGCAGGCTAATCACCCTGGCAAGTCCCCGGGTGTGTCTCCTGGCGTGGTCCGGTCGCCTTCGCGCATCTTGATGAACCGGGCCGGCACGCCGCCGACCACACTGTAGGGCCGGACGTCTCGCGTCACGACCGCGCCGGCCGCGACTACGGCGCCGTCGCCAATGGTCACGCCACCGACCACCACCACATTTGCGCCGATCCAGACGTCGTTGCCGATCACGATGGTCGAACCAATCGACGGCTGCCGATTCATCGGAAGCCCGCGGCGCATGGCTTTGTCGGAGGCCCGCATCACCGTGTTGGGGCCTATCCCAACATCGCTGCCGATCTGGATCCGTCCACCGGCGGCGGCAAGATACACGTTTGCGTTCAACCCGACGTGGCTGCCAATCTCAAGCAAGCCATCAGGACCAGCGGCCAGCGTGCAATGACGCCAGCAGCTGAACTCGTCGCCGATCTTGATGTTCTGAGCCGCGGTCACGAGCAATCCGGGACCAATGATTGCCGGCGTGCCAAGCGAGGAGAAACGGCGGCGCCAGTACGCGCGCCGCAGGAGCATGCCCGCCGCTCCCGGCATCCACGTGACTAAGAACTCGAAGTAGCTGCCGAATTCCGCCCCAATCAGTCGAAGGACACGCATACGTGCCTACTGCGGCATCACCCCGCAATCGACATTGATGCATTGACCGGTAATCGCGGCGCTCGCAGCGGAAGCCAGGAAGAGACACGACGCCGCCACCTGCTCGCCGGTCGGCAAGCGGCCGAGCGCGGCTTGCGTGGCGGCAAATTCATTCAGGTAGGTCTGGACGTCTCGGCCCTTCGCCGGCGACCGCGAATCTTCGAGGGCCTCGAGCAGGCCGGCCGTCTGGATATAGACCGGGCATATAGCGTTGACGCGAATGCCCCGCGGCCCGAGCTCCTTGGCGAGCGCCTGGGTTAAGCCGTTCACGCCGAACTTCGCGGCGCAGTACGCCGCGTTATTCGCACTGCCGCGCTTCCCCGCCAGGCTCGACACGTTGATGATCGAGGCGCCAGGTGAAAGGCGGGATTGGGCGGCACGGCACGTGTACAACACGCTCGAGAGATTCACCGCCAGCATGTTCGCCCAGAATTTGTCGTCAATCCCGGCGAGGGGCCGCCAGGCGGACAGGCCGGCGTTGTTCACCACGACGTCGATCCGCGTGCCCCACTCCGCGATTCGGGCCACAGCGGCTTCCACCTCCTGCGACCGTGTCACGTCAGCTGCCAGGTGACAGGCGCGATCTCCCAGCTCCTTGGCCAGGCCATCGTCGGTCCTCGAGACGATGGCCACCCGATTGCCGGCCTCGTAAAAGGCACGAGAGATCGCGGCGCCAATCCCTCGGCCGCCACCGGTCACGACAACTGTTTGAGGATCGGTCACAGCAGGTGTTTCGTCCATTCAGATCGTCATCGCGGAAAATCCGCCGTCGACCGCGATCTCGGCGCCGGTGACAAAGCTTGAGGCATCGGAGAGCAACCACAGTACTGCACCCACGAGTTCGGCCGGCTGGCCGTACCGCTTCATCGGCGTGTGCCCCAGGATGGCACCTTCACGTTCGGGGGTGATGAAGTGCTTCATGCTCCATTCGGTGGGAAAGAACCCCGGGCGAAGTGCGTTCACGCGCACGTTGCTGGTTGCCCATTCGCGGGCGACGTTTTGCGTCAAGTTCTTCACCGCGGCCTTGGCTACCGAGTAGGTAAAGGCCTTCGAGAGAGGAGGGCCGGCCGACGCGGACGAGATCGTCACAATCGAGCCGCGGTTGCGGCTCAGCATGTGCGCGCCGAACACCTGACAGCCCAGCATCGTCCCCGTCAGCTGCACGGCGAGGATGTTGTTCCATTCCTCGACCGAAATGTCGAGAAACGGGGTCGGCGCGTTGATGCCAGCGCCGAGGACCGCGCAGTCGACGGCGCCGAATCGCTCGACGATCGCCGTCAGCACGTGCTCGTGTTCCGCCTTGCTGCGGACGTCGAGCTGCAGGGCAATCGCCTCGCCGCCATTCGCTTCGATCTCGGCGACGGTCCGTTGCGCGTGCTCCAGATTCGCGTCGAGCACGGCGACGCGAACCCCGGCGCACGCCAGTGCCCGCGCCATCTCGCCAATCAGGTGGCCTCCGGCGCCGGTCAGCGCGGCGACCTTTCCTTCCAAACCGAACAACGTCGTCAGATAGTCAGCCATATTTGAAGTCGCGGCCTACCGGACTTTGGTCCAGGTCAGGTCGCCTCTCAAGAACCGCACGAACCCCGCCAGGATCGCGGCGTTGAGGGTGAGGAAGTACAGCGGCACGAACAGCAAGCCGATGCGCGCGCCGAGCCGGCGCGCCAGCCAGCCCGCCGCGGCCAGCCCGACCACCACGGAAAATCCCGCAACAACCAGGCCATTGAGCGGTTCGCGAACAGACAGCAGGGCCAGGAACAGGCTCATCGCGAGCACGAACGGCACCGACCATCGTGCGAGCCGGTGCGAGGCAAAACCAAAAGCGGCGAGGCCACGGCTCGGTGACAGCACCCGCCAGAGATGGGGCAGCACCTGGAAGTGGCCGGTGGCATCGCGAATGTGTCTCGCAAACTCGCCTTCGAGATGCGGAGCGGTGTCCTCGACGCCGATCGCCAGGCCCTCGAGCCTCACTCGGTAGCCCTGTTCCAGGACTTTCATCGAAATGAAAAAATCGTCGTTGATCAAACCTTTCGGCAGCGGGGTAAACAGCCTCCGCCGGATCGCATAGATGGCGCCGTTGGCGCCGATCAAGAAGCCCGCGCGACTCTCCATCCGCTTGAGCCAGCTCTCGAAGCGCCAGTACGCCCCTTCGCCACGGCCGCCGGCATCGCCAGTCTTGTTGTCCAGTTTCAGTAGCCCGCTGACGCAGCCAACCTCAGGGTCGCTGAAGTGAACCGCCAGGCGCCTCACGGCATCCGGCCGGTACATGGTGTTGGCGTCGGAGAACACGAGGAGTTCGGAGGTGGCGTCGTCCGCGCAGCGATTGACCACGGCGTATTTGCCCAGTCGCGGTAGCGGGATCAAGCGGACGCGCGCGCCGGCAAATCCCTTCACGATGGCATCGGTACCGTCGGTCGACCCGTCGGACCCGACCAGAAACTCGATGCGGTCGCTTGGGTAGTCAAGCGCCGCACAGTTCTCGAGCTTGTGCCCGATCACGTCCGCTTCGTTGAACGCCGGGATGACCATCGTGATCGACGGCCAGATTTTGGGATCCGCAGGCGGCGGCTGGTCTTCGCGGCGAGCCGTCAGCAACCACAGAACGATGGGGTAGCCGAAATAGGCGTGAAAGGCGAGCGCCAGACAGGCCACGACAATCGAGTCAGCGACCAAGCAGATGCCTTCCTATGCCTGGGGCCGTTCGGCGGTTTTTTGCTGCCACGCGGTGGCCGGCTTGAGCAGGAAACGCGAAAACCGGCCGGCCGACTTTGCAATGCGCTTCAGTTCGCCCCAGCTGGTGAGCGATTGCATTACCTTGGCGCGGATGTACTTCGGCCGCAGGTAGAACTTCTGCCGGGCGAAGTCGCACCACGCGACCAGATCGTGATGGGTCAAGCCGGGCAGGTCGATGACCGTGCTGTGCATGCCCTCTTTGGTCACCCACTCCGAGTAGTTGGTGGTCGTCAGGTAGTTGTTCTTCTTCGCCCAGTCGTAGGCCTCGGTGCCGGGGTAAACCTGCATCGGGAAGAATTGCGCGGTGTCGAGGTCGAGGCTGAGCGCGTACTGCAGGGTCTCGTCCAACGTGTCGCGAGTTTCGCCGGGCTGCCCGGCGATGAAGCAGCCGTGCACCAGCACGTCGGCGCGGCGCGCATCGGCGGTAAACCGCCGCCCCTGGTCCGGCGTGGTTCCCTTCTTGATGTTCTTCAGGATCTGCGGGTTGCCGCTCTCGAATCCAGCCACCATCAGGCGGCAGCCGGCCTTCTTCATCATGACGATGGTGTCGTAATCGAGGTTGTTGACACGCACTTCGCAGGTCCAGGGAATCTTGTTGCCCTGGGCGACCAGCAACTCGCAGGTCTTGCGGACATGAGGAATCTTGATCGTGAATGTGTCGTCGTCGATCAACACCTCGCGCACCTGCGGCAGCTCTTTGGCGATGTACGCAAACTCGCCGGCGATATTCTCCGGGCTGCGATGCCGAAAGCCGTGGCCGTAGAAGAGCTGCGGATACTGACACCACGTGCACTGCGCCGGGCAGCCGCGGCTCGTAAAGATCGAAACCATCGGATGCTGCAAGTGCGCGTAGAAGTAGTCCTCGACCTTGAGATGTTTCTTGAACACGCTCGACACGTAGGGGATGTCGTCGAGATCTTCGATATACGGCTGGTCCGCATTGTGGATGACCGTGCCGTCCTTGCGGTACGAAATGCCGAGGACATCTTTCAGATCACCGCCGCGATCGAGCGTCTCGGACAGATTCTTCAGCGTGTAGTCGTATTCGCGCCGGGCCACAGCGTCGATAAGCGTGGAGCCTTCAAACGCTTTGGCGGGCTCGGACGAAACCGGGAGGCCCACCACGATGACAAAGGCATTTGGCCGCGCCTGCTTGATCTGGTCGGCGACGCGAAAGTCGTTCGCAATGCTCGGCGTCGAGGAATCGACTGCAATGAGGCCGGGTTCAAATTCCTTGATCACGTCGAGGACGTGCGCGAGATCGAGATCTGTCGGCGGGCAATCAAGCAGCTTTACCGTATGCCCGGCCTTCTCGAGCACGCCGGTCGTATAGGCCAGCCAGGTCGGGTAATAGATCGTCCCGCTTTTGGTCACAGCCGGGCTTCGCGAGGCGCGTGAAAACTTCTTCAGAAACGGCGGATTCAGTAACAGCGCTTTCATGAGGCTCCTGGCGATCTATGTGCGGTGCGCCGGCGCAGGACGATGTCGCGGGCAAGTGCGATATTTTCAGCAGTAATCACTTGGAGGTTAACACCGACCGCTAGGAATGCGAAGACCGACACCAGCTTTGCGGCAAGGCGAATGGGGTAGTTCACATCGAACTCCCTCAGCCCAATGGTCAGCAGCGCACAGCCGAACAACAAGGCGTAAATCGCGGTCATTTTGCGGGATTCCCATTTGATCCGGTAGCAGCGTTGGCCGACGAGGAAAGCCAGCGTGAGCGAGATCATCCCCGCCGCTAGGGAGCCCCAGGCCACGCCGATCGTGCCGAGCAGCCATACCCCCGTCGCGCCCAGGGCCATGCCCAGCCCCGTGCTGACACCGGCCAGAACCGAGACAACGTGCGTCTTTCTGGCAAACGTGATCTGTGGCAACTTGCCAAAGAACTGAATGCCGTTATACAGCGCGAGAATCGTGACGATCGGCACCGCTGATTGAAACTCCCCGGCCGCTAGAACCGTGAGAATTTCCTCTGAAAACACCGCGATAAGGAAGGCGATCACCGTCGAGACATACGCAAACGGCGTCAGGTAGCGGCCGATCGAGCGCGCCGCGTCCGGCTCGTGAGAAAACATCTGCGAGTAGACCTGGGGTCCGAATACGTTCCCGAGTGCGGTCATGTAGGTGAACGCAATGTTCGCGACGCGCTGGCCGACCGAATAGATGCCGACGCCGCCGAGCGACGCCACCTGGCCGATCAAATACTTGTCGAAGTTGCTGCCGATCACGCCAAAAAGGAGGCGAGGCATCAGCGGGTACCCGATGGAGAGCAAATCCGCCAGCACGCGCCCGTCGAACGCCGGCGGATAGCTGCGGAGGAACCGCGCGCCTAGGGCGACCAGCACCGCCAGATTGGCGAGCAATTGGCCAAGCACCAGTCCGATCACCCCGGTTCGAATCCACGCGATCAAGGCCAATGTCAGGACTGCGCCAAGCAACCGCTCGACGATGGTATAGATCGAATGGGCCGCCGCCTGTTCGGTGTTCTTTAGAAACGTCATGTAGTAGGACTTGAGACCCGCGACCGCGGTCGAGAGAAAGGACCACGCCAGAAGGTCCTGATACACGACGTCACCGATCAGCCAGTGCGTCAGTGGAGCGCGGAAGAGCCATGTGAACGCCGCGGCGGCGGAGAACGAAAGTGCCGAAAATGCCAACACCGAGTACAACAGCTGCGCGCGCTGACGTGTTTCTCGGAATTCGAAGAAGTTGCGCTCCAGGGCGATCGGCAGGCCGACCGCAGCGACGCCGCCGACCACCACCGCATAGGCGTTGGCGAGCGCCCACGCCCCGAAATCTTCTGCGGACAGGAGCCGTGTGAAGATCGGCAGCGTGACGAGCGGCACGAGGTTGCCGATCATGATCGGCAGCAGATACAGCCCGGAGTTGGTGATCTGCTGCGGCTTGTTGCTCATCAAGCGCGCGACCATTGCCGCATCCATTGCTGCAGCTGATTCTGGCCGCTGACCAACGGCACTTCGCCAGTGAAGGTCGGGGGCGCCTCGAGCAGCGAAACCGGATCGTAAAAACAACTCGGAATCCGCATCTCAGCGGCGATCACCGACGGTGACGAAAACGGCGCAGAGATCACCATGTCGCAAGCCGCAACCGCCTCGATGGGGTTGGTCGGCAGCAGCCCGACCTTCACCTGGCCGGCCCGAACGAGGTCGTCCAGCAGATCGAAATAACGGCCGTCGTGGAGGGCGATCCGTGCGCGCTTGGGTTTGACGACCACCTCCGGCACCTGGCCCGGAAGCGCCGCGGCAGTCTCGACGACGTCCCGCAACAGCTTCATCATGCGTTCGCAGCTGTAGTAGTTATCGCCGGCACCGTGCGGCAATAGACCCACGACACTCGGCGGCACCACATCGAACAGCCCAAGGCGAAACGGACGATCGCCGGACACGCGACTGGGATCATGCCGATGGGCCAGCTGCTCGTCACGTCCCCACACGATGATCCCGGCAATGTTGATTCGCGACTCCGGAATCCCGAGACTCAGCAGCCACTGCTTCTGGGATTCGTTCCAGACCTCGAACTTACTGCACTCCAGCAGGCGGTAACCCGGATCGCCGGGGAATGGGTCACGCCCGCCGCGCAGATACAGTGGCAGGACGTTGGTCGCATAAAAGAGCATCGCGACCTCGCATTGGTGCTCGGCAGCATACGCGATCCACAACGGATGCGACGAGTGCATCGAGTTGGTCATCAGCACTGCGCGCGGTCGAACCCTTGGAAACCACGCGCGCATGAGCGGCAATTCCGCGTACTCGCGCGCGAGCAGCAGGAACATCCCGTCCTCGCGGAAGGCATCTCGCAGCACGCGGGCGCCGACAGCGCAAGAATCGACGACCAGTCTCACGACGTCGGCAGCCCGAAAATGCCCCCGCGACATCTCCAGAACTGGGTCGGCGCACAGGACCGCGTTCACGTCGTCGAGACGTTTCGGCTCGGCCAGCCAAGGCGCCGCAACGAAGAGGGGCAACCGCTCCCCGAACAGCGGATATCGGCCGGTGCGCGCGAAATCGAGCGCGTTCATCTCGCCGGGCGCGAAGTTGAGTTCACCCGCACTGAGACCCAGCCAGAGTATCGGCCTGCCGTTGGCAACGGGCCGGCCCATCGTGCGAAGCAGCATTCCGATACCACGCCGCAGGAGGACACTGGCCGCATGCGCCACCAGGAGACACTTGCAGGCCGCCCAGAGGAGAGCCGACCAGCGGAGATCGATCGGCAAGCCCCGCTCGACAAAAGCCCGCCGCAACCCGCGTGGTGCTGCCAGTACAAACCGGTACCGCCCGGGATGCACCCGCGACATCAGCCCGAAGAATCGATAGCTGCTGAGCACCCTGGCGTGAATCTGGCGCAGCAACCCTCGAAGGACGGCCGCCTGCGGTACACCAACAAGGTCGCCGGCCGGCACACGAGGACCGAGCACCGCCTCCTGCTGATCCAGCAACCCCTTCCATTGCCAGTTGCCTTCGTTCAGCTGGTAGATGGAATCAGCACCCGACCCGATGTCGCCCAACGACGCCGCCTGGCTGCGCCAGACAATGCTCCATGCCATCAGGCGCCGGGCGAGCCCGGCCGGCAGGGGAACAATCGGCGAATCGACGAGCGTCACTGAGCCTCGCCGCCGGACCGAGTCAGCGCGCGGTCGATATAGTCCCGCGCCTCCTGGCTGTTGAAGCTCGCGCCGTGACCGGGGAAGAACCGGCTGTCGACCTCGATTCGGTCTCGCAGCGCTTCGAGGGTGCGCGCCAGCTGCGGCGGCGAGGCACTGGGCCAATCGTCTCGACGCGCCCCGCCCGGCAACAGCGTGTCGCCGGTGAAGACGGCGCGATCGAGAATCAGACAGACGCCGCCCGGGGAATGACCGGGCGCGTGCACGGCGGTCACTCCCACCGTTTCTGAGACGACGATGCGTTGACAGTCCTCGAGGTGCTCGATGCGGGTGATGGGCGCGATCCGCACGTTGTCAATGCGCAATCCATAGATGGGGGCCTGCTTGAGCAGCCGGACGTCGTCACGGTGGACGCGCACAGGAATATTGGCGAAGCGAGACACTGCCTCGGCCGCTCCGACGTGATCGAAGTGCGCATGCGTCAACACCACCGCTCCGATCGCGAGCTTCAACTGCCCGCACCGCTCCAGTAGACGCTCGGCCTCGGATCCGGGATCGACCACGAGCGCTTTACAGTCGGGGCCATACACCAAGTACGCGTTCGCCCGGTGCCGGCCCACGCACCAGCGTTCGACCACGACGCCTTCAACGAGGTGCACGCATTCCGTTGGTTCAATCACGATCAGGATGTTGCCGGCGCAGTCACCCGCGCTCGGTCAGAACTCGTCCAACTCGGGCATCTGCGGGGTGAGGACGGGAAACAAGAGGCTGAGCAGCTCGGAATGACCGCTGCACGAAAACCCCTTCAATTGCGGCGGCTCGGCAAGACCCAGCAGCAGTTTCGGCCATTCGTTGGTGTCGAACCCAATGCGCGTGACTCCAGACGCCCCGGACGCGGCTCCCAGGGCCACCGCGTTACCGTCCCACGAAAACGCGACCTCGTTACACTCGATCGCAAAGGGTGCGGTCGACCGGACGCGGAGTCTATGTTCGAGGCGCGCGTGAAGTTTGGCCAGGAATCGGTGACGGTCGTTCACCTTCATGATGTAACCGCCGGTCCACGCCCGACGGCTCGATGCGGTGTAGTTGGTCCGGTTCAGGATGGTCGCGACCGGATGATTCGGGGCGAGGTTGAACACCACGTCACCAGTCGTCTCGCCGCCGAGCGCTACCAGGCAATCCGTGAGAGCGCCCGAACGTGCGCCAATCTCGATGACCGCAGAACCCTTCTGAACGACATAGCCAACCGCGTCGCCGGAATCCCTGAACACGGACAGGGTCAGGTCGCGGCGTCGTCGCAAACGGCTGAACCACCACTGCCAATACCGGGCATCACGCAGCAGCGCACCGCTGACTGACTCGTAGCCCTTCGCGTGAAACTCTGCCAGATCGATCGACTCCGCCGGCAGGACCACGCGAAGATCGATCTTGGTGGCCGCACCGAGCGAACGCAACACCTTCGCGGAAGTGGTCAGCGTATGGAATCCGCCGAAACCAATAAAGCCGAAGCGGCTCCAATAGCCATCCATCACGCGCCGGGCGATCCCGACGCTCAGGTCGTAGCCGCGCGCGCTCACCAGCGTAAACAACGCGTCGATCAATCGCCGGCCACAGTCTCCACTCTGAAACGGCGGCGCGATGGCGTAGTAGCTCATGCCCGCCGTCGTCATGGGCACGCCGTCGATCGTCATCGTCCGATCGACAATCCTGATCGCGCCCGCCAGCGCACCCTCGGCCGACCACGCCAGCAAATGATTGTCGAGGGCCACGGGAGGTTCGTGGCCGCGGAGAAAATCGAAGTAGGCCTGCGCCTCAAAATAGCTGGGCGGAAACCCGCGCGCGAAGAGGTCGTAGGCCTGATCCAGCTCTGCCCTTGACTCGGCCGGAGAGACGCGGGCCACGCGCCGGATACTGCCGGCTGGCGCAGTCACACCAGGCCTCCATCAAGGTCGAGCGTGGCGCCGGTGACGTAGTCAGCGTTGATCAGGTACTTGATGGCGCCGGCAAGATCGCCCGGCGTGCCGAGGCGCTTCAAGGCAATCCGGGCCAAAGCCCGGCTGCGGTCCGCTTCCGATAGGGTGTGGATCAACCCTTCGGAAAAGTACCCTAGCCTCAGGCAGTTCACGGTCACTTGGAACGGCGCGTATTCCTGCGCCAACGTCTCGGTCAGCGCGCCCAGTCCGGCTTTCGTGGCGGCGTAGGCGGCGGAGCCCGGTAGGCCAAGCCTGGACACCACCGACCCGACGTTGATGATCCGTCCCCATCGCTCGCGCATCATCAGCCGGACGATGGCGCGGCTCATCAGAAACGCGCCGGTCAGGTTGACGGCAACCACCTGGTCCCAGTCGCCCTCCGGCAGCGTGAGCGACAATCCCGGCCTCGACGCCCCCGCCAGATTGATGAGCGTAATCCGGGTTGCGCTTGGTCGAATCGCCTGAATGAATTCGGTGACGCTTCGCGCCTCGGTGACATCAACGCTCATCCATTGCACGTCGCTCGATTTAGTTGGCGGATGGGAGTGGTAGGTCCCGACGAGGGCGTCCAGCCCCGCCAGCTCCTTCAACAACCCCTGGCCGAGACCACCCGACGCGCCGGTCACGATGATCATTCGGTGTCGCCTTCCAGGCGCCGCGTCTTCTTGAAGCGATCGCTGATCTGGACCTCGGCGACTGCCCTGAATTTCACGGGCACTTTGAACGGGGCGAGGCGTTCGAGGCAGAAACGGCGGAGCCGCTGCCGCAACGCGAGGGGTTCTTCGTGTTTGCGGAGCTGGACGCGGGCGACCACCACCGATCCCATGAGCGGATGGCGCTCGCCGCTGACCGTCACGTCGACCACGTTCGCATCCTGAAGCAGGACGTTCTCCACTTCGGCCGGAAACACTTTCTGGCCTCCGACATTTATCAAGTCGGACTCGCGGCCGAGGATTCTGAGAGCGTCGCCATCCAGCAGGACGGCGTCACCGGTGTTGAGCCAGCCATCGGCGTCAAAGGGGCTCGGCGCATTCAAGTAGCCGACCATTGACGAGTGCGATCGAATGTGCAACACGCCTTCGACAATTCGTGTTTCAAAGCCGTGGCCGCCGATCCTGACGCGCGTGGAGGTTTCGTCAGGCGATTCCGAATGTAGGACCCCCACTTCCGACAATCCGTAGGTCTGTTTGAATTTCGCCTGAGGAAACGCCGCCACCGCCGCGCGCAGCGTGGCTTCATGCATGGCATCGGTGCCATAGGTAATCAGACGGACACTCGACAAGTCGGCGCCCGACGCGGCACCAGATGACAACAGCAGCGACAGCAGCGCCGGCGTGACGGGCAGTAACTCGACGCGCGCCTGCTCCACGACGCGGACGACCTGATCGATCGAGCGATTCTCCGCCACGACGCAGGTGCCGCCATTGGCGAGGACTGACAGCAGCGTATTGATCCCCCCCAGATGGTCGGGCAAGAGAAACATCAAGGTCCGGAACGACCGTCGTCTAGTCTGAAATTTGGCGAGCAGCTTCTCGAAGTCGTGAAGGATCCCCTTGGGCCGTCCGGACGATCCAGAAGTGAAAACGATGGCGCCGGGATGCCCGGTGGCGCGAAACGCCTCGACAATGGGGTGCGGCGCGGTGACCGGGCGCGGCTCGCCTTGATAGTCGCCGTCAGCTGTCAAGGTAAAGAGGTGCTCGACGGCGGCGATGTCGCAGAGCGCGGGAATTTCATGAGTGACGGCTGGTGAGAAGGGCACGACCACGGCGCGGCGCCGCATCAGGGCCAGCCCGAGGGCAGTCGCGTGAGGCCAGAAGTCGGCCACGTACGCGCACACCGTTCCGGCGGTGATGCCGGCGCGATCGAGGATCGGCGTCCACTCCTCCACTCGCGACAGCAGTTCGCGGTAGGTCAGTTCTTGCCCGCGCCAGAAGACGGCCGGCAGCTGATCGTTCGCCGCCAAACCCACAAAGAATCCGTCAGTGTACGGCGCGTCAGCGCCCTCGGTCGGTGTCATATCCCGTCCCACCTGATCGTGCACGCGCCCCATGACATGCCTACTCCGAATCCAACCAGCAACACCCGCATGCCTGGCCGCAGGCGCCCGGCGGCGTGGGCATCCCAGAGCGCGATCGGGATGGAGGCCGACACGGTGTTGCCCACGCTCTCAAGGTTCGTGAAGACTTTCTCTCTCGGAATCTGAAGACGTTCGGCGAGGCTCTCGAGGGCGAGGCGGCTGCCTTGGTGGAAGACCACCAGATCGATGGTGTCCCAGGTCTCGCCGCTCTCCGCCATGAAGCGGCGAACGAACTCCGGAATAACGCGGCCGACAAACGCGAGCACGGCGGCGCCGTCCATCAAGAGATTCTCGGGCGTTCGCCGATTCCCGTATGGGTCCGCGCGCTCGACCGCCGACTCGGCCGACCGCGGGCGGCGCGCGCCGCCCGCGGGCACGCAGAAAATACCGGCACCCTTCCCGTCGGTCCCGAGCGCGACAGGGCTGATGCCCTCGGGGCCTTCCGAGACAAGGGCGGCGGCCGCTCCGTCGCCAAACAGCGTGGCCGGACCACGGTCATTGGCGTTAAACCATTTCGAATAGGACTCCGCCGTCACGAACAGGACACGACGCGCCGAAGCGGACTCGACCAGCGCCTTCGCCAGGTACAGGCCGTAGACAAACCCTGAGCAGGCATGCGTGAAGTCGATCGTCGGGGTGGACGTCGGTAGACCGAGACGCGCCTGCAGCAGACACGCATTCGCCGGCATGACGAAGTCCGGCGTCTGGGTGCAAAACAACACGGCGTCGATGTCGGAGGGATCAAGGCCGGCCTGTGCCAGCAGCCGCTGGCTGGCCGTCACGCCCAGATCGAGGGCGGTCTCACCAGGCTCACACCATCGACGCGATTCAACACCGCTCCGCAAGGCCACTTCCGACATCCGCCATTCTGGATGCGCCGCCGCCAACTCGGCATTCGTCACGACGCGATCCGGTACGGCCACCGCAATCGACTGGAGTCGTGCCGTCGGTCGGGACGTCGTCATGCGGTCGAGGCCGAGGCTGTCACCAAGAAGTCGGCCAGCACCGACACGGAGCGGAACGGCTGGTTCGCCGTCTCGTCCACCACCACCGCGGTCAGGTCGATTCCGAACCCACCCGCGCGCAATTGATCCTCGAGCCCGACGACAAAGTTCACGAAGTCGAGCGAATCGAGCGGTGAGTGCAGCCCCAGCAGCACGAGGCCTTCGTCGAACGGGATCCT
>SXGR01539197.1_pt1 | contig 21262 bp, 13 predicted proteins | sample 3174711 | NCBI WGS metagenome assembly SXGR01 (sample SAMN11356860, study PRJNA531348) | freshwater metagenome | isolation source: freshwater sample F1-60 | place: China: Fuxian Lake, Yuxi | collected 2017-12-25 | reverse complement strand
GCCACACAGTCTCAGCAGCAAATCATCGGGAACTGCTTAGAAGAAGCCTAGTCACATGGGCTGCTGTGACTCACGCTGCTGTCAGATGATCTCGGAGATCGAATCCTAACGATCTTGACTTGTTTTTGTTAACTTGACAATGTCCGGTTCGCTCTGTACTCCGGTGGCAATTCTCTAGTGATCAGCCACCGGGCCGATGGTCACTGTCCAAGTGACATTGTTTCCCGAAGGCTCGATGCCTGCGGACGATGTCGATGCGATTGGTGCTTGTCTGAGCGAGTTGGAGCTCGCACGCCCGTGCCACACGGTTGGTGCAGGTGATCATCCGATCCAGCAATGTCAAGGCATCCAAGGGCCGAGCCAGAAAGGCCACGGCTGATGTCGCCAAAGCCGCCAGCGAAGCGGTGGCGCGGATGCAGTTCAGAATCGACAGAATCAAGTTGCGCGAGGTGCGTATGCGTCAAGGGCGTTATCTGCTGTACACCAATCTTGGTGCACAGCTGCCCGAAGCTGAACACCAGCTGAACACCGTATGCTGCAACAGCAGTTGCGGCCGAGCCTGCCCGAGCAGCCATCACCGAAGGTACCGGCCACACGCGCGCGCAAACGCTCCCGTCAGGGATTGCCCGCGTGGTGAAGACTTACGGCTGCGTGCCAAGCAAAATCAAGTACTTACCGGTGTTGTCTGGGCCCCCGTTGAGCAAGTCGGGCTAGAGTCTGGCAAGCAGCGCGGCGAGCTTGTTCCTCGCACCTTCCACATCGCTGAAGACCTCGGTCGGCTTGAATCCCCGCGTGCGAAGTCCAGGAAATGCACCTTCCAGCAGGCGCTTTCGCGTGGCCCAGCGCTGCCCGGCGGGAAGCCGTTCCAGTTTGGCTACCAGCATGTTCATGGCCTCGTCGTCAAAAACGGCCCCCCAGGCCAGGCGCTCCGGGTCGAGACCTAGGCGCGTATCGAAGGCGCCCGCCCGGCCTGCACGCGCGCGCTCAGTCGCTGCCACGTCGACCAGGCCTTCCCGGACGATGACACCGTAGTCCCGAAGCGCCCCTTTGATCGACACCAGCCCGCGCTGCACGTCCGCGAGGGTGGCCAGCGGATCGCGGTCCAAAGGGTCGCCGTACCCGCCACCGCCAGGGATCATCATGGTCAGTGTGTCCCCCGCCGCAAGTTCGAGCTGGTCGATCTTGCCGATCTCGGTTTCGTCGTCGCGCCCCAGGTTCCGGACGGTACGCGTATTGGATGCGAACCGACCGCCGCAGGCGCCCCAGGGCGCGAATCGGAAGCGGTCGCTGTTGCGCGCCAGCATACTCGCGCCATCGCACAAGACCCTGACAGTGACCGTGATCCCTACCCCGCCTCGCCAACGGCCTGGTCCGGCAGAATCCGGTCGCAATGCATACGATTCGACCACCACCGGGGATCCGTCCTCGACGGTCTCGATCGGGTTGTTGGACATGTTCGCGTTCGACCCGCCGCGTCCGTCATTGCCGTCGAGGCCGAGCCGTGCGCCGGAGCCACCGTCACACCATTGCACAATCAGGACGGCGGGTGTCGAGCCGTCGCGCCCCGGTCCTGAAAACACGATCGGAACCGCGGTGCCGCACGGGGCCGCCGGGACCAGTGTCGGCACCGCCTGCACCAGCGCCCCGAGAATAACGTCCCCGAGGCGCGTGGCCGGTGTCGCGCGAAGCCCGACCGAAGCCGGGAATTCCGGATTCAGAATTGACCCTTTCGGAACCTTGACCCGAATCGGATCGAAGAGTCCTGAATTCCTGGGAATATCCTTGTCGTACGTGACGACAAAGGCCATCAGGCGGGGCGTGAGCCAGTGGTTCCGTTTCCCGCAACTGGGGATGTTGTAGGCGGCAGGCGTCTGCGGGTCCGTCCCCGTGAAGTCGAGCTCGACGATGCCGTCTCGAACCGACATGCGGACCCTGAGCCGCACCGGAATGTTGCACAACAAATCGTCGTCCATGTAGTCCCACGACTCGTAATCGCCGTCCGGAATCCGCCTGAAGACGGCGCGCGCGCGCAGGCCGGCGTATTCGATCAGGTCGTACTGCGACTGGACGAAAACATCGACGCCGTACTTGGCGATCACTTGGGAGATTCTCTGCTGGGCGATCATGGCTGCGGCAACGAGGGCGCGGATGTCGCCGATGTTGGATGTCGGTGTCCGCGTATTTGCAACAATCAGCGCGAGTGTGTCCTGGACGAACTCGCCCCGGCGGCAGAGCTTCATCGGTGGTATTTGCAGGCCTTCTTGGAATAGGTCGACATTGCTTGGCGACAGGCTTCCCGGCACACGTCCTCCCACGTCGCTGAAATGGGCGTACAGCCAGCCATAACAGACCAGCCGGCCGGCGTCGAAGTAGGGCACCAGAAAGTGCAGATCGGGCAGGTGCGACGCCATGCCTTCCGACAGATAGGGGTGGTTCGTGATGATCACGTCGCCCGGCTCGACGTCCGGCACCAGCCGGATGGTCGGGCCGCAATCCTGGTCGACGAAAAGCGAAACTCCCACCTTCGCAGGATAGGCGAATACCTTGCCTTCGACGGTGACGAGCGCCGAGGTGAAATCGTCGGCTTCGCGGATGTACAGCGAGTGCGCAATCCGCTTCACCGTGTAGCCTATCTCGTCGGTGATCGACGCCAGCGTGTGGCTCATGATTTCAAGTAGCACCGGATCGGTCTTCATGGTTTTGCACTCCGCACCCGAATGATCCCGCCGGACTCGGACACGCCCAGCCAGCCGGGGAGGACCCATACCGTGGTGTCCTCCTGCTCGATCAGTGCTGGCCCGGTGATGCGGGTGCCGGCCGTCAAGGCATGGCGCTGGTGGACGGCCACTGTTTGCCATGTTCCACCCGTGAACACGCGGCGAGCGCCCGTTTCCGCGCTGCCAGTGCTGGCGCCGTCAGGGTCGGCGACAAGCGAGCCGGGCTCGCCGCCCACCACCTGGGCATGCAAGCTCAACAACTCGACCCCGCCGCTGGTGTCGCGAAAGCCGTACACGCGCTCGTGTTCAGCATGGAAGGCCGACGCCATCGCCCCCGCGTCACCGGCGTCCAGCACCTCGGAGGCCAACCCGACGACCAGTCCGATGCCCTCTTGTGGATACCGCATCTCGGCCGTCCAGTGGGTTGCGATCGATGCGCCAAAAAGATGGCGCTCGTCGGCCAGCCATCCGGAAGATTCGGTGCGGATGCTTGCGACGGCTCGTTGCAGGTCCGACGTGCTCGCCGCTCCCACCTGTTTGCGAATGGTCCGAACGAAATCCCGGCGCAGCTCGCTGGCGACCGCGCCCAACGCGCACAGCGTTCCGGGCGACAGCGGCACCAGCATCTCCGCCATGCCTACTTCGTGCGCCAGCAGTGCACCGTGGGTCGGGCCTGCGCCACCGTAGGCGATCAGGGCGAAGTCGCGCGGGTCCAACCCGCGCCGCGCAAAACCGCCCCGCACCTCCGTTGCCATTTTCGCGGTCGCGACGCGCAGCGCGGCTTCCGCGGCGCGCGGGGCGGCATCGGCATCCATGTATCCCAGACGCGCGCCCAGGAGCGCGAGCGCGCTCCCGGCCGCTGGCGCGTCCAGATGCATCTTTCCGCCGAGAAACCCGTCGGCCCGGAGCATGCCCAAGGTCAGATAACAATCCGTGATCGTGACCTCCGTGCCGCTGCGGCCATAACAGATAGGCCCGGGGTCGGCGCCCGCGCTGCGCGGGCCAACCTTGAGCAGGCCATGCGCGTCCACCCAAACGATGGAGCCACCCCCCGCGCCGATGGCGGACACGTTGATCACCGGAAGGATCAACGGAAAGTCGCCCACCATGGATTGGGTCGAGTGCTCCGGACGGCCGCCGACGGTGACCGCCATGTCGCTGCTGGTTCCTCCCATGTCGAAGGTGACGAACTGCGACACGCCGCAGGTGGCGGCGAGCCGGCAACTCGCGACGACGCCGGAGGCGGGGCCCGACAGGACGGTGTCGATCGGACGCTCGCGGGCGGTGCGGATGCCGATCGTTCCACCGTTGTTGGCCGTAATGTAGATCGGCGCAAGTACTCCGATGTCCGCCATTCGACGCTGCAGTGTCGTGAAGTACCGGTCCAGTTGCGGATGGATGTAGGCGTTGAGGGCCGCGACCATACCCCGCTCGTACTCGCGCATTTCAGGCCATACGCTGCATGATTCGGTGACCAGCGCCTCGGGCATGGCGGCACGCAGGAGCCGGCCGAGTTCCAGCTCGAGGTCAGGGTGGCGGTAGGAATTCAGCAGGACCAGCGCGATCGACCGGATGTCGCGGCTGCGCAGCTCGTCGGCGAGCCGCAGGACCTCGTGCCGGTCCACCGGCGATTCGATGGTCCCGTCCGCTCTGGTGCGGGCGGAGACCTCGAACACGAGGTCGCGCGTCACCAGTGGTACCTCCTTGAGGTCGAAGAAATCGAAGGAGTCCGGCATCAGCAGGCGGCCGAACTCCAGCAGGTCCTTGTGACCACGCGAGACGATCAGTGCCATGCGGGCCCCGCGCCGCTGGATGATGGTGTTGAGGCCGAGCGTGGTTCCATGCACGATCAGTTCCATTTCGTCGGGGCGCGCACCCGCCCGCTCCATGATGCCTAGCACGCCACGCTCCACCGCGAGTGATGGTTCGTGCGGTGTGCTCGCCTCCTTGAAGTAGACGCTGGTTCCGGTCTCGGGTCGCACCAGCACCAGGTCCGTGAACGTGCCGCCGACGTCGATGCCGATTCGCGTGGAGCGATTGGATCCGGGCATGCTCACGGCCCCTCCCCTGGCTGCCTGCCGCCGGCCGCGTTCGCGCCCGTGGCGGCATCCAAGGTCACCTTGCCGGTCGTAATGTCCAGCTGCGTGGCTTGCGCCGAGCGGCGGGTCGGGTCGCCCCAGCCGCCGCCGCCGGCACTCTCGCAAAGCAAGACATCGCCTCGATTCAGGATCACTATCGCCTTGGACGGGATCTCCTCGGTTCGTCCATCGGAGCGCGTCACGGTCGCGCGGCTCGGCATGCCGGGCAATCCGCCGTGCAGCCCCGGGGCCGGATGAAAGTGGCGCTCGCCCCGGTAGGATACCTTGACCCCGTCCACGAGAAACTCGATTTCGCGCACGGCGCCGCAGCCGCCCCGGTGCATGCCCTGGCCTCCGCCATCGGCGCGCAACTCATAACGACGGATGCGCACCGGTGCACTCAGCTCCACGACCTCGACACCGCCGTGGCGGCCATTCGTGACGTCGGTTTCGATGAACTCGACGCCATCGGCGGTCGCGCTTGCTCCGGTTCCTCCCATCATGGCCTGGTTAGCCACAAACTGCGTGCCGTCGGCGCGGACTCCGCCAAAGGCCATGAAGGTGGCGATGTGCGCGGACGGGGCTGGGATCTGATCGGGCATGCAGTTGGCAAAGGCGGAAATAATCGGCGAGCACAGCAGCTTGACTGTGCCGGCCCTGGCGTTGACCGGAGCCGGCGCGCTGGGATGGACGACGGAGCGCGCAGGAAGAGTGGCGGTTACCGGTCGGAAGCACCCGCCGTTGCTGGGAATTTCGCTCCCGGTCAAGGCGCGGATGCACCAGTAGACAGCGGCCATGGTGCTCGACGGCGTGCTGTTGACCGGACCTCGGGTCTGAGGTCCGCAGCCGCTGAAATCGACGTGGAAATTCCCGTTTCGCACCGTCACCGCCACCTCCAGTCGGACCGGCGTATCGAGGTCGACGCCGTCGTTGTCCAAGTATTCAACGCCGTGGTAGGTGCCCTCGGGGAGTTGGCGCAGCGCGGTTCTGGTCATCGATTCGGAGCGATCCAGCAGCAGCTTGCATGCCTGCGTGAACACCGCCGCCGTGTAGGTGTCGGCAAGTTCGCGCAGGCGCCGATCACCGATGGAACACGCCGAGACCTGGGCGTCGATGTCGCCGAGAAACTCGTCCGGCATGCGGCTGTTGAAGCGAAAGACCTTGAGCAGAGCCTGGTCGAAACGACCGGCCGTGCAGACACGCAGCGGCGGAAGCCGAAGGCCCTCCTGGAAGATGTCGGTGGCGTTGGGCGGTATTGAGCCCGGCGTCATGCCTCCGACGTCCTGATGGTGCACCAGTGACACGCTGAATGCGATCACCGTGCCGTCGTGGAACACCGGCTTGGCCATGATAATGTCCGGCAGATGGGTTCCGCCGCAATAGGGGTCGTTCATCGCGTAGATGTCGCCATCTTCCATCTGCGCGATGGGGAAGTCGTCCAGTATGGCCTTGAGCCCGGGAATCATCGTCGACATGTGGATCGGATGCGCCAGCGCCAGCGAGATGGTCTCGCAGTCGACCGAGAACACGGCCGACGAACAGTCCTCCCCCTCCTTCACGATGTTGGAGAAGGACGTACGCATCAAGGTCAGCTGCATTTCGTTGGTGATGCCGTCCAACCGGTGGCGAATCACCTCCAGCGCCACCGGGTCGAATGACTGTCTCAGTGCCGCCTTGGCGCGATTGCCGGTCAGGATCAGCACCCCGTTGGGACGCACCTCGCAGATCCAGCCTGGTTCGAGGACCGTCGTGGTGTCGGCCTGCTCGATGATGGCCGGTCCGGCAATCTGCATCCCGGGCCGCAGGGCCGGCCGGTCGTACACGGTCGCCATCACCCGCCCCCGTACTCCTTCGAGGCAGATGGCTCGTGTCCCCTTGACCGGTTCGCTTGCCGGGTCGCACCGGGGCGCTGGCGTGGGGCTCTGGCGGATGGCCTGTTGGACGGTCCGAAGTTGCACGAACCGGGCCGGCTTGTCCATCGCATGCCCATATACGTCTTTGTGCAGGGCGAGGAATGCCCGGTAGGCCTTGTCCACGATCTGTCGCGTGTCGGAGAGATCCAGTTCGACCTCCAGATGGTGTGATTGGCCAACGTAGCAAACGTCGGCGAAGAAACGGGTCGCGACGACCGCTCCTTCGACAGCCTCCCTGGCCATGTCGGCCTCGCAGCCGGTTTGCAGTTCGAGGCAGATGCGCGCAATGTCGTCGCCGATCTCACGTCGGAAAACGGACCCGAACGCGCGTGACGACGCGTGTTCGATGGGTGCGTCCAACAGGCCGATGGCCGACAACACGCCGGGAAAATTGGGGATGATCACCGTCTCTATGCCCAGTTCACGCGCCAGCGCGACCGCATGGATCGGCCCGCCGCCCCCGAACCCGAGCAGCGCGAAATCACGCGGGTCGACACCCCGTCGGACGGAGACCAGCCGAATCCCTTCCGCCATCTCGGCGTTGACGACCCTGTGGATCGCGAGTGCCGCGTCCTCCACGCCGATGCCCAGCGGCTTGGCGATCTTCTGCTCGACGGTCCGAAATGCGAGATCGGCGTCCAAAGCCAGTGTGCCGCCGGCGAAATAGCCCGGATCTAGCCACCCCAGGACCACGGATGCGTCCGTGACGGTTGCATCTTCACCGCCCATACCATAACAGGCGGGCCCGGGTTCGGCACCGGCGGACCTGGACCCGACACGCAAGCCATTGCCACTGTCCAGCCACGCAATGCTGCCGCCGCCTGCGCCCACGGCGTTGACGTCGACCATGGGCACCCGGATCTGGTAGCCGTCGACATAACCTTCGGGTCGCAGCATGGGTTTGCCCCTGGCGATAAACGCGATATCCGAACTGGTGCCGCCCACATCGACGCTGATGATGTTCTCGTGCCCCACGCCACGGCCAACAGCGCTCGCACCGACCACGCCAGCGGCGGGCCCGGAGAGAAACAGTCGAACCGGACGCCTTCGGGCGCCCGCCGAGCCCGCCGTCCCGCCCCGCGATTGCATGATCTGAAACGGGGCCGCAATGCCGCCACGGTGAAGCTGTTGCTCCATTTCACCAAGGTAGCGGTCCAGCAGGGGCTTGGTGTAGGCGTCAAAGCATGTCACGCAAAGCCGGTCGTATTCGCGAACTGCGCCGTCGACTTCGCTCGAAATCGAGACCGCCAGTTGGGGGTGGCGCCGACGGATGAAATCCGCCGCCAGCTGTTCATGAATCGGATTGAGAAAGGAGAAAAGGAAACAGACCGCGACTGCATCGACACCCTGGGCGACCAGATCGTCACAGGCTGCGCCGAGCGAGACCAGATCCAGCGGCGTCGACACCGACCCGTCGGACTCGATCCTCTCGACGACGCCTTTGCGCCGTTGGCGCGGCGCCAGGAACACCGGCGTCACGGGCTGGAGGATCAGGCTGTACAGCTGTGATAGCCGCTTGACCGAGCCGATTTCCAGGACGTCGGCAAAACCGCTGGTGGTGATAAGGCCGACGCAAGCGCCCCTTCTCTCGAGCACCGAGTTGGTGGCCACGGTAGTGCCGTGGACGAGCCGAAGGATCTGCGCTGGGCCGATTCCCCACGCCGGCAGCAGGCGTTCGAGCAGTGTCGAGATCGGAGCATTCGGATTCGAGCGCGACGAGGGAAGCTTCGCGATGCGCAGCTGACCGAACCCGTCGCGGACAACGACATCTGTGAAGGTCCCGCCCATGTCGACGCCGATATCGTGTTCAGTCATGGTCATGCCTTTTTATATGGATGCCCCCCGGGTAGCAAGAGAAATTTGTGTCGTGTTGCGAAGAAGTCGGCTGCTCACTTATATCCGGCCTTGATTGCGTGGTCCGTCTGGTTTCCCAGACTCGCCCGCTGGCCCCGATGCATATCCGCTGACAAGCGCCTCATCTCCTAGAACGGACTTTTGATGTCCGAACAAGCATTCAGGTTTAGCTCGCCCCGGTCTGACCTGTTTCACATCACTTCACTCTTTACTGCCTCACTACCCTACAAAGACTGACCATATCCTTTCAAAGGTTGGTTGATAAATTTGACTCTCTTTGCTCACGCCGCCTGCACCGAGACATTGGGCCTGACGCTCTGAAAGCCCCGTTGGTAACTCTGCTCTTTGGCCGTGACCGCCCAAATCGTCCTGGCCATCTTGGCCGCCTGCGCCACGATCACCACATTGGCGGGCCTGCGCGCCTGTATTTGCGCCAGCCAAGGACCCGGCTCTTTGGCATGCGCCAGCACGCTTCTGGCACCGTGGATCAGCAAGGTGCGCAAATAGGTGTCCCCCCGCTTGGAGATGCCGCCCAGCCGAACCTTGCCGCCCGTACCTGTTTGCTTGGGCACCAGCCCCAGCCATGCACAGAACTCCCGGCCAGACTTGAAAGCGCTGGCCTCCCCCATGGTGGCAATGGCCGCTGTGGCCGTGAGAAGGCCCACCCCCGGGATCTGGGCAATGCGCTGCATGTGCGGGTCGGCCTTGAGTTGCAGCCCGAGCCGCTTCTCGATGGTCAGTATGTCATCGCTCATCGCCTTGATGCGTGCGACTTGTTCACGCAAGCTGTCCCTGACCATCTGAGGCAGTTGCGCTGACAAATCTTCGAGTGTTTGTTCAACGTCTTTGAACATGGCTTTGCGCCCTTGGGCAAAGGTGGCTCCGAACTCGTAGAGCAGCCCGCGCAGTGCGTTGGTCTGCATGGTGCGCATCTTCATCAAGAGTTCGCGCTGGCGGTGCAGGGTCAGCGTGGCTTGCTGGGCTGTGCTCTTGATGCCAACAAACTTGACGCCAAGCTGCTGCACGGCCAACCAGATAGCCCGGGCGTCTGTGGCATCGGTTTTGTTGCCTGAGACAAAGGGGCGGACTATTTTGGCGTGAAGCAGCCGCACCGTGTGACCCAAAGCCGTCAGCTCGCGGGCCCAGTGGTGGGCTCCACCGCAGGCCTCCACGGCGATCAGGCTCTTGGGCTTGTTGACAAAATGCTCCAGCACCTTGGCGCGCTTGATCTGCACGTTGGCGATCTCACCCGTGCTCATATCCACCGCGTGGAGTTGAAACACATGTTTGGCAATGTCCAGCCCAACGACTTGTTTGCCGCCCATGGTGCCGATGATTTGTCCTGCGTTCATTCCTGTATTACGATTCATAGTGGATCCTCTATGGTGTTAGTGAAAACTGCTGTTTATCACGCCATGGGCACTTTGATGCCGTATCCATCAGAGGATCCACCTCGATCGCCCAAGGACTCACTTCCTGATAGACGGCTGTTCGTGCTCTTGGCGCTCAACAGTCTCAATTCCTTGCCCGTGGGCAGGGAGGCATCCATAGCATCTCCTCGGTCGGATAGGTGGTGTTCGCGTTAGCCCGCAGGGGGGCGCACGTGGTTGCAGGGTTCGCTCGGTGTGCGCCGGTGAACGGGTCCGTCGCGCCAGTGGCGGCGTCGGGCCGGCGATGTGCGCGCACCCCTGGGCTGGATGTGCCGGTGCAAGGGCGTGCCCGTCATTGCGGTCGGTCCTTCCACCACCTCGCTCTTCACCCGTTCATCTCGGCGTAGGCGGATCGGTTTCCGATCTGGTTTGAGTTTCTTGCGGTTCACGCAGCGCTTCGGGGTAGGCGCGATCACATGCCGCGCGAGCGTCAGGCCAAGCTCTGCGGCGGATCGCCACGCCTGAAGCACGCTGGGCGCGGCACATCGTTCCAGTGCCAGGCTGCTGCCGACGGACCCGCAGCGGACCCCCATGCGCTGGCGGTCGTGGTAACGCTCGAGGCAGACTGTGCGGTGCTCCCGGCGGTGACACATGGTGCGGCCGGCCCCGTTGCGATCATCGGCGGATTCCACTTCCCTCAGCATGATGTGGTCCTTGTCGTCGACTTCCCCTGTCGTCCGTCCCAGGCCAGCCGGGCCAGCGCCCCGGCACGGTCGCGGTGTTCGAATGACAGGCCATGCGTTGGACCGCTGCGATGGAATCCCGCTGCCGATCGAGGCGCCGTCGCCATTCCATTATTTCGTCTGTTGAAACGCATTTTACCTGTTGACAGTACGAACTATAGCAGCTAAAGTTGTGTTCACGAAGCGTGAAATGGGTGGCTCGCTGCCAAAGTGATGCTGCCCGCGACTGCCGCGTATCGGATCCCAAGCACTATCGGAAGGAGTCCAGAGTGGGTTCAACCAGCACCGAGAAGATCCTGGCCAGGGTGTCGGGACAACACACGGTTCGCACCGGGGGTGGCGTCATGGTCAAGCTGGATTCGTTCGACACGCTCCGCCGTGGCGTGAGGCCGGGCGACGTGTTGCACCACGTTGCCGGAGTGTTCGCCCTGGCTGCTACCGGATCCAGGTGATGAAAAAGCGGTATGGCGGTGGTGACCATGCCACATTCGATTTTCCCGCAGGCGCTGCCCGTGTGCCTTGGACAGGTTCGAGATCGATGTCCTGCAGCGGCAGTGCATGGACGCGAGTTAGCCCCCCTTATTTTGCAAACTATTAAAGGAGTCACGCATGAAGATCTCTGATAACGGGCAGCACGCGCAGGCCAGCGCGCGCTCACCCGCCCCCGGTGTGTCGCTGATGACCCGGACCATATCGATAGCCCGCAGACCCTTGCTCGCGCTCACCGGTTGTCTGCTGTTGGCGGCGCAGCCCGCGCTCGCTCAGGCTGACCTTAACCCACTGCGCGTGCAGATCTATCCTGGTGCCTACACGTCGATGACGATCCATGTCGCCGACGAGATGGGAATCTTCACGCGCAACAAGCTCAAGGTCGAGAAGATCCCGGCCCAGTCCTCCTCGGCAGCAGTGGCAGCATTGATCGGGGGCAGCATCGATGTCGTCGAGACCGGTGCGGAATTTGTGCTGGCGAACCAGGACAAGGGAATCGACATCAAGTACGTCAGCGCCAACGAGGTGAAGAACTATGCGACGGTGATCGTGTCGCCCAAGGTGTCCATGCCCAATCTTTCCAAGGGTTATCCGGCGATGATGCAGGACCTGAAGGGGCTGAGGGTCGGGGTCAACGCGATCGGGGCGACATTGCACCTGGCCGCTCTCATGATGGTGTCGGATGCGGGATTGAACAAGGACGATGTCCAGTTCGTGGCGACCGGGACCGGAGCCAACACCTTCGCGGCCTGGAAGGCCGGGGCGGTCGATGCCCAGCTGACCTTTGCCCCGGTACCGGAACTGCTAGAGGCGCTGAATCTCGCCAAGCCCATCATGGTGCTGGGTGAGACCGGGCCGGACATCCTGCGTTTCCAGGGGCTTTACAGCGGTTGGGTGGCGCGCGGCGATTTCATTCAAAAGAACAAGCCCGTCGTCGACGCGTACATCAAGTCGATCCAGGAGTCCATCGAATGGATCCGTAATCCGGCCAACAACGCCAGACTGATCGACATGGCGAAGAAGTACTCGCCCGTGTCCGGCCTGTCGCCGGCGGAGAACGACGCGGTCCTGCAGAAGGTCGTGACCAACTACCAGCGCTTCTGGGGTACCCAGATCAGCGAGGAAACGATCGACAAGTGGAACGACTATTCCCTGCGCAACGGGCTGATCAAGCGGCGTGTCGCTTTCAACAAGGCCGTCTATTCCGGCGCCCCTAAGTGCACCAATGACTGTAGATAATTGCCTGCAAAGAGAACCATGAGCCAGGACAGCGGCGGCATCCAGATCACGGGTCTCAGCCACCACTATTACCCCCAGAAGGGTCCTCCGGTCCTGGCGTTGCGAGACGTGGCGCTTGCGATTCCGCCGCGCACGTTCGTCTCGCTTGTCGGCGCCAGTGGGTGCGGCAAAACGACACTGCTCGACATTCTCAGCGGACTCGCGAATGCGCAGTCTGGCAGCGTCGCCGTCGGGGGGGCACCTCCGACCGCCGGACGTGTCGACACGGCGCGGATGTTCGCGCGCGACGCGCTGCTGCCCTGGCGCAGCGCGGCGGACAACATCGACTTCGCGCTGTCGACCAGACTGGCCGACCCCAAGGCGCGGGCCGAGCGGATCGCGCGTCTGCTCCTCGAAGTGGGCCTGGATGGGTTCCAGAACGCCTATCCGTGGCAGCTCTCGCAGGGGATGCGCCAGCGTGTCGCACTGGCCCGCACCTTTTCACTGCAGAGCGAGTTCGTGTTCTTTGACGAGCCGTTCGGCGCGATCGACGCCCTCACCAAGGTGGCATTGCAGGATCAGCTCGTCGCGCTGTGGGAGCAAAGCAAATGCACGGTCGTACTCGTGACACACGACCTGGCCGAGGCGGTTGCCATGTCCGACCGGGTCATCGTGATGTCTCCCCGTCCCGGTACCATCATCGCCGACTACACGATCGACCTTCCGAGGCCCAGGAACGTGCGAGCGCTGCAGTCGGTCAATCGCTTCCACGAGTACGTGGCCGAGCTCTGGAGCAAGCTTGGCTGAACCCGCGCCCAAATTGCGGCACACCGAAAGAGGATCCGATCCGACCATGGCCATCCTACAGCCGCCCCCCGACCCTGTTCCACGCTGCTTCGTCGGCACGGATGTCGGCGGCACATTCACCGATCTGACTTTCTTTACCGATCGCGGCGACTTCCTGTGCGTCAAGGTTCCCAGCACGCCCGACAACCCGGGCCTGAGCACACTGCTTGGCATCGACGAGATCAAGGGCATGCTGGATTTGCCCGATGCCGCGTGGGCCGGGCTGCAGCACACGCACAGCAGCACCGTGGCGACCAATGCGTTGATCGAGCGCACGGGCGCCCGCCTTGGCTTCATCACGACCATGGGATTCCGCGATCTCATGGAAATCCAGCGCTTGGCGACACCGCGACCCACCCGCTATGACTCCAGGCGGCCCCAGCCCCTGGTGCCACGGGAGATGGTCCGCGAAGTGCGCGAACGGGTCGATGCGGGCGGCAAGGTCCTGACTTCGCTGGACGCGCAAGGGGTGGTCGATGCGGCCAAGGAGTTATTGCAGCTTGGAGCCGAGCTGATCGTCGTCAGCTTTCTCCACAGCTACCGCAATCCTGTGAACGAGCGCGCCGCCAAGCGCGCCATCCGGCGCGCTTGTCCGGGCGTGACGGTGGAGCTTTCGTCGGAGGTCTGGCCACAGGCACGCGAGTTCGAGCGTTCCACGCTGACGGCAATCAATGCGTATGTCCGCCCGGTCATCGAACGGCAGGTCGCACAGCTGGTGCGGGGTCTGGCCGAGCGAGGCGTCCGGACGCCGGCGCGCGGGGCGCGTTCGAACGGTGGCATGGAGTTGCTGCGTGGCATCGCGGCCAGGCCGGTGGTGGCCCTGCTGTCCGGTCCCGCCGCCGGGGTCGCTGGCGCTGCGGCCGCGGCGATCGATGCCGGATGGCGTCAGGCGGACCTGATGACCATCGACGTGGGTGGAACAAGCGCCGACATAGGCGTTGTCCGTGCCGGCCGTCCAGTACTGAGTAGCGAAGAGCATATCGCCGACTTTCCGATCCTGATACCGACCATCGCGGTTTCTGCTATCGGGGCGGGTGGAGGATCGATCATCTGGGTCGACCCCGCTGGTTCGCTCAAGGTTGGTCCGCGCAGTGTCGGCGCGGACCCGGGGCCTGCCTGTTATGGCCATGGTGCGACGCCGGCCCTGACGGATGCGTTCCTGCTGGCGGGCTTCCTTGCGCCCGGGCAGAAATTGGGAGCCAAGCTCGCATTGCAGCTCAAGCCGGCACGCAGCGCCTTGCAGCGGGTGGGACAGCAGATCAGCTGGAGTCCGGAGCAGGTGGCCGATGGTGCCATACGCATCGCGACGGCGATGATGGCCGCCGAGGCGACCAATGTGCTCGCCCGGCGGGGTGTCGACCTACCGCGGTTCAGCATGGTCGCCTATGGTGGCGCCGGCCCCCTGGTCGCCGCGCTGGTGGCCGAGGAGGTTTACATCGATACCGTGCTCATCCCGCCCACGCCCGGCGCGCTGAGTGCGCTTGGCGCTGCACGGGCCGACCTCGAAGCTGATTTCGTTCGCCCGGTATACAAGCTGCTGGAGGCCTTTGGCGACCGCTCGATGGCCGCGGAATTGCAGGCGCTGGCGCGCAGCGCCACGGACTGGTTGAGCGCCGAATCCAAGGTGCTCGAACTCGAGGGCTCGCTAATTGAGTTTTCCGCCGATATGCGGTACGACGGGCAGGGCTACGACGTCACGGTTGCGGTGGACGCCGCGTGGTTCACGGGCGGGGACCGGTCGGCCCTGGCACGCGCATTCCACGACGCCCACGAAGCTGCCTATGGTCACCACAGCGAGCAGGCGCACATCTGGGTCAAGGAACTGCGAGCCCATGTGACCGGCCGGGTTCCGCGGCCGGTCGTCACGGCGCGGTCACCGGCTCCGCCGGTCGCTTTGGGCAGCCGCCGTCGGCTTCGCATTCGGGGTGGGCGGACCTGGGCCCGGGTTGTCAGCCGCTCGGAACTGCCGGGCCTGAGTACGCTGGATGGGCCCGCGATCATCGAGCAGATGGACACCACGACGCTGGTACCCGACGGGTGGACGGTGCACTCGGTCGCGAGTGGCGCCATGGTGCTTTCGAGAAAGGTCGAGGCATGAGCCAGCAATCCGACAAGGTGCGCGATGTTGTCAGCGCGGAGGTGTTCGCGAACCTGTTTCGCGCGATCGTGGGCGAGATGGCATGGATCGTCCATCGCTCCTCGCATACGACGTTTGTGAAGGAAACGCAGGATTTCGGCACCGCGCTCGTGACACCCGAAGGCGAGCAATTCTCCATCCTGGACACCACCGGGGTCACGGCGTTGATTGGCCTTCCCATGCGACCGTTCATCGACGCGGTTGCCGATTGGCGGCCTGGCGACGTGGGCATCAGCAACGATCCCTATTCGACCATGGGCGCGGTCATGCACCTGAACGACATGTTCGTTCTCAAGCCGATCTTCGTCGACGACAAGCTGTTGTGCTTCGCGTGGGCGTTCATCCACTGCAGCGACGTGGGCGGAAGCGTGCCGGGAAGCATCGACGGCGCGAACCGCGAAGTCTTCCAGGAAGGGCTCAGGCTCACCCCGATGAAGCTCTACCGGCAAGGCGAACTCAATCAGGTCATCGTCACGATCATCTGCGACAACTGCCGCAGCCCCGCCCTGAACTGGGGGGATCTGACAGCACTGATCGCCTGCCTCGACACTGGCGAAGCCAGGATCAAGCGCCTGGCCGAGCGGTATGGCAGGCCCGCGGTGCACGCGGCGATGTACGGAACCCTGGACCGCACGGAGGCGCTGACCCGGTCCGTGCTCAAGCGCATCCCGGCAGGGAGCTACCAATTCACCGAGTTCCTGGAGGACGACTACCAGAGCGACGTGCCGGTTCGCCTCAAGCTCGTACTCACGCCGCGTGCGGACGGTTCCGTGGAACTCGATCTGCGGGGATCGGACCCCCAGGTCAAGGCGGCCATCAATCTTCCGACCTGTAGCCAGAAGCACCATCCCATGCTTTCGCTGGCAGTCATGAATTTTGTGATGACTAATGCCGAAGGGATGTATCCGAACAGCGGCATCGTGCGTTGCATCGACCTTGTGCTGCCGGAGTCATCGGTCGTCAATTCGTCGTTTCCAGCCGCTTGCGGCATGCGCGTGATCACCAGCATGCGTGTGCACGACATGGCGCTGGGGGCGCTCACCAAGGCGTTGCCGGGGCAGGTGCCGGTGGGCGGCGCAAGTCAGCTGGCAATCACGTCGATCTCGACCACCGATATGCACGGCAGGGGGCGCGTGGTCGTCGGGAATGCAGTGGAGGGTGGATCCGGCGGCGGCCTCGGTCTCGACGGGATCAACGGCACGGATTTCCCTGCCGCAGCCCTGCGCAACGTCCCGGTGGAGATACTCGAGTCGGAGGCGCCGGTGCTCGTGCACCGCTTCAGCCTGCGTCCCGACTCGGAGGGCGCAGGGCAGTTCCGAGGCGGGTTCGGCATCGAGTATGCGTTCGAAGTGCAGCATCCCCAGGCCGTGATCGTGACCAGGAGCAAGGACCGGCACCGCTTCTCGTCCTGGGGCGCGGCCGGTGGCCGGGCCGGATCGACCAATTACAGCCACGTCCGGCGGCCGGAGCAGCCCGACTATCCGCTTGGCAAGGCCGCCGTGTACCGTCCCAGGCTCGGTGAGGTCATCGTGGTCGGCGGGGGCGGCGGCGGGGGTTACGGCGACCCGATGCTGCGCTCCCCGGCGGCGGTGCAGAGGGATTTGCGCGACGGGTTGGTGTCGCGCAAGCGCGCACGCACCGTGTATGGCGTTGTGTTCGGCGCAGACATCCAGGTCGACCCCAAGGCAACCGCCGCGCTGCGCCGCAAGGCGGTAGTCGCGGTCAAGCCCGTGGGGTTCGATCTTGGGCCCGGGCGAACTGCCTGGGAGCGGGACTGGGGGGTGGCCTACGAAGCCATTTCCGACTGGATCCAGGAATTCCCGAGCATCGTCCGGCGCGAGGCACAGGAGCGCGCCTTCCATGCGGTGCGGCAGCGCTTGCGCCCTGCCTGCACGCGCAGCCAGACCCTGAAGCTGCTCAAGGAACTGGGCCACGAGTGGCTCAAGGCATAGGCGTTTTCCTGCAGCACCCTTTTCCAAGCAGGCCACACCAACGAGGAAACCACCATGACGTCAGGCGTTGCGATTTCAAGCAAGATCAAACCACCCAAAGAGGGATGGCCCGGGCACAGCGGCAACTGGGGGCGCTGGCCGAATGATCGCGGCACGCTCAACCTCCTCACCCCCGAAGTGGTGATGCGCGGCATCGGCGCTGCCAGACTGGGTGAGGTCTATCCGCTCAGCCGGCCGGTGACCGACAAGGAGCCGCTGCGCCCGGACAAGTGCTTCGAGCACACCATGCTCGCGGCCGGTGCCTGGGATCTCGAACCCGAACGCCCGGAGTCGCTCAACGCCAGCGACAAGGTGGCGTACCGGATTCACGGGATGGTCAACACCCACCTCGACGCCTTGTCGCATGTCGGTTACAGCGGCAAGGGATTCAATGGGCATTCATTCAGCAACATCGCGACCAAGGCCGACGGCGTGAAACTCGCACCCATCAGCAACGCGATCGGGATTGTCACTCGCGGCGTGTTGATCGACGTGGCGCGCGACCGAAACGTGGCGTTTCTCAAGCCGGGCGAATTCGTGACCCCGGAGGAATTGCTGGAGCCCGCGAAGCAGTTGGAACCCGGTGATGCGGTGCTGATACGCCTGGGTGGAACACTTGCCGGAGGCATCCCGCCCAATGGACCGGGCAACAAGCATGGAACCTGGCCGGGCCTGCACCCGGCGTGCGCCGAAGTGCTCGGCGAGCGCGACGTGAGCGTGATCGCAAGCGACGGGCCGGGCGACGTTTTTCCGTCGCCCTACGAGCACATCTGTCGCTCGCCGACGCACACGTTGTGCCTTGCCTATTACGGCATCCATTTGCTGCACAACATGGATCTGGAGAAATTCGCTCAGGTCTGTGCCGAAAAGAAGCGCAATACCTTCCTGTTCACGGTGGCTCCTCTGCACATGACCCGGGTGACCGGTTCCCTGGTCAGTCCGATCGCCGTCCTTTAACCTGCGAGGAGTTCACCATGTCGGTAGAGACACCCGTGCGGAATTTGTCCGGGATTGCGCCGCCCGCGCAACCGCCGCGAGCGACGGGAAGGGCGCTGTTGCTGGTTGGACAACTGGCGGTGCTGCTGGTGTGGGGTGGCGCATGGGAATGGGCTGCCCGTGTGGAACTCGCGCCACCGAACTTCATCGGCCAACCCTCGGTCTTCCTGCGCGACTTCGCGAACGGCGTGGTCAACGGAACCTACTTGTCGGCCACCGTGGTCACGATGCAGGCCACGATTGCGGCATTCCTGATCGGCACCGTGATGGCACTGCTGACGGCGCTGCTGATGACAGCGGTCCCTGTGGTCGAGCGCCTGCTGGCGCCGATCATCGATGCGCTCAACGCATTGCCGCGCGTCGCACTCATCCCGCTGTTCATCATCTGGTTCGGCCTGGGCCTGGCGCAGAAGATCGTTTCGGGCGTATCCATCATGTATTTCATTCTGCTGTCGTATACCCTGGCCGGCGCCAAGTCGGTCGAACCCGATCACTTGCTGCTGGCCCGAAGCCTGGGGATACCACGCTGGCGCGTGTTCATGAAGATCGTGATCCCCACGGCCATTCCGTCGATCTTCGCCGGCATGCGATTGGGCATGATCTACACCGTTCTTGGCGTCATCACGGCAGAACTGCTCGCCGGCGGAAAGGGCCTCGGCACGCTGGTCAGTTTTTATTCGAACACCTTCGAAACCAACCAGGTGTTCGCAGTGCTGATCGTGCTGATCCTGCTGACCAGTGCCCTTTCGGCCGGAATGACCGCCGTGGAGCGCTTCCTGGGTCGTTGGCGCAGCAATTGACCGCAGCGGGTTTGGTCGCCGGTCCCGTGCCTGCGGCGCGCTGCACCGCAACGCACCTGGAGTCGGAGGACATGGATTCTCAGCTGTTCTCTCCCATCTCCCTGGGGGGCCTGGTGCTGCCGAACCGGCTCGTGGTGTCGCCGATGTGCCAATACAGCTGCATCGATGGCGTGATGCAGCCTTGGCATGACCAGCACCTGGGGCATCTCGCCTTGTCAGGAGCGGGCCTGATCATCATCGAAGCGACCGGGGTCAGCAAGGAGGGACGCATCACGCATGGTTGTGCCGGTCTGTGGAACATCCGTCAGGAGCGTCGGTTGCGTGAAGTGGTCGAGCGCATCCGCAGCTATTCGTCCACGGCGATCGGGCTTCAGATCGGCCACACCGGTCGGCGCGCAGGCATTGCACCACCCTGGAACGGTGCCATGACGCCCTTGACGCCCGAGACGGGCGCTTGGCGGTCTTATGGTCCTTCGGCGCTGCCGCACCTGCCGGGATGGCCGGTGCCTCGAGAACTCACGGTCAAGGGGAGGGCTCGTATTGCCGGCGCATTTGCCGCATCAGCTCAAAGGGCCTTGCGGGCCGGAATCGACCTGATCGAGGTGCATGGCGCCCACGGCTACCTGTTGCACCAGTTTCTCTCTCCGCTGGCGAACCAGCGCTCGGACGAATACGGTGGAAGCCTGCACAACCGGATGCGGTTTCCGCTTGAGGTTGCCAAGGCGGTGCGCGCCGTTTGGCCACGTGAACGGGCGCTTGGCATGCGCATCAGCGGCACCGAATGGCATGACAAAGGCTGGGACTTGGACCAGTCGGTGGAATTCGTCCGTGCCCTCGGGGCGGTCGGGTACGACTATGTTTGTGTGTCGAGCGGAGGCATTGGTGGCGCCACGGCCCTGCAGCGGGACCACACCGCCCTCGCGGAATACATCCGGCGGCGCACGGACGTGCCGATCTGCGCAGTGGGATACATCACCGACCCGGCGCAGGCGGAGGCGACGCTGGCAGATGGCAAGGCAGATATGGTCGCCCTGGCGCGCGCGTTTCTCGACAATCCGCGATGGGGCTGGCACGCTGCGCTGGCATTGGGGGCGACACCGCACTATCCGCAACAGTATGAACTGGTCAGGCCGGAGAACTGGCGCCCGTTTGGCAAGGTGCATCCGGATCTTGCGCCGGCCTGACCGCACGTGCCGCACGCCCCTTCATCGGCGGGGTGTGCGGGCTTCGGTCGCTACCGCCGGTCCGCCGCGCGTGCTTCGCTGGGCAGGTCGAGCAACTTGCCCGGGTTCATCAGGTTTCCCGGGTCGAGCAGGGACTTGATGCCCTGCATCAGTCCGAGTTCCAGCGGGTCCTTGTACAGCTTGAGCTCGTTCCGCTTGGCGCCGCCGATGCCATGTTCGGCGCTGATGCTGCCACCAAGCTCGGCGGCGATGCGGTGCACCTCGGCGCTAGCGGCGTCCGCTTCGCGCTGCAACTCTGTTGCATCCTTGCCAGCCCGCGGGAAGATTGCCACCAGGTGGATGTTGCCGTCGCCCACGTGGCCGACGGCCACCACCTGCGGGTCGGAGCGCCGCGCGCGCAGCGCAGCGGTGGCGCGCTGGACGAACTCCGGGATACGGGTGATCGGCACCGACGTGTCGTGCGACACGCTGTAGCCAGAGTTGCGGTTGGCCTCCGACACGCTATCGCGCAGGCGCCAGAATTCAGCTACCTGGCGCTCACTCGCTGCAACTGCGGCATCCTGCAGCAGGCCTGCGTTCATCGCGCCGGCAAGCGTGTCCTGGATATGGTCTGCCAGATCGGTGCCGGCGCGCGAATCGGTCGCCTCCAGCAGCACTGTCCAGGGATGGGCGGATTTCAGTGGGTCGCGTGTGCCCGGGATGTGGTGCAACACTAGGTCGAGTTGCCCGCGCGACATCACTTCGAAAGTCGACAGCCTTTCGCCGCAGCTCTCCTGGAGGCGACCGAGCAACTCAACCGCGTGCTGCAGGCTGTCCAGTCCGACCCAAGCGGCAACACGACCCTTCGGTTGTGGGAACAATTTCAGCACTGCGGCAGTGACCACGCCCAGCGTTCCCTCGGCGCCGATGAACAACTGCTTCAGGTC
>SXGR01393653.1_pt1 | contig 21288 bp, 20 predicted proteins | sample 3174711 | NCBI WGS metagenome assembly SXGR01 (sample SAMN11356860, study PRJNA531348) | freshwater metagenome | isolation source: freshwater sample F1-60 | place: China: Fuxian Lake, Yuxi | collected 2017-12-25 | reverse complement strand
GGCGGCGCAGCGGGCGGCGGCGGCGCGGGCGGCGCGGGCGGCGCGATGGCCTGCGGCACGGCGACTGGCAAGCTCGACGCCATGGGGCTCACGGTGCTGTCCTACGGCGACGGCACGCCCGACTCGAACCTCCGCGAACAGACGTTCGAGATCACCGCGGGACAGACCACTTACGCGCTCAACGACGAGTCGCTCCACGAGGCGGCGCGCTTCGAGCTCGCGCACCCGGCGAGGATCCACGGCTTCGAGGTGATGTGGGCCGGGCTCCCGGCCGACGCGCCGCCCGAGCTCGAGCTCGAGGCCGGCCTCTACCGCGACTTCGGCCACAACGGCTTCGACTTCTGGGCGAAGGCGCCGCTCTGGACCGGCACGCGCTGCGCCGGGGACGTCGGCGCCAAGGGCGCGTGGACGAGCTACACCTTCGACGCGCCCATCGAAATCGCGCACCCGGGGCTCGTCTACGTCGCGCACCACGCCGATCCGGGCGAGCCGGTCTTCTGGTTCGACGCGAGCGAGCCCGAGAGCTGCGAGCCCTTCGACGCGTGCCCGTCCGCCTACAACCTCCCGAACGCCGAGGCCGCGCAGTTCTTCAATGGGCTGAGCTTCCCGTTTCAGCGCGATTTCCTGGTGCGGCTCTACGTCGAGTACACCGAGGACGTGACGCCCGAAGAGCGCCTCTTTCAGCCGGCACAGTCCTCGCCGACGAACGCGCACGTCTCCTTCGGCGACTTCGACGCCGACGGGTTCGACGATCTGCTCACCGGCGGCGCGCTCCATCGCAACTTGGGCGACGGCACGTTCGAGGACGTGACGGCGAAGGCCGGGCTCGACGGACTGCCCGTGACCGGTGGGGTGTGGGGCGACTACGACAACGACGGCTGCCCGGACCTGTTCCTCTATTCCGAGTCGTACTCGACGCGCGACTACCTGATGCACAACGAGTGCGACGGCACCTTCACGGACGTCACGCTCGCGGCCGGGCTCGACGACGCGCAGAGCTACAACTACTGCGGCGACGCGACCAAGATGGTCAATACGCACACGCCGTCTGCGGCCGCCGCGTGGCTCGATCTCGAGGGGGACGGCTTCCTCGATCTCTACGTCGCCAACTTCAATTGCTGGGTCGACTATTCGTATTACATCGACACCGTATTCACGAACAACAAGAACGGGACGTTCGCCGCGAAGACTGGCCTCCAAGGATTCAAGAACATCAAGACCCCGAGCCGCGGGGTCGCGCCCGCCGACGCCGACGGGGACGGCGACGTCGACTTGTTCATCAACAACTACGTGCTCGTCGCGAACCTCTATTACCGCAACGACGGCGGCGGCATGGTGAGCGAGCAGGGCAAAGCGCTCGGGCTCGCCGGCACCAAGAGCGGCTTCTATTACGGCCACACGATCGGCGCGGCGTGGGGCGATCTCGACAACGACGCCGATCTCGATCTCGTGGCCGCGAACCTCGCCCACCCGCGCTTCTTCCACTTCTCGGACAAGACGCAAGTGCTCCTGCAAGGCGACAATGGCCTCTTCACCGACATCACTGGGCCCTTCGACGAGCCCGTGAGCCTCGCGGGCCTGCGCTACCAAGAGACGCACTCGGTGCCGGTGCTCGCCGACTTCGATCACGACGGCGCGCTCGACCTCGTGATTACTGCCATCTATCCCGGCAGGCCGACCGACTTCTACTGGGGCAAGGGCGACGGCACCTTCACCCTCGACGCCTACCACGCCGGCATCACCACCGAAGACGGCTGGGGCGCCGCCGCCGCCGACTTCGATCACGACGGCGACGTCGATCTCTTCGCCTCGACGCTGTTCGTGAACAACGTTTCACCCGAGAAAAAAGGCCATTTCCTGCAGGTGCGCGCCCGCGGCACGACCGCAAACCGCGACGCCATCGGCGCCACGGTGAAGGTGAAGGCCGGCGGCACGACGCGCGTTCGCCACGTCCAGGGCGGCACCGGCAAGGGCGGGCAAGACTCCCTCTACCTGCACTTCGGGCTCGGCACGGCGAGCAGCGTCGACGAAATCCGCGTGGTCTACCCCGGAGGCAAGGAGAGCGTCTGGCCCGGGCCGATCGCCGTCGACCAGCGCGTGTGGCTCACCGAGGACTCGCCGAGCGTCGTCACCGGCTGGACGCCGTGATCCCCTCCGTGAAGCCGTCGGTGACCCCGGCCGGGCCGCGGCCGCACAGGGCACGAGGCGCCGAGCTCTGCGTCTCGCAGATCGCTTGAACTAGCCGGTTGTGGTAGGTCGAAGCGGTCTCCTCCGGCCCCCCATAACTCTCGCCCGTCATCACCCTGCTCCCCATGGCCCAAAGCGGACCCAAGCTGCGCGTCCGGCTCGCATCGGTCGCGCTCCGAGCGGTGCAGTCGCTCGCGGCGAAGGCGGCAAACCGCTCGCGGCGCGGCGCGCGTCCGTGGGCTGAACACACCGTCTCGGATCTGCTGGTGGCCCATCGCCTCGCGTCGATCCTCGGCGATGGCGATCGGGTGCTCGACGTCGGCTGCGGCAGCGGCCACTGGCTGGCGCGACTCCAGCTGTTTCGCGACATCGATGCGGTCGGCGTCGATCTGGCGCCTCCGGTCGCGCGGCCGGGGATCGCGCTCGAGGCTTACGACGGCTTCCGCCTGCCGTTCCCCGATCACTCGTTCGACGTGACGATGTTCTGTTACGTGCTGCACCACCTGGGTCGCGAGCACGCGCAGGCGCTTCTCGCCGAGGCGCGTCCGGTGACGAGGCGTCGCATCGTCCTGCTCGAGGACAGCATGGCCGAGTTCGATTTCTGGTACCGCGTCCGCAATCGCTGCCATCGGCTCGAGACCGAGATGGTCTACGCGACGGAGTCCGACAGCTACACGGGCCCCGATGGGGACGCGATGTTTCTCACCCACGCCGAGTGGCGAAGAACGCTGGAAGAAGTGCCGGGTGTCAGCGCCGTCTCGGTTCAGACGCTGGCCGATCTTCACAACTATGCTCATCACACCCTGCTCGTGGCAGCGCTGACTTGACGGAGGACACCTTGAGAATGTCGCTCCCGGCGGACGTCGACGATGGCGGGCTTCCGGCCGACGTTCCGGGCGCCAAGCAGGCCAATGGCAACTACCTCGGTCCCTGCTCGTGCAATTCCAAGAATACCTATCAGTGGACGGTCCACGCCCTCGACACGGCGACGATCGCCGGGCTCGCCGCCGGCGCCGCCAAAGCCGCCGCCGCTACGGCGGTCGAGGCGGCATCGAAGGCCTCCGCCGCGCTCTCCGGAGAATCGTAAGCTCGAGCTCGCCGCGAGCTAGCGGCGTTCTGGGCCGGCACCCGAGACCGGGAGCGGTGCCGTGAAAGGGAGCGCTGGCGTGACCGGGCGCGCAGACGGGTCCGGGAGCGGAGGCGTGCTCGCCTGCCGGCGGCGCCGCGGCGGGATCTGCGGGCGCTCGCGAAACTCGACCCAGCGATCGCCCACCAAGCGCTCGTGCGGCAAGAAGACGCCCTTGTAGGCCATTTTCGCGCACGGCCCGATGAAGAGGCCGAGGTAGAGATACTGAAGCCCCTGGGCGCGCGCGAGCTCGACCTGCTTCAGGACCGAGTAGACGCCGGGGCTCAGCGCCGAGAAGGCCGGATCCCAGAAGTAATAGACCGCGCTCAGAGCGTCCTCGGCGCGGTCGACGAGCGCGACGCCGGCGAGCGCGTCCGCTGCGTAATAGCGCATCTCGAAGGTCTCGCAGCAGCTCTCGCCGAGGAACGAACGATAGGCCTCGAGATCCGTCGTGCGCTCGCCCGCGGCGAGATCGCGCCCGTGCTTGTGGAGGTTATAAAGCCGCACCCGCTCGGCGTCGATCTCGGGCGGACCGAGCTCGAGTCGAAACGCACCGTCGCCCTTTCGCAGCACGCGCCGCTGCGTCTTGTCGGGACGAAACCGCGCGAGATCGAGGCGGATCGGCTCGCACGCGCGGCACTCGGGGCACGCGGTGCGGTACAAGAGCCGGCCCTGGCGGCGATCGCCCGACGCGAGCCGCTCGCTCATCTCTTCGCGGGTGAGCGAGCGCACCGGCAGGCGCAGCGGCAAGCGCCAGGTCTGCTCGGGCAAGTACGAGCACGCGCCGAGCTCGTCATAGACGACGAGCTCGGGGGGAGACCCCGCAACGACTCGGAGGCGCGGCGTGACGCTCATCCTTCCGAAAGGATCCCCCCTCTTCGGGCCCGACGCAAACGAGTCGATTTGCCTCGCGTCACGCGGCCGTAGCGCGGCGGCACTTCGCGTCACGCGGCCGTAGCGCGGCGGCCCCCGCCGTTCACATGCAGGGCATCGGCGGCGGCAAGGTCGCGGTGACGTCGCCGTTCACCTCGACGTAAGCGGGCTGGCAGGCGAGCTGCTGCAACATGTCGGCGCTGAAGATGGTCACGTGCACGTAGTACGTACCTGGCTCGAGCTTCGCAGGCTCGCCGGAGTTGCACGGATCTCTGCCGAGCATCGCTCCGAGCGTCCCGGTGAAGGTGGTGCCGGAGATCGTCTCGCACTTCGCGGCGTGCTGGCCCTCCATGTCCATGGCGACGGCCACGAACTTCATGCCTTCGTAGCCGGCGAGCTCCGAGGTCGTGATCGTGATGGTCCCCGGGCCGAACTCGGGCTCGGCGCCTCCTGCACCGCCGCTGCCGCTCAGAGAACCCTGCCCGCCTGCGCCGCCGCTCCCCGCGGTCGACGACGAGGTCGAGGTCGCCGTCGTGGTCACGAGCCCCGGACCCTCCGACGTGGGCTCGCTGCACCCGAGCGCCGCGAGCCACGTCGCGAGCGCGCATCCAAGCAAGGTCCGTTGCATCATGGCCTCGAGTCTACGGGGCCTCTCCCCCAGCGCCAACTCCGCGATGGTCCCCGCGGCCTCGCCTTCATCACGACGCGGTCGCGCCATCACCACGACGCGACCTCGCCACCATCACGGCGCGGTCGAGACGCAGTTGCGGCCGGCGTGCTTCGCCGCGTAGAGCGCGCGGTCGGCCTGCTCGTAGAAAGCGCGCGGGCGCAGGTCGCGGGTCGGCGACAGCTGCGCGACGCCGAAGCTGCACGTCACGCGGATCGGAGCGCCGTCGACCAGGATCTCGCGAAGCTCGATTTGCACGCGCAACCGCTCGGCGAGCGTACCGACCCCGGCGAGGGTGGCCTCCGGCACGAGCAGCGCGAACTCTTCGCCGCCGATGCGCGCGAACACGTCTTCCTTGCGCACCACGGTCGACACCGTGGCGGCGAGCTGGCGCAGCACCTCGTCGCCCGCCAGGTGCCCGAGCGTGTCATTGACCTTCTTGAAGTGATCGATGTCGAACAAGATGAGGCCGAGCTGCCGCTCGTATCGCGCCGCGCGCGCCAGCTCGCTCGCGAGCTGCTGCTCGAAGTGCCGCCGATTGAAGGCCCCGGTCAGGCCGTCGTTCGTCATCAGCTGATAGATGACTTCGTGGTAGCCGGCCTCGATGTGGCTGCCATGGAGGAACTTGAAGATGGCCCGCCCGATACGCAGCTGGTCGCCGTCGCAGAGGACGTGCTCGTCGCGCAAGACGTCGTTGACGAAGGTGCCGTTCGTCGACTCGAGATCGCGCACCCGGTATTTCTTGCCGTCGAAGAAGAGCTTCACGTGGCGGCGGCTCACGGTGTCGTCATCGACGAGGATCTCGCAGTCGTGATCGCGGCCGATGACCAGCGTGTCGTGCCCCTCAAGTGGAATGCGACGGCCGAGGCCCGCTCCGTAGATGACGATGACGCAGGCATCCTCGGGCGCGGCGGTCGACGACGGCGGACCGAGGCGATCGACGACGGTCGGTCTGAGAGGCTCCGGCACCGCCGGCAGGCTAACACGAGATCGCGCGGATCTTGGCACCCGGAGGCATGCCCGCTCTAAGCTGCGGCGTGACGGAACCGACTGCCGCCGACGCGAGAGCCTCCGCGAGCCCCGCCGCGAGCCCCGCCGAGGGCGTCCTCGCCGACGCTCGGCCCGGTCACAGCTGGGTGAGCCGGCACGCGCTCGTCGCCGGCACCGCGGGCGTGGCGCTCGGCGCCGCCAGCCTCGTCGTGGTGCGCGCGTTCGGGCGTCCCGAGCTCGGCTCTACCCCGAGCCACGAGCTCGCAGCCTGCGGGTACGGCGCGCTCTGTTGGCTCGCCCTCGGCCTCGTGCTCGGCACCTTCACGCTGCCGCTCGTGCACACCGATCGCGGCCGCCGCTGCTCGGTCGCGCTTGGCGTCGCCGTCTACAGCGCGCTCGCGCTCACCCAGGCCGCCGACGTCGCGCTGCGGATCTTGTCCGGCAGCTTCTTGAGCCGCGATCTCCTCGCGTTCGCATACAACGCGCGGCAGCACCTCGCCCACGCCGCGACGGGCGGCTACCTGCTCTGGGCGCTCGCCCTCCTCGCGACGCTGCTCGCATTCGGCGCGGTGTTCGCCCGCGCTCTCGCGAAGACCGAGCGCGTCGTCGCCGTGCGGCCAGCACCCCCGCTGGTCATGGCGCTCGCGCTCTCGGCCGTCGTCACGTTCGTCGTCGCGCGGCGCGACGAGTCCCGCTTCGCCCGCCACATGTTCGCGAGCGGCCCACTGCTCGGTCTCGCGAGCTCGATGGTCGGCGGACATGAAGAGCCCGAGCCGCTCGGCGCTTCGGCCTACCTTCAGGCCAGCGTTCCCGAGGGGCCGCCACGCTCCGCCGAGACCGCCGTCCTCGCGCGCGCCCGCGAGCCAGCTCAGACGAAGCGCCCCAACGTGCTCCTCGTGATGCTCGAGTCGATCGCCGTCTCGCACCTCGGCTTCTCGGGCTACGCGCGCCCGACGACCCCGAACCTCGACCGGCTCGCGCGCGAAGGGCTCCTCATGCGGCGCGCGTGGACGACGGCGACGCACTCGAACTACGCGCAGATGGCGGTGCTCTCGGCCCTCGTGCCGCGGCGCGGCACAGGCCTCGATCTCTATACAAGGCTCGATTACCCGCGCTTCTTGTTTCACGACCTCTTCGCGACGCTCGGCTACGCCACGGCGACCATCACGAGCCAAGACGAAGAGTGGCAGGGGATGCGTCGCTTCCAGGCCACGAACACGCCGACCGATTTCTGGCACTCGCGCGATTTCACCGGCACGCACCTCGACAGCGGCGTCGAGCGCACGGTGCCGGACGAGCACACGGCGAGCGAAGCCATCGGGTGGCTCAACCGCCACGCGGACCGCAATTTCGCGCTCTACGTGAACCTTCAGAGCACGCACTTTCCCTACACGCTCGCGCCCGGCGCCGAGCGCCCCTTCTTGCCCGACGAGCCGAGCCCCTCCACCTTCACGTACTTTCGCTACCCCGAGAGCGAGGTCGGCGTCGTCCAGAACCGCTACGACAACGCGCTTGCCCACGTCGATCGACAAGTGGGCCGCCTCGTCCGCGCGCTCGAGATGGCGGGCGTGCTCGACGACACGCTCATCGTCGTGACGGCCGACCACGGCGAGCAGTTCTTCGAGCGCGGGCTCGTGACCCACGGCCAGACCTTGCACGAGATCGAGGCGCGCGTGCCGCTCCTCCTTCGCTGGCCCAGAGGGATCCGTCCCGAGGCGCGCACCGAGCCGGTCTCGCACGTCGACGTCCTGCCCACGATCGCGGAGGTCGTCGGTGCGCCGATGCACCCCTCGTGGCAAGGCAAGAGCTTCCTCGCGCCGCGTCCAGCGGGAAGCCCGCCGCGCGCGATCTTCCTCGACATCCAGGGCCTTCGGCTCGCCGACGCGATCGTGTGCTGGCCCTACAAGCTCATCTTCGACCGCACCACCGGGCTGCGCCACCTCTACGATCTCGAGCGCGATCCGAACGAGCGCGACGACCGCGCCGAGGCCGAGCCGCTCGTCGCCCAAGGCCTCGGGCGCACGCTCGCCGCGCAGATCGAAGCCCAGCTCGACTACCACGCATACGAGAACACCGCCGCGCGCGCCGAGCGCTTTCAGCCACGCCTGGCCGCCTGTCCGAGCGTTCGCTAGGCGATCGCCGAAGCGTTCGCTGGCGCGACGAACCCGTCCCCCGAGGACGCCGAAGTACGCTATACGCGCGCGGCATGAGCGGCGTCCTCGGCAAGCTGAAAGAGCGCGTTTTGTCCCGGTTCATGGCGAAAGGCGACCATGAGCTCGCCTATTGGCGAGGCCGTAAAGAGGCCGAGGGCACGCTGACGAACGATCACTACGCCTCGTTCTACACGAAGCACTTCGGGCTCGAGGCGAGCGACTATGCCGGAAAATGCGTGCTCGATGTCGGCTGCGGTCCGCGCGGCAGCCTCGAGTGGGCAGCGATGGCCAATGAGCGCGTCGGGCTCGATCCGCTTGCGGGCGAATACCTCCGCCTCGGCGCCAGCGAGCACAAGATGCGCTACGTGGCCGCGCCCGCCGAAACGATGCCATTTCCCGACGAACACTTCGACATCGTGTGCTCGTTCAACTCGCTCGACCACGTTGATGATCTGGACCGCACGATCGCCGAGCTCGGCCGCGTGCTCCGACCCGGCGGCACGTTGCTGTTGCTCACCGACGTGAACCACGACCCGACTCCGGCCGAGCCCATCTCGTTCTCGTGGGACATCGTCGACAAGTTTCAGCCAGCGCTCTCGTGCATCGAGGTTCGGCACTTCGAGAAGCGGGCGAATGGGCTCTATCAGAGCCTCGACGAGGGGCTCGCCTACGACCACAACGACGGGAAGAAGCGCTACGGGATCCTGTCGGCGAAGTTCACCAAGGCCCGAGCCGCATAGACGAGCGCGTGCCGCGGCGCGAGCGTGTTAGCCTCCGCCGCGGAGGGTCTGAACATGGGATGGCCTCACACGTCGAAGTGGCTCGGCACAGCGGCGCTCTTCGCGCTCGGCTGCGAGAAGGAGCCGACACAACAAAAGGCCGGCGAGCTCGGCAACGGCGTCTTCACGTACAGTTGCTCGCGCAGCAGCGACGCGCAGTGCGACGACGAGCACAAGGTATCGGCCAGCGCCTTCGACGCGCTCGCGCTCGGGGCCTACTTTCAAATGGGCGGTCCGTCGGGCACCGCATCGCTCAATCCGGCGAGCGACCTTCGCGTCGTCTACGCCGGCGCGACGGCCGAGTGGCACACGGTCGCGACCGGGCACACGGCGGTGATGGCCATTGGTTACGAGAGCGAGGTGATCGACATGGTGCACCTTCACACGGTCGCGCCCACGCAGATCGTGGTGGCGAAGAAGCTCATCTCGGGCGACTTCAGCGGCGAGATTGGCAATGTGTCGTTCGACGTGGACCTCGACGACGCCATCCAGCTGCGCGCCGCCCCAGCCGACGCGGACGGCAACATCCTCGCGGGCGCCTTGCCATGCACGTGGACCTCGATGGATGCAACCGTGGTGGAGATCAGCGGCGACGAGACCGACAACGTCGTGTCGCTCATCACGAAAAACACGGGCCAGGGCAAGCTCCTCGTCGAGCTCGGCGAGCTCGCCGCCGAGGTCACGGTGGACGTGGGGGTCACACCATGAAGCGCCGGGCCTTGCTCTTCGCCCTCGCGGCTATCGGCTGCGATCATCCCGACCTCACCACGGTCGAGTTCACTCCGGTGACGACGCCGCCGGTCGACGTCCTCCTCTCGCAGGAGCGGATCGAGCTCCCCGCCGGCATCGCGGTGGCGGTCGACGTGAAGGTGTTCGACGACGCGGGCGAGGAGGTCGCGAGCGCCAAGAGCGAGCTCGTCGATGACGTCGGCGCCGTACAGTTCCTGCCGACGAAGATCGAAGACCGCTCGATCCTCGCCGGCGACCGCGAGGGCGAGGCCACCCTCTCCTTTCAGGCCGACTTTCATGACGGGACGCTCTCGGTGCCGGTGGTCGTGATCCCGCAGAATTAGCGAGCGCCGCGAGGAGCCTCAGTTCAGGACGTCGCGCGCCGCGGCGTGGGCCTCGCGCACGATGCGCGCCGCCTCCGGGGCAGGCATCGCCTGCAAGACCCCGGGCCCATCGTACGGCGCGTGCAAGCCGCCGGCTGGCTCGGCAACGGCGGCCACGCGCGCGGGCACGAGCTGCGGCAGGGATGCACGAAGCTTCTTCAATGCGCCGAGCTTCTGAGCGAGCGCCTCGTCCGACAGCGCGCGGCCTCGCTCGCGGGCTACCCTCTCCGCCTCGTCGAGGAGCTTGTTCGCGGCCTCGAGGCTCCCGGATCGCGCGGTCGCGATCGCTTGCAGAATGAGCGCCGCGACGCTCGCGTGCGCCGTGGCTCGATCGAGCTCCGGGTCGTAGCCTGCGCGCACCTCGTCCGGCTTGTCGCTCGCCTTCAACGCCAAGAACGTCTCGGCCTTCACCGCGCCGCCATTGACGACCACGTCTTCATAGCTCACCTCGGCGTCGAACAGCTCAATCGTGGCGCCCGCGGCGCGCGCGGGAACGCCGAGCCGCACGACGAGCTCCCGAGCTTCGCCCTCGACGAGATCGCCAATGGCCACCAAGCGATCGCGCCCCGAGGGCACCATTGCAAAGCCCACGACCTCGCGGATCTCGACGCCCGGCCCCGCCGCCAACCGCACCGAGGCGCCGCGCCCCGCGACCCGCTGCATCCGCAGGACCTCCTCCTCGAACACGCGCGCTACGAGCAAGGGCTCGCTCACATAATGAAACTTGCCGCCGCCCGCCTCGGCGAGGCGGCCCATCAGCGTCTCGTCGTAGTCGATGCCGAGCCCGAGCGCGGTGATGGCGATCTTCTCACCCGCGGCCTGTTGCGCCATGGCGACGATGTTCGCCTCGTCGTTGGGCACGCCGTCCCCCACGAGCACGACGCGCGTCATGTTGCTCTCGCTCACGAACGCCCGCGCCTCTTGCAATGCGAGCGCGAGGCCCGCGCCGAGGCTCGTCGTTCCCCGCGCCACGATCTGGTCAATCGCCGCGTGCGCGCGCTTGCGCTCGGCGCCATCGAGCAGCGTCGAAGCGAGCAGCACCTCCGCGTGGCTGTCGAACGTCACGATCGCGAGCCGGTCGCCATCGCTCAACGCATCGACCATCGCGTGGCACGCCTGCCGCGCCGCCGCGATCGCCTCGCCCTCCATCGAGCCCGAGGTGTCGAGCGCGAGCGCGAGGTTCACCGTCGTTCGCACGTCGCGCTTGGCCGCGGCCACCCGAATGCGCACGCGGGCCAAGACCTCCGTCGACTGCTCCGCCGCGATGAGCCGCTGCACGCTCGCGGGCTCGAGCGTCACCAACCTCGGCGGCTTCGGCGCCGCGACGACCACGCTGTCGGCCGTGGCCACGTCCTTCTTCACCACCACGGGCGGCACGCACCCAATGGCCAAGAGCGTAAAGAGCGACCCGATCCCGATTCTTCGCAACATCATCTTCGTACCTCGCGGCGAACAACGAGCGCGCTCGCGCGGCCTTACATGAGGTCGAGCTACGGGCGGCCCAATCGCGGGAAGCCCCACCGCGGGAAGCCCGCGCCAACAGGCTCTGCCGCTCTTCTTCCCAGCTACCGCCGGCCGGTTGCGCCTCGCCATGCGCCACCGCGTCTTTGAGGAGCGCGTCCTCGGTGACCGCCTCACCGGTCGCGCCCTGGATGGGAGCCATGGCACTTGCACCACCGAGAGCGCCCACGCTACGTTCGCCGCGGGATGTGGAACGTAGAGCACCAGCTCATTGCGTTCGCGCGCGCGTCGGCGCGGCTCGCAGAGCCGTTCGCCAACCGCCTGCATATCCTCGCCGATCTCCAGCTGAGCGAGGCGGCGTGGCACGAGCTCGAGCGACACTAGCTGGCCGAGTTCGAGGCCCGCGCCGCTCTGGGAGACCGCGGCTCGCTCGACCTTTATGCGCGCTCCTTCGCGGAGGAGAGCGAGCACCAACGCGCGCGACGCATGGCCCAAGCGAAGGCACACCGTGCCCCGCTACGCGAGGCCGCGAGCGGCCGCCTCGACACGACGTGCGACGCGATCCCAGCGTTCGAGCCGGCGCTTCCCTTCAGCGGTGAACGCGAGGCCCCGCCGCCCCCGATGGCAGACAGCGACGCCGCCCTTCACGGCAGCGACATCGACGCCACTCTCGCGCTCGAGGAAGGCATCGTTGGGCTCGAGCCTCTGCCGTTTCAACGTGACGTGACCGCTCGACGATGAACCAAAGCGCACGGCCTCCCGCGGACTTCGAGCTCCGATTTCCGGGTCAGGACTCTCTGGCTCAGGCTGCCGCGTTCGATGTTCACGAGGTTGCCTTCACGGATGCCGTCGATGACCTCTTTCGCCTCGAGCTCGTGCTGCGGAGTCGCGACCACGACGTCGATCTGGGCAAGCTCGCCGGCTCTCCCATCGTGCTCACGATCCCGGCGCCAGAGACTCCGCTGATCGTCAATGCGTTGATCGCGTCGCTCGGGCAAGAGAGCCTCGAAGAGCGCGGCGACTCGTTCTATCGCCTGGTGGCCGTCCCGCCGACATGGCTCACGACGCAGCGCCGCAACTCTCGCATCTTTCGGCAGCATTCAGTCGTCGACATCGTAGTGAGTGTCCTCGCCGAATACGGTGGGCTCATCCCTCCGCCGAGGGTGCGGCTCGGCGAACACCCGCCGGCGCGCGAGCACGTCACGCAATACGATGAGAGCGATTGGGACTTCGTGCGGCGCATCGTCGCCGACGAGGGGATCCTCCTCACGTCGGCGCACGACGGCAGCGGCCGGCTGGCGCTCACCGACGAGGTGACCTCGCCCGAGATTCGGTTATTCAAGCCCATTCCCTTCATTGCGGAGTCCAACCTCGTCGCCGGCAAGTTCCACGTGCGACAGGCGCGGTTCGAGGTCGCCATCGCACCGAGCGCGATCACGCTGCGCGACTTCGACTACGAGCGGCCCCGGCTCGAGCTCGAGGGCGCTGCTGTCGCTGAGGACGCGGCGAAGTGCGAGCAGCCGCTCGAGAATTATGGCTTTTGCGTCGGGGCGTTCGCAGACGGCGACCGTGGGCGGAACCGAGCGCAGTCCCACCTCGAGCTCGCCCGCCGCGAGACGCGCCTCGCGCACTTCGACGCGAACTTTTCCCTCGCGCCCGGCACGGCGTTCAGGCTCGCCGACCACGCGCGCAGCGACGCGAACGTCGAGTGGCTCGTGGTGCGCTCGGAGCTCCACTGCCAGGCCCTGTCGGCGCGCCACGTCTTGCACTGCACACCGCTCTCGCAGCAGCAGCGGCCGCGCCGCTGGGAGAAGCCCCGCATGCTCGGCACCCAGACCGCGTTCGTGGTGGGCGAGCCGGGCCGAGAGATCGACGTCGACGGCCAGGGCCGCGTCTGCGTGAAATTCCACTGGGATCGCCGCGCCGACACGCACTCGACCACACGGCGCGTGCGCGTCTCGCAGGGCTGGGCGGGCCCCGGGTACGGCTTCGTCTGTCTGCCCCGCGTCGGCGACGAGGTCGTCGTGGACTTTCTCCTCGGCGATCCCGATCAGCCGCTCATCGTCGGGCGCGTTCACAACGGCGCCGCGCCCGCGCCGCAGTCCTTCCCCAAGGACGCGACGGTCTCGACGTGGCGCTCGCGCAGCTCCCCGGGCGGCGAGGGCTACAACGAGCTCTCGTTCGACGACGCCGCGGGCAGAGAGCTCGTCTTCATGCACGCCCAGCGCGACGTCGCGGTCGAGGTGCTCCATGACGTCAGCGTTCGCGTCGAAGGTCACGTCACGAGCAACGTCAAGGGCAACGCCACGGGAGGCGTCGTCGGCGACGGCTCCATCAACATCAGCGGCAGCGCCGACGTGGTGGTGAGCGGTCCGCTCTCCCTCCATGCCGCCAAGATCGACGCCTCTGCTGACGGCGACATCCTCTTCGCGGCTGGCGGCGATCGCCACGACGAGAGCGGCGGCAATCACTTCGTGAAGACCAATGGCCTCTACGTGGACGCCAAGGGCGTCGCGCACTTCGTGACGCCGAACTTTCACGTCTATAGCAGCAATATCCTCCTCAAAGCCGGAGGCTCCACGATCGCCTTGACCGGCGGCGGCATCGACATCACGAGCGGGGGCCCGGTCACCATCAACGGGTCCGTCATCAAGCTGAACTGCTGATGCCGAGAGCTGGCAAGATCCTCCGTGGCTGCAGCACGGTCCTCATCGAGGGCCAGTCGGCGGCGCGCGCGACGGACCTCACCGATCACGCCGGGCTCATCGGTGAAGGCTGCCCCACCGTGCTCGTCGGTGCCGGCGCAAGGCCCGCGGCGCGGGTCGGGGATCGCTACGTGTGTCCCATATACGAGGACTCCGCCCACGTCGGTGGTTTCGTCATGGCCGGCGCAGGCACTGTCCTCGTGAGCGGTAAGCCCGCTGCGCGCATGGGCGACGCGATCCTGTGCGTTGGCGAAGCAGCCGCAGGCACTCAGTTCGTCGGGCTCGGACAGGGTCCCTCCGGGCTCGACGCGAGTGCGGCCGCAGCCTGTCGCGCCCTATGGGAGAAGTACGACGCGGAGGCGCGGGCGATTATCGCTCCCGCGGGCGACGACCACCGCAAGAGGAACCACATCCTCAATGGCGCCTACGCGAAGCTCTATCTCGACAACAAGAGCCTCAAATGGGCAGGCTTGGCCGCCTACGCTTCAAAGCAAGTGGGGTGCGCCATGGACCATGCTCAGAGAATGGCCAAGAGCAAGCCTTGGGCGAAGGATGTCGCCGACTACACCTACGACCAGCTCGGCAACGGCAACCGAAGCCTCTTCTTGGACATCTATCCGCTCCACCGGTTCTTTCACGAGCAAGGCTTCGACAAGCTCAACGAGTGCGCGGGGGAGCGCAGGCCTCCGGTGCCTGCCGCGGCGCTCGACGGGTTCGCCGCTCTCGACATGTACAACAAGACGGGCGACCCCAAATACGCCAAGGAACACGTGCGCGCGATTGCCTGGCACGAGCAGGTCAATATTCTTCAGCGCGACATCTACAACGACAAGGCCATGCAGCGAATCTTGGACGCGAACGAGGGCAACTTTCGGCTGCCCGACATCTCCAAGGCCGCGCAGGCCGGTCTGAACGCCGACACTGGCAAGGACGTACACGAGGACGACTTCGACATTGGGTTCGATCCGCGCGGTAGGTTGCAGCCGCTGCACGAGCGTGGCGGAGCCAAACCGGCGGACGTCGTCATGACCGACCAGTGCGAAGATCCAGGGGGAAAGGCGACGATTCCGTTCAAGGCCAACGGGCGCCGCGGCCATGTCTACGACATCGACGAGCGCATGGATTGGATATTGAACGACATCGGCGGCTACTACTTAGGCGTCGAGGGCACGCGCGCGCACCTCGACCACCTCGGGAAGCTCACGACCAAGGGCGCCTCCGAGGGGGGGAACTACCCATGAACGAGCCGTGGGTCGTGGCGGCACCCGGCCTCTTCACTCGCGACGTCGCGGGCCGCTCCACGGTGGTGATGAAGGTGCCTCCTGCCTCTGCCGCGCGGGCGATCATGCAGCCCTCGCTGCCGCACCGCGTCTCGGTTCCGTGCGGCGAAACCAGCCTCGAGCTCGACGCCGGCAACTTCACCGTGCTCGAGGTGCGCCACGGCGTCGTCGGGCGCATGACAGTGACGCCCCACCTCGATCTTCTCAGCCCGCAAGACGCGGCGTCCCGTGTCGCCGAGTTGAGCGCCGCGCTGCTCCGCGCCGGCTTCGCGCTCCGCGATGAGCTGAGCCTCGGCGAGGTCTCATCGACGCTGCTCGACCACGACGCCGCGCGAGTCATGGCATTCGACGCGCCCTTCGGCTCCGGAGCCTGGCACGCGGAGCTCTGGCTCAAGGTGAGCGCACGCCGAAGCTCGCGACTTGGCAAGATGCTGCGGCTCGACGCCGACGCTCATGTCCTGTCGTTCGAGCTCTGGGACGCGGCGCTGACCTCCTTGGAGCGCATGACATGAAGCTCTTGCGAGTCATCGCGGAGAACGTCCGCGCCCTCCCGGACGGGGCCTACACGTTCGCTCATCCCGTGACGGGGATGGTCATCGACACCGCGCTCGTCACGGGGCCCGCGGGCAGCGGCAAGACCACGCTCCTCGAGGCCATCGTGGTGGCCAAAGAGCGTATCGCCGGATATGGGCCGCCACCGAATCCGCGCTCGCTGCTGCGCCGCGGGGCCAACAATGGCCGCGTCGTCGTGACCTTCGTCCTCGACCCCGACGAGCTGGCGCGCGCCGGGCTGAACGAGCCAGTGCAGCCCGTCGAGGCGTGGCTCAGCGGCGGCGGCTCGGGCACGCGCGTCGATCCACGGATGGGGAAGCTCCTCTCGGACTTCTCCGAAGGCGCATCAAGGCTCTGCTACTTCCCGGCGCAGCGACGGCTCGACCCGCCGCAGCCCGTCGAGCGCGCACCGTCGAGCCGCGACCTCGTGCGACTCTGCGTCGACCGCGAGGGCGACAAGTTTGGGCCGGTCGTGCGCTGGATCTGTCAGCGCCTCGCCGCGGATCAGAGCGCGCTCGCCGCGCAGCTCGTGTCGACCGGAGTCGCCCTCGCGAGCCACGCGCCCGACGGCCTGGCCGCGTTTCGCAAGGCGCTCGCCGCCATGTGTCCGCAGCTGCGCCTCGCGAACCTCCCGCCCGAGTCCGGCATGCCGTGGTTCGAGCGCGTCGACGGCGCCACCCTGACGCTCGACGAGCTCAGCGACTCCGAGCGCGACGCCGTGCTGCTCAGTGGCACGTGCGCCCTCTTCGCGTTTCGGCGGTCCATCGTGCTCATCGATCGACTCGACCTCTTCGCGTGCGGCCAGCTCGAGGAGAGCTGGCTCGCGGCGCTCGCGACGCTCGCCCCTGATTGCCAGTTCGTCGTGACGACGAGCGGCGACGGCGCGAGCTCGAGCGAGGCCCACGTCGTGCGCCTCGGAGGTGGCGCCCGGACATGACGGCGCGACTGGCCATTCCGCTCGGCGACGCCACGCTCGAGCTCCGTCTCGGGCACGGACTCGGGCTCGGCGCGGGCGTGGCACACCTGCGCGCCGGAGCTTGGCTGCGCCCGCTCGAGGCGGCGGAGCTGGCACGCTCGCTGTGGCGAGAAGATCCGCGCGTCGCGATGGCGCTGCTCGGCTGGCGGGCGCTCGCCGACCGTCTTCGACAACGCCCACGGCCGCTGCTCGAGGAACTCTGTGCTCTGCTCGTGACGGGAGATGCGGTGCTGCGGCGCTTCGACGCCGAGGGCGCGAGCGGGCATGAAGAGGCCGAGCCAGAGGTCGTGCCAGCGCGCCCGGCGACGCCGCGGCCGGTCGACGAGCTGTCCTATTACGAGGTGCGACTCGTCGATGAGCTCGACGCACCGATCGCCGACGTGAAGGTGCTCCTCGGGACGCCCGCGGGTTCCTTCGACCGGACCACCGACGGCACGGGGAGGGCCCGCGTCGACGGCGTGCCGCCGGGCTTCGGGCACGCCTCGGTGGATGCCGCGCAGCTCGCCCTGCGGCTCGCGGGACGCCATCTTGGACCGCGCCGCACGCATCCGCTCGTCGCCCAGCAGGACCAGCACGTGCGGACGATGCGAACGGCCTCTGACCTCGTCGTGTTGCCCGACGCCCTCCCGCAGACGCTCATGGTGGTCACGCGCACGGACGTGCACCACGCGCGCAATGCGACCCCCTGGGGCGCCCTCGCTCTGGCGGAGGCGAGCCTGGGCTCTTGCGATCTGCAGCAATGTGGCCAGGCCATACAGACGCGGCTTCGCTTGCACGCGGATGCGTCCGCATTGATGGCGCAAGTCGTGGCCCCCGCGCCAGCAAAGCCCGTGCTCCCGGCGCCGCTCGCCGAGCTGCCCATTCACCTCGGGCTGTTCGTGCCGCCCGACCTCTACGTCGTTCAGCCCGGCGACACGCTCGTACGGCTCGCCAAGCGCTACCTCGGGGACGCCAATCGCTGGAAGGAAATCTGGGCCCTCAATCACGCCAACTACCCAAAAGGGCCGGACGTCCTCTTTCCCGGCAACCTGCTTCACATGCCCCCGGAGGCCGTTCCCGCGTGGGTCGCGCTCCCGTTCGCCGCGCCGCCGGCCCCGCTGCCCGCGCCGCAGACTACCGAGCTCTCGTGGCTCAGCGTGGCGATCGACGCTGTCCACGACGCGCTGTTCGACGGGGACTTCGCCGCCGTGTTCGAGCAGCTCGCGGCGCTTCCGGTCGAGGTGCCGCCGGTCGTCCTCGACGCGCCGCCGCCCTTCTTCGAAGAGCTCGTCTATCGCCAGACGATGGTGGAGCTCGCGCTCGCCGGCCACGTCGACCCGCCCTTCGCCGTGCCGCCGGAGGAACCGAATGCCATGGAGGCGCCGTGACGTTGCGTGTCGAAGTCCGCTGGCCCAATGCCCACCACGCGCTCTTGGCAGGCAAGGCGGCGCAAATCGAAATCTCCACGCAGGGGCAAGGCGTCGTGGCTTCGAAACAGTACACGGGAAGAGTCGAGTTCGAGCTCCCCGACGGGACCACGACCTTTGAGCTGTTCGCCCGATTCGCGCCAACCCTTCGCGCCCTGCCTGCCGTTCCGTCCACTGGTCAGCCCGCGGTTCCGGAAATCACCGCCGAGGTGCTGCGAATCGTCCAGCCCTTCGAAGTCACGGAGGGGACGGCGATTCGCGCGGTGGCTCTCCCTCAGTACGGCGGGCCGCACCCGCTCGTCGACGTCGTCGCGGCGGCCAACGTCCACGGCGTCGCCAGCGTTCGCCTCGCCACCGAGTTCGTGAACGTCAGCAGCTTTTGGATGCGCTACACGAGTCTCTATGAACCCTACGCGCAGAGGCGCGATGCCGAGACACCTGGCATGCAGCTCGAGGCCCTTGGCTACACCAGCGGCGATCCAAAACTCTGGTTCGCAAGCTTCTGCCCGGCGAAGCTCGAGCAGAGCGCCAACGTCTCGTGCCTCGCCTTCTTCAGGCCAGCGACAGAGGGGTACACGCGCATCGATCAGCGTCACTACAACTATCGGCTAACCCGCTATCTACTGGCTCCAATTGCGGGCGCAACGGATTCGACTGAGGCAGACGTCTTCCTGCACGACAAGCGCAATCCGAAAAATGTGCAGATGTCCCTGCGCGCCGGCTTCGAGCGGGCGCTGCTCCGGTCGGGAAGGCCGCTGGTGATGCTGCACCCCTGGCCCAATGGCAGCGATTTCGGACACGCCGTGGGGATGAGGCTGCCGGCGCTCGCGACCGCAGCGACACGCCTCTTGTGGGCCCAAGGGAAGATTGCCCAGAATCTCGCCAACGTGCGGCTCGGCCGGCTCGGGATCTCCGGCTACAGCGGGGGCGGCATGGCGCTATGGCGTGCCCTTCGCGCCAACACGAATCGCATCGACGAGGTCTACGCGTTCGATACCGTGAACACGGCGGCCAACGGCGGGGAGGCGATTCAGTGGTTTCGCGCGCGCCAGGCCGCCGGCACGTCGCCGCGCCTTCGCATGACCGGAGGCAGCAACCTCAACGCCATCGCGGGCCTGGCCAAAGCGCTGACCGAGAAGCTGCAGGTCGAGGTGGCGGACGTGACGGCGTGGCCCATGGACCGCAGCGGCTACGACGAGGGAAGCAACCCACTCTGGGACCACGCGCTGCAAGTGTTTCCGTCGATGCGTGAGAATATTTGGCTGCGGCACCAGTTCGCGGTTTTCGGCGGCTTGCCCGCGCCGCCGGGGCCGGACGCCAAGACGTTCTTGCAGGCGTTTCTCGAGAGTTCGCTGTTCTGAGAGCCGGAGCTGAAGCGCAGCGAGCGTCAGTGGCGGGCGCTAGAGGCGGGCGCTCGCTTCGGCGTCGCCGTCACACTCTGGCGCGGGCGCGCGACGTCGGTCTCATCGGGACGACACGCCGGCGCTGACACGCTGCGGGCGTCCCCAGGCGCGTAGCGGAGACGCTGCGCATGCGGCCGCGCGCACGAGTGGATCGGCGCTCGCGGCGAAAGGGGCAGTCCATGAACCGCGTCGAGCTCGGCGCCGGCGTCCTGTTGACGCTGGTCGCGTATTTCGTACTCGAGACGGAGCTTCGAACGCCGCTCCACGCCGCCACCCTCCCGACGAGGACCGTCGTCACCGCGTCGCAACCCAACACGCCCGGAGCCGCGGCACCGGCAGCGGATGCGGCATTGACAGAGCGACCGGCAACGGCGACGGAAGCGGCATTGACAAAGCGACTAGCCACGGCACCGGCGGCGCTGCCAAGCGAGCGCGTGAGCTTTCGACTCGCGAGCGGCGAAGCGGTCTTTGCCTATCCGCCGCGACAAGCCATTCAAGGTGGCGCGCCCGCGGTGGTCATGCTTCATGGCATGTGCGGCGAGCCGCAAGCGACGTGCGAGTGGTGGAGCGATGCGGCGCGTGACGGCTCGTGGCTCGTCTGCCCCGAAGGCAACCAGAGCTGCGGCTCGGCGCGCGACTGGAGCGGGACGCCGGCAGATCGCGCCGCTTATCTCGAGCGCGTCCTCGCGGAGCTCGCTCGTCTCTATCCCGAGCACTTCGACGCCGACGCGCGCCACGTGCTGGTGGGGTTCTCACGCGGCGCCTTCGTGGCACGCGACGTCGCGTACGCGAGCAGAGGGCGCTATCGGGCGCTCGTGCTGATGGGCGCAGCGGCGCAGCTCGACCTCGCGAAGCTGAAGGCCAATGGCATCACGCGCATGGTGCTCGCATCGGGCGACTTCGACGGCGCGCGGCGCACCATGCAGCTCCTCGCCCATCGCGCGAACACCGCTCAGCTCCGCGCGCGCTTCATCAGCTTCGGCCCCATCCATCACGCGTTGCCCGCGGACCTCGGGCGCCACGTCGAGGGCGCGCTCGCGTGGCTCGCCGAGCCGCCGTCCGCGTAGTCCGCCGAGTCCGAACCCGGCCCCTCATTTCTTGCAAAGCGTGTAGCCGTAGGGCTGCGAGTAGTCGAAGTAGCTGAGCGCCGAGCTGCAATTTTGGCCGCTGCACATGGTCTTCGTGCACGAGGAGCTGTCGCAGTAGTGAAACCCGAACGAGTTGAAATAATTGGCGTCGCCGAAGCCGTTCTGCTTAGCGGCGGCGGCGATGCTGCTCGACGGGTTACAGCCGAGCGAGTTGTCCGGCAGGCTCGACAGATACTGCGTCGCGCACACCCCGTAGCCGTTGTTCATGCTCGTGAACTGGACTCCGCAGCCGGTCGGCTTGTAGCCGAACGAGGTGCAGAGGTTCGTGTACTCCTGACACCAGTTTGCCGACACCGAAGTCGCTGAGTTGTAGGCGAGCTTGAGCAACAAGAAGGCGTGGCCGGCGTAGACGATGTCCTTTTGCGCGAGGACGTTCCAGCTGAACGGCTGGACCTTGCACGTCCCGTCGATGCAGAGCTCCTGCGCGGCGCTGTTGCAGGTCTTGCCGCACGCGCCGCAGTGCTTCGCGT
>SXGR01111020.1_pt1 | contig 21289 bp, 19 predicted proteins | sample 3174711 | NCBI WGS metagenome assembly SXGR01 (sample SAMN11356860, study PRJNA531348) | freshwater metagenome | isolation source: freshwater sample F1-60 | place: China: Fuxian Lake, Yuxi | collected 2017-12-25 | reverse complement strand
CAGCAACTCAATAAGCAAGAAAAAAAGAGACAAGAGGTACAGAAAAGTGAAGCCGAACAAGAAAAAGAGCTTAGAAAACTAAAATCTGAAAGTGCAATAGACCTCGAAGATATTCAGGCAGAAATAGATGCCCTCAATGCAGAAATCATACCTATCAAAAGGTAATCCGCGTTCCGTACGGTAATTTTTGTCCCCACCTAGACTCCACAACTCCAATCATTTAAATGAAAGGCTGTGTCGAGCATTTCCTCCATATCAAAAAACCTATCCTTCGAGCCAAGTAACACAGCAAATAGTGTGCCTGCACATGGTGCCTCTGCGACAATAACAAGATTTTGTTTTGCTCTCGGTGTTTCACCTGTTTTTCCAGCAATAATATGAAATGGGAGATTACCCTGGCTCACAAGCCTATTCGTATTTACAATCTTTGCAACAAACTTTTTATTTACATCAGAAAGCTCAAATTCTTTTTGTCCTGTCACTGCCAAAATATCAGGGTTGTTTCGTCCTATATACCGCACTAACTCAATCACATCAGATGCCGTCGAGATATTGATTTTATCCGTACTTGTTGCGGTATCAAGACCAGATACATTTACAAAAAATGTATCTCTGAGACCGAGTTCTTGTGCTTTTTGATTCATTGTATCGACAAATCTTTCTGTACCTGCCTTTTCCGCCAAAACATTGGCAATTTCATTGTGAGATGCCAACAAAAGTGGGTACAAGATATCTGAAAACAAAAAACGATCTCCGACATGATATACCGTAGACGAAGCCCTGCCCTGAAGCGCCGTCTCAGAAATAGTCACCGTCTCTTCTGCACGATACTGCTCGCGGGCAACGAGTGCTGTCACGAGTTTAGAAATACTTGCGATCGGCAGTAGTCTATTTTTATTTTTATCGGTCAAAATCTTCTCTGTCCCATCTTTTTGTACCAAAACAACCAGAAATGCTTCCGCAGAAAATATCTTTTTCTCAATATCATTCTTCTCGGAGATAAATAGATGGTCGTCGGTCGATTCAATATCTGAGGGACTCACCGCTCGCAATAGTTGACTGCTGGTTGAGTTACCCTCCCAAAGAACAACTCCAGCAAGGGCAAACAGTCCTCCGAAACACACAACCGCCAATGTGATTATTTTTTCACTTGGAATCATATTTACTGTGAAGATACCCAAACATCATTTTGCCAATGCCAATTTGAGTCCATACCGCCAAATATATATAGTCTGTCATTAAAAGCTAAGACCGAATGATCTTCTCGCCCAAGCCATAATGGATCAGTGTCTGTTTTCTTCCACAACACACCATCTTTAGAATACCAGATATCATTTGCCCCACCGTTGTCATTGAGCCTCCCCACAGACCATAAAGTATCTTGAAACACCACCAACGAGTGTCCCTGTCGTGCCTGCCAAGACGGGCTGGGGTCAACGAGCTCCCAATGCATACCGTCAGCCGAAGTCCACACATCTTTGAATATCTGTTTATTTAAATTCATACCTCCTGATAGGATCATTTTTCCATCAAATACCGCTGTTGCATGATCCCACCTAGAGCTCCACGGAGTCATCCCCTCAACCTGATACCAATCAATACCATTTTCTGAATACCATACGTCATTTTTTGTCTCCCACTTATCATAATCTACTCCTCCCGTCATCCAAATCTTGTCCTGGAAAACCTCGGCGGTCTGCCCCTCTCGTACTGGCCAAGGTACATTTGAGACGACTTGTGTCCATTTGATCCCATCACTCGATTGCCATACATCCTTGGCATATCCAGTGATCGGACTCCACCCTCCAAACATCCACAACGTATCCTTAAACAATACTACCGACATTGACCTACGTGGTGACCACTCGGCATGTGCTTTTACCAGAGTCCACTGTGCCCCATCTTCACTTGTCCAAATATCATTAAAGTAAGGTGCTTCCCAGTATTTAATTTTATGATCAGTAGTGACATCGTCATTCCCATTGAGACCACCCATTGTCCACATTTTATTTTGAAACACAAAACTGACAGCTGAATCTCGGGCCTGCCATGGAGCCGAGGACGTGACTTGCGACCAAGAAAGACTTCTTGGTCCAGTTTTTTCTTGTGTCACTGAAAAAACAGGCTCCGCTTTTTCGACAGGCTCGGGTGCAACATATTCCCTTTCTACTTGTTCGACTTTTTTAACCACTACCACCTCTCTTGCATTAACATTATTTGATAAATAGTGGTACAAAAAGAAATATACTAAGACGAATACAAACAAAAGACAAATCAATAAGAGAAATTGTTTTACATGTCTCATTCTTAAGTATATTTTACCGTAAGAGGGCTATTTTAACTAACGTACTGAGAGAGCTAAACGGCTAAACGCTCACGTTTAGCCGTTTAGCGTGGCTCTATAGAGCCGTTTTGGTTTGGGGGTTTTGAGGTAAATAGACCAGAAATATACAGAGTCTGTAAGGTGGCTTCGCCTTCTATCGACCTTGACCGAGGGAGATACCTCGGTCCACTTGATTTATATAGTCGCCCTGCTCTTTATAAATCAGTGTCCGCTCCTTATAAATCGGGTATATAAATTGGCGGGCTCTTGCCATTTCCCTACCTGCACGCTACACTGTTGAAACTATGAAAAAAATCGAAGAAAAACAAGCAAAGGTGGCCTTATATTCAAACATCAAAATAAGCAAACTTCCCGACTCAGAGGTAGAAATTACCGGAGAAATTGGTGGCGAAAAACTCGCTCCTTTTCGCAAAGAGGCCCTAGAATACATCGGCAAACACGCCGAGCTCGATGGTTTTCGTAAAGGCAAAGTGCCTGAAAAGATGCTCATTGCCAAAGTAGGTGAAATGGCAGTACTTGAAGAAATAGCCGAGATTGCGATCAGTAAAATGTACCCAGATCTACTCATGGAACACAGAATCGATGCCATCGGCCGGCCAGAAATCGCTCTCACTAAGATAGCTGTGGGAAGTGACCTTTCATTCAAAATCAAAACCGCAGTTATGCCAGAAATCATTCTCCCTGACTACAAAAAGATTGCTGAAACAGAAAATAAAAAACCGATAGAGAAAATTACCGTGACCGAAAAAGAAATCGAGGAAGTCGTTATAGAGGTACGCAAGAGTCGAGTCGATCACACTGGCCACGACCATGCCACAATGAGCAAAGAGGATCACGACAAAGCTGTCGAGACTGCCCTTCCCGCCTTTGACGATGCGTTTGTAAAAACTGTCGGCGATTTCAAAGATGTCGCTGATTTTAAAACAAAAGTCACCGAAAATATTCAGAAGGACAAAGAACACAAGGCGAACGAAAAGAAACGTATCGAGATGGCTGAGGCAGTGATCAAAGAAACCAAAGCTGATCTGCCAAAAATCATCGTTGACACCGAGCTCGACAAAATGGAAGCCCAGTTCAATGACGATATCACTCGCATGGGTATCAAAGCTGAGGATTATATGAAGCATATCAAAAAGACTCGTGAGGATATGCGTAAAGAGTGGAGACCAGATGCCCAAAAAAGAGCAACTCTCCAGATAGTGTTGCACAAAATCGCTGAAGCAGAGAAAATTGTCGCCGACAAGGAACGATCCGAAAAAGAAATCAAAGCGATCCTCGAACACTACCCAGACGCCGACCTCAATCGTGTGCGTGGGTATGTTGAATCAATGTTGGTAAATGAGCAAGTATTCGATTTGCTTGTGGCTAAACCAAATTAGTAAATTTGTTCGCCCTAGGGCGATGGATACTCCCGGGCTAGCCCGAACATTTTAGCAAAAATGTTTTAGGGGAAAGAAATAGATATGCAAAAAACATCCCCCGCGACGAAGTCGCGGGGGATGTTTTTATTTTCCTACAGCAACAACAAACTCGCCACCGCCACTCCTGCCGTTTCAGCACGAAGGGTTTGTTTGCCGAGAGAGTAGATAGGGATATTTTTGGATTTGAAAAGCACGATTTCTTTTTCACTGAAACCCCCTTCAGGACCAATGAGGATACCTACAGCCTTTTTATCGGCCAGAAGACTTTTTTGAAAGGACATACCCTCAGTATGAAAAGCTACGAGAGTTTCAGAAAGATCACCCGCCTTTTCCAAAAGTGAAATGAGCGAAATAGGCTCGGTAATTTCAGGAATACTCGTCCAACCAGACTGCTCAGTAGCTTCTATCACTATTTTCCGCGCGCGATCCATATTGATATCTTTTTTCTCACTTCTTTCAGAAATAATCGGCACGAAACGTGTCGCCCCGAGCTCAGTCCCCTTTTGCAACACCCATTCAAAGTTATCTTTCTTGATCAAAGACAGGTACATCGTGATTTTTTGTTTAGGAGATGCGAGTCCTTCCCGAGTTTCTTTTACTCTAAATTCAGCCACTTTTTTGGTCAAAAGGGTAATTTCACAGATATTTTCACGACTGGTTCCATCGAACAAAATCACTATATCACCAGCCTTAAACCGAAAAACTTTGCTCATTTGATGCAATAATTCATGATTGGTGAGAGAAATCTGTCCTTTTTCGCCCATTTCCTCTTCCACAAAGAATCGATGTATTTTCATGAAAGTCAGTGTAGCAGAGCTTGTGATAAATAAAAAGCCGGCACAAAACGCGCCGGTCAGTGACAGAGAAACTACACAACTGGGAAAGCAGGCTCAACCATCGCCATAGCGCCCATTGTCTGAGGACCCTTCGGCCAGTAGTCGATTCCGTAAGAAACAGGTGGTTCTGTAGCCGTGGGTTTATTGCGGCACAATTCAACCAGCGCACTGGAATGAAGTCCTGGCTTATTCATAAACGCGCACACACCCCAGTCACCTTCAACAAACCCCCACTGGTTACGAAGGAGGTAGTGTGTGATGTGTGCCTCGAGCATAATGAGTGGTGACACATACTTTCGACGGTCTGAGTTGCACCACTTATGATCCTTCACCGGAGATACATTGATCAGATAATACCCCGGCTTCGCTGATTCAAAGTTTGATGATGGCCATGCATTCAATAATGCCTGCAACTTATCGCGATCAAGACCGGGGAGATGGAATTGAAACATCTTTTGAATCATCGACAGCAATGTCTCGCCCTTAATGTAAAACAGTCGCCAATCCGTTTCAGGCTCTTTTGATGCAACTCCTGAAGAGGCACTGTTTACCAACCGAGCATTCTGAGCAGACAAAACCCCCTGCAATATGTTGGACCGGTAATACACCTCGCGGTTATTCCAATTCGGATAACGAACATGGTCGAGACATGAGCACCACATTTTGTTTACTTCTGGAGCGAGATACACAACCTCCTCTCCAAAAAGATGAAACGCTTCCATCTCGCTCTGAGTGAGTTGCCACCCACCTGTTTTAAACGCTTCGGCGATTCGCTCTGCAAAGCCCCGATCCTGTCGAACACGATCGAAGTGAGCTGTTGTCACCCCATCTCTAGCAAGTTGCTGGAGGGTTGGAGTGAGCTGACTGTTCTCGATGTCAGTTACCGACTTTTTTCTAAGACTCCTGCTATTCATAGCAATTGTCCTTTCTGTATGTTTGGCTCCCTACACGAACGAGTGTAGATCACCGATTGTTGTGTGTGTTCTCTCTGTAGTTTGCAAAGAACCGTTCATCTCTGATACTACACTCAAAAATACTTGTGTCAAGGCTTCGGTTTTGCTATACTCCCCTTACTGCATTTTATTCGTGGATCATAAATCTTGATTCTTAAATCTACCCAAATCTATGTCATATTTAATCCCTACGGTCATCGAAAAGTCACCATTTGGCGAGCGAGCCTACGATATTTATTCACGACTGCTTCGTGATGGCATTATCTTCCTCGGCGGACCAATAGACGACGCCGTAGCAAACACCGTCATCGCTCAAATGCTTTTTCTCCAGTCTGAGGATCCAAAGAAAGAGATCAGTCTCTATGTAAACTCTCCGGGAGGATCCGTAACCTCGACTCTCGCGATCATCGACACCATGAACTTTGTGAAAAACGATGTAGCAACATACTGCGTCGGTCTCGCCGCTTCTGGTGGCGCTATGGTGCTCTCAGCGGGTAAAAAGGGTAAACGATTTATTCTCCAGAACGCCGAAGTGATGATCCATCAGCCTCTGGGTGGTGCTGAGGGTCAGGCAACTGATATTGCCATCAGTGCAAAGCATATTTTAAGGACCCGAGAAAATCTTGCTAAAATGCTCGCCAAAAACTGTGATCAAACCGTCGCACAAATAGAAAAAGATATCGAACGAGACTTTTATATGTCTGCGGAGGAGGCGAAAAAGTATGGAATTGTAGATAAGATATTGTAGGGGGGATAGAAGCCAGAGACCAGAAGTAAGAATTAAGAGAATACAGACAAAAAACAAAACCGTACGATATATCGTACGGTTTTGTTTTTTGGAAGGTTGGCACATGCGTACGGCATAAAATCATATCTACGCTATAGCGTAGATATGTGATTTGAGGTTAAACCTCAAATACAGTGGCTTAAATTTAAACGGCTCATTAGCTTAATGAGCCGTTTAGCGTGGCTCTGTTAAGGCGTTTTGGTTTTTATACAAAATCCCCGAAAATCGCCAGATTTTCGGGGATTTTCCCCATTCGTGAATCATGAATCTTAAATCGTACTTCTACCCAATTAAAAAGCCCTGGACATACATACAGAGCGGTCTTCTATTTCACTCACACAAACCCAGCATCCTCCGAGCTCTCTGCACCGACGGATGAGCCATGAGCGTCTGCACCGACACTTGTCCCGGAGCCGCACTACCGTAGCCTTCGAGATAGCCATAGGTCGCACAGCTTCCCCAGTTCATGCATTCAAACCGGCTCGGCTCGCCGAGCGCACCCATCGCAAAAGATGCAAGGGAACGAGGGTCTCCACGACCGTCAAAGAGCATTCTCAAACGCTCGACATCTCGCTCGCTATTTGCCCTGGTCACCAGTTTCAGAAATGCTTCTGCTTTGGTGTCTTCGAGACGAAACAGTAATTCTCCAGGGTTAGTCGGTGTGCCTTCGAAGTCGTGCTCCGAGGCAATGACCTGCCTCCATGGAAATGATGGTAGGAAACGCCGACCACCCACACTCTTTGAGTAGACCTCATGAATGTCGAGTTCCCAGTCAACAAACATCTCGACACCATTCGATTCCACGAGACCACCGACACCACACCAAAAGGCAAGGCGTTCTTCAAGCGAAATCACCTCGTGTCCACCATGTTCTTTTGAACGAAAGGTGAGAATGATCGGCTTGCATTGAGCAAGCTGAAGTATCTGTGCCCAGACCTGAAACAGCTGTGGCCTGAGAGCATCGAGGCGTATCTCCGCCGTGTCACACAACTCTGGCCGAGTCATGAGTGTGTCCAGTGCCGACCGAAAATGGGGCAACTTGGACTCGTTGACCGAGCAGACCACACCGGGAATAAACGGTTTTGGTTTCATTGGTTCAATGTGTTCAAACGTTGCTTTTTCAAGTCGATAGTGCCCACACGGGCACTCGACACAGTCTGAGAGCGAGTATATAGGAGGAAGTGAAGTAAGTAAAGATTCCCCGAAAATTGTGGAGCAATTTTCGGGGAGAGCCCCACCTTCCACCAACTCCCCCAAATGAAAGATTTTTCAATTCACCAGGCACGTATATTTTCCCAAAAATATGCTCAAAAAAGAGACTTCGGAAGCGGGTAGCTGAGACTTGAGAGATTTCTTACCAAAGAAATACTCGTGCTCTTTTTTGAGCATATTTTTGGGAAAATGCAAGAAATTGGACAAAATCTTACAAATACTATACTATAAAATGATTACTGGTATTAATTTTGGTTTCGCCTTTAAACTCAGCTTTTAAACAATGGTACATCTACAAGACATTATGATACAAACTCAGAACAAATCTCGTATATTATGCCGTTTTTAGCACTGTAAACAGAAGGCGGACTATCCGCATATGTCATTAAAAATAATCGCACTTATCGTAAGCCTGGCCGGTGTGTTAGGTATTGCACTTGGATACTATCTGAGACTGATCATCTCTCTTGGGAAAAAAGGTTCGATGGAACTCGAGATAAAAGAGATGCTCCTCGAAGCAAAAGAGCAGGCAAAAAAAGTAACTACTGAGGCCGAGACAAAAGCTGTCGAAACCCTTCAGGAAGCTCGAAAAGAAGCCCGTGAAAAAGAAGAAAAACTCAAACAGACCGAAATCCGCCTCATCAAAAAGGAAGACTTGCTCGACGGTCGTCAGGCAGATATAGACAAAGAAGTTGAGCACCTAAAGAGTAAAATAAACGAGGTCAAAGAGATTCGAGAAAAGGCAGAAAAGCTTCATGCCGAGAGAAAGCTCGAGCTCGAACGTATTGCCCGCATGAGCGAAGACGAAGTCAAAAAAGAGCTCATGAAAACTGTCGAAAAGCAGTGCGAAGAGGATCTACTCGTGCGTACCCAAAAACTCGAAATGTCTGGTGCAGAAATACTAGAGAAAAAGGCACAGAGCATTCTCGCGATCTCTATTCAACGTATGGCCAACTCAGTCGCAGGAGAGATGATGTCGACCAACGTCCCTATTACAAGCGATGATATCAAGGGCAAGATTATTGGAAAAGAAGGTCGAAACATTAAAGCTTTTGAACGTATTACCGGCGTAGAAGTGATTGTTGACGATACTCCGGGGGCTATTACCATTTCATCTTTTGATCCAGTCCGAAGACAAGTAGCAAAAACCGCTCTCGAAGAGCTCATTAAAGACGGCCGTATTCAGCCTGCAAAGATAGAGAAAGTAGTAGAAGAAGCTCAGCAAAATATCAATAAAATTATCAAAGAAAAGGGCGAGCAGGCAGCATACGAGTGTGGCGTAATCGGTCTCGACCCACGCATTATCGCTATACTCGGACGATTGCACTATCGTACCAGCTATGGTCAAAATGTACTCCAACACTCTATTGAGATGGCGCATATTGCTGGCATGATTGCGGGCGAGCTCAAAGCCAATGTGTCTGTGGCAAAAGCCGGTGCCCTCCTCCACGACCTCGGTAAAGCGGTGGATCATGAAGTGGCTGGTACTCATGTGGAAATCGGCCGACGTATCCTTCAAAAATTTGGTGCCAGCGAGGATATTATCAAAGCAATGCAAGAGCATCACGAAGAGTATCCGTATGAGTCTGTTGAGTCTATTATCGTGCAATGTGCTGACGCTATTTCTGGCTCTCGTCCAGGCGCACGACAGGACAGTATCGAGAACTATCTAAAGAGACTCGGCGATCTCGAAGCAATCGCCAATTCATTCAAAGGTGTTGAAAAGTCGTATGCTTTACAAGCCGGCCGTGAAATCCGCATTTTCGTTAGTCCAGAACATATTACCGACCTCGAGGCCAAGACTCTCGCCCGAGATATTGCCCTCAAAGTGGAAAAAGACCTAAAATACCCCGGTGAAATCAAGGTAAATGTGATCAGGGAGCTCAGAGCGATAGAGTTTGCGCGGTAAAAGTCAAAGTACGTATGGAGCTTCGCTCTATCGACCTGCACCGAAGGGGGGGGGTACTTCGATGTCCTCGATTTATATAGTCACTTCGCCCCTTATAAATCAGGGGCTTGCACAAAAAACGCCTTATTATATACTATACACAGAGGTTAGACTTCTACGCGAAGGTATTTGCGTGGATAGTTTTATATACAACACATCGGTCGATGTTTTTCTAAGTACTTATAAAGAATAAGCAAAACATTTTACACTATGAATAAACAAGCAATTGTTGACGCAGTACACGCAGTGCTCGGTGGTACCAAAGTACAAGCTGAGCAAGCAGTAGACACCGTAGTAGATTCAATCATCAATACCTTAAAAAAGGGTGAGGAAGTGTCTATCGCCGGAGTAGGTATCTTCTCAGTAAAGCAGAGAGCTGCACGAGAAGCTCGTAATCCTCGAACCGGAGAATCTATCCAGGTTCCTGCGATGAAAGTGCCGAAATTCAGAGCTGCAAAAGCTTTGAAAGAAGCCGTAAAGTAGTCTTTTCTCTGGAGAAAAACAAAAAAACGCCCAACGGGCGTTTTTTTGTTTTATGTTTTCGCTCTTTTGAGCTCATCAGTCAAGCTTTCATTTCCTTATGGGAAAAACATCTTGATAACAAGGGAAGAATTTCTTCTCCCAACAATTTCCGCTCGTCAGGCGCCTCGGAACTTCCCCGAAGAATTACGTCTCATAGTTGAGCCACTGGTTCCTGCCGAGAATAAGCAGGAGTGGTGAGGTTTGTGCTAGCCTCCGCTAGTCGCCACCTAACTCATGACTTCTTCATACGCTTCCGTAACCCGGCGCGTCGCGTAAGCGATCACCCGATTCGGATCCGTAGAAAAAATCCTGCGTTCGATGGCGAAGGACCAGATGCCCTCATCATCAATGTCAAAACCCTCTTCCTCCAGAAGGCCCCGATATTTCTCCACGAACTCCGGGAATTTGACTTCCGAGAATCCGTAGTGGGCGATGAGTTGCTGGAAGTCTGGGTGGTCTGGAGACACATACCCAGTCTTCACAGCAGCGAAGAGATCCCCACGATAGAGCCATTCCGGATTGTTGGTGGTTTCAGCCATATTTTTTACCTTTCAAAAAGCATTCTGTTTCGTCCTTCAGCCCAATCTCACACGAGACTAGACGGACTCATCAGCACGAATTACATTCGTGGACAGAACAGACCTTACGATCTGTAGCGCTACACGCCAATTCACCATTTGTCAGGTGACTACACTAGATGCTTCTGAATCGAAGGTTGCATCATCCTTCGGGTGTCTTCTCTCGGTATCAGGAAACGACGTAATCTCCGTCGTCATCCTTAACCAAGACAACTCTCTCTCCTTTGCGAACGCTGCGGCCGCCCTCGACATTGATCCTGGTCCCATCATCCGTAAGGACGACAAGAAACCCATGTCGGGAAGCGGTCTCCACAACTCCACGAAGAGAAGTGTCCACCGCACATGATGATTGTGTCATGCAAACTGTCCACACAATCTATAGTACGGACAATTTGCATGACACAACCTTTCAAAGAACTCTGTTTCGTCGTTTCCGACTCATCAGGCAAAGTACGCACCTTGCGACAGACGCAGTAACTCACTGCGCAGAGGGAAGTTTTACTGGTCTTCCAACCTAGAATTACACAGAGACCGTGAACAGAGCGAAAGTGAACTTCGCACCGGCCACTTCTTCGGACGTGTATTCATGCCGACCCTCGAGCCTGGGCAACCCGCCCACTCCCATCACCAAGAGGCTGTCACCGACCTGGAGAGCCACGCTCGGAGCCTTCGGTGGGATTTCCACCTTGATTCCGAAGCGTCCCTCCATCACGTCGATGGAAGCTTTGTGCGAAGGATTGAGGCAGACCACCACCCCACTGGCAATAATTTGCCCGGCTTCCGCCGGCGAAACCTCACGCTTGGTGATGCGGCAAGAGGCCGGAAACATGCTGGGGGCGATACCGAAGCCAAAATACGTCTTCATAGTCTTGTTTTTCTCCTCTGGTAGTTTATGGCCACCTATATAATGCCTTAATTATCAAACGACAGCGGTAAGAACAACTTATCCCATATCTATCGTTATCCATATACAATCATAGCATAATGAATAGAAAAGTCAAGGCTTTTACACACAGTTAAGCCATATTTTCACTTATTTATATACATATAATGGATAATGCTTGCATTATAATCTTATATTTGTTACATTATTGTGACAAATATGATATCAAAAAACATACTATCAGATGTAGGGCTTACAAACGACCAGGCGAGCGTATACCTATTTCTGCTTGAACACGGCTTCTCAACAGCCAAAATCATCGCCCAAAAGACGCTTATTGGGAGGGCTTTGACCTACAAAGTACTGGACCAACTCATCGCTTTACAGCTTGTACAAAAAAGAGACGATTTAGGCAAGGTATCTAAGTTCTTCCCTAGACACCCCGGGGCAATTAAAGAGATTCTGCATGACAAAAAGGCAGAATTGGACCGCGCATCACTAACCCTAGGACACGCATTTGGTGAGCTTTCCTCAAGTTTTAATCTACTAATGGGAAAACCGAATGTGCAGTTTTTTGAAGGTACTGATGGTATCAGGAAAGTATACGATGATATTCTCGAAGTAAATAAAGATATTTGTGTAATTAGCTCCCCCTCAGACAAGGAAGAAGCGTTACACCTTCTTATACGAGAACAGATCCACAAACAAGTTGCCCAAAATATTCGAACAAGAGCCATTACCCCCATTGGACATGCACAAAAAACATCCCTCTCACCAGAAGAGGATTCTAAACGACTTGTAGAACGCAAAAAAGTTTCTGCAGAAAAATTAAACATCCCTGCACAAATTATTATGTATGGAGACAAGGTGGCAATAACAAATTTTAAAGAAGAATTTATTACTGTCATTATTGAGAGCGCCTATATATTTCAAACAATGCAAACTCTCTTTGATTATATTTGGAATCATACGACGGAAAAGCTGTAAACCCCCCAGAGAAAGTCTCGGAAGAATTTTTATGTACCGAGAAATAAAACTTAGATAAGAAAACCTCGCAACTGCTTGCGAGGTTGGAGTTGAACGCATTTCTCCAGAGCGTGTGGCAGAACTACTGCCGTTTGACCGCATCCTTTACCTCGCGGTAGAACCGTCGAGGTAGCGAGATGCCATCTTTCACACATCCGTTGTTGAATTTATTGATGCGGTAATTTTTGCTACCGCGCCAAATTTCAACGAGGGGTGTGTTACGGATGTTCTCGTTTACCACGAAGTCAGGTGTGTCGTTGCCAGGGCAACGCCACACCGCTCCATCGTAGTGGACGTAGAGGCCGTGGGTGAGCTGGTTGCAAGGCGCAACTCCGATGTAGGGATGTGGTCCCTCTTGTTCGAACTGTTCGAGGGTCATAACACCCCGTTCAATCGCCCAAGTGTAGACATCGGTAGCCAATCTGATGTAGTCGTCTTCGAATTTTTTGTCCGAAGCGCTTTTCACCAGTTTGTGGCCTTTCCCAGACACCATGGTTGGCGGGAGATACACGGGGATGTTCCTTTCAGCACCCCATTTGTATATCTCCCCTACGCAACCAATGTTTTGGGAAGTCACAGGGCTGCAGATGATTGCCAACCTCGGTTTCTCAAGGTCAGCATTCATTCCAGCCTTGCAAAGTCGCTCGATAGCGAGTCCTCGCGCAGCGTGGTAGTCGAACTCCACATCGATCTGCCTTTCATTTCTTGGAATGAACAGGTTTTCGAAGTGAGGATCGAACGACCGGCCTCCAACAAGGAATGTCACATTTGGATATGACACGAGCCTTCGGGTGAATTCTTCCGAACTCATTCCGTGGTAGTGATACGCGAGCGCGTCACTTCCCATTATTGCTCCCTTGGTGAAGATACCTACCACGATGTCTCGTTTGAGATACCCGTCAAGAATCGTGAAGATCTCAGGGTTGGCGAGAAGCTCGCCAGGCCCAAGAAATTTCACCGATTCCGTTCCGATCGGTAGTGCCTGGTCCACAATACCCCAAATCTCTTCCAATGTAAGGATTGGATTGTGGAGTTCAGCGTTGTTGAAGCAGCCCGGACACTTGTGGGGGCACGGGTAGTTTGCGACAAAAATGTTCTTTGCATCGGCGAGCGATGCATTGTTCACTTTTGTGGCAAACCCGGATTCGGGAATGTTGAGGTCGAGGGTAAGAAGTTTTTTTACGACTTCTCCGTTGATTACAACCGTTTCCCCAATTCTTGAGGCGGAGTAGCTCCACTTCCAAATCATGCGGGGCGTCCCATTCTGAGGGAGTTCACTTTTTTTGGGGAGTGAAGCGGGGACATTTGGGAAGATGTTGTTCATGGTAAGGCCCATCTATTTCGTGTAGAAAGCGTCAGCCCTCAAGATCCCCCACAAGGGAATCGGCTTTATGCCTCACTCGATAGATGGGTGGTGGGCTCTAGAGTACACCCACCTTCCATCTATCGAGACACGGTGCTTTTACTATGAATGATTACCAGGGTTTTCAAAGATCTACCGTTACTCTGGGATAAATATAGCACGATTGGTGAGTATTGTCAAATAGAATCGTCAATTAAAATAGCCATATTTAACAATATAAATAGGTGTATAGGCATATTTTTGTGGAAAATTATCGACACAATGTAGCTTTTGGTGTATACTCGCATGTATGGAACAAAAATACACACAACTCAAAATCAATCTCCAATCTTTTGGCTTCAGCGAAAAAGAAGTTGAGGTCTATATTGCCCTACTCGAGCTTGGCAAGGCGACGGTTTCGAAGATTTCGCTCAAAGCAGGTATCAATCGCACGACCGGGTACGACATTCTTGGGTCATTGGTCAATAAAAAGTTGGCTACGGTGTCCGGCAAAGAACCGAAGCAAGAATATGCCGCTGAAGCACCGACTGCGGTGACGGAATATCTTAAACGGCAGATTTCACAGACGGAGGAGTTTGTAAGACAATCCGAGAACATGTTGCCCGAGCTGAATCTGCTCTACACTCTCGATAATCGACCGAAGATTAGATTTTACGAGGGGACGGACGGTCTTGAGCATGTGTACGAAGATACACTGACGAGCTCGGAGCCGATTCGCGCTTATGCAACAGTAGATGATATGCATAAAGCACTTCCGAACTATTTTCAGACATATTACAAACGACGAGCTGAGAAAGATATTTCAATTCGAGCGATTGTGCCAGAGACACCGACTGGTCGTGAGCGTGAGGCACACGACAAGGAAGAAAAAAGAGAGATTGCTTTTGTGCCGGCCGACACATATTATTTTTCTCCTGAGATAAATATTTACGATAATAAAATTATGATCGCATCGTGGCGAGAGAAGCTTGGAATTATTATTGAGAGTGAAGAAATTGCTGATGCAATGAAAAAAATGTATGAATTGGCTTGGGCGGAGGCGAAAAGATTGGATAAACAAAATCTAAAATAAAAACCAGCGTCACGCTGGGTGGAGCCGGCGAGAGATCGGATCAAAGAGCTGTAGCGCGAGAGGATTGATCTCCACAATTTCATCAAACAACTTGTCACCAAGCGGTTGCGAGTGAAAAAGCTGCCAATTTTCCTCACCCTGAAGCCTCCTTGATTCCCGGCGAAACTGCGTCCACTTTTCAGAACGCCCTTCCCCTACCGGTTCCCGTTTCAAAGACCATTCAAAGCAGGTTTCTTGTGGGGTGGTAAAGCGCCATGCATCTACTCGATCCACACGAAGAGAGCGAAGCTTTTTTACAATCGCCTCGCGTTCATCAGCGAAACCATTCCAGGTGTCCAGGATGAGAATGATGTCCGTGCGTCTTAAATACTGCGCGACTATGCGCCACATCTTTTCCAACCCCACCGAATGATGTCCGGTATATGGATTGAGCCACGCGGTGCCAAACAGCTCCGTCAGGATCTCGTCCCTGCTCACATAGACCACCTCGGGATGAGCCGAGACAATCTCCTTGCAATACGTGGATTTACCAGCGTACTGCGGACCGACAGGTAAAACAACGTGTTTCAAAGTATTGCCTTTCTCTTTCTCTTCCGAAGACTACGGATTTTGGGAAGAAAGGCAAGGCAACCTCATAACTAGGAATTTGGGTCTGTTTTCCCGACCCCTTTCCAGTTCGATTCTCCCATCCCGCGCCTTAAAAATACAAAAAGCTCCAGACAAACTGGAGCTTTTTGTATTTTTGTGCGGGATGGGAGAATCGAACTCCCGTCTGCACATTGGAAGTGTGCCATTCTACCACTAAACCAATCCCGCGTGACCGAACATGTATTCGTGTTTTAGGTCGTGACCTAAAATCTTCTACTTAAGCACCTCCTCTATCCACGCATTAATCTTTCGGAAAAAGAACCGGCCAAATCGTTTGTTGCCATTACTCCGCATACTCAAATGGGCTGTGCCGTAGGGCAGTTTCCCTTTGTTGACCGTCTTTTTATCTTTTCTCCTATCTACTTGCGCTACCTGAAACTGACCCTTTGGAATCGCCGTAGCTTTTGACCAAAATTCAATCGATTTCTCGATATTTGTATCTGGATACACATGCAAACGCAATCGAAAATTTGACTGACTTAGTCCGCAAGACTCTTTAAACCATCGTATCGCAAACCGTATCACCTGAGGATTTGAATTGATAACCCTCACAATATCGTGTGTTTTCGTCCCCTCCCCGATATAGAGACCGATTCCAAGCATAAAGATATCACGCTGACTGAGTTTGCCAATATCTTTAACTGCCTCGATATGCGCTTGATTCAAAGACTCTAGTTTAAGTCTGTTTTTTGCAAGCCCAGAAGCAACTCGAGCGCGACCCATCTTTTCGACCATTTCCTGATTTGGAGAATATGGCAAAGCACCAAGCCAATTACTTAAAGTGCTTTTCGACACCTTTATTTTTTCTGAGATAGAGGTGTATGAATAACCCTGGGCTCGCAATGCAATCGCTTTTTCTTTTAAAATAACCTGTGTCACACACTATACCATAGCATACATACTATGAGTGTTCAATTATTTGTGTGGATAAACTTTCAAAGGGCCAGGTCTTGATACTACCAAACAAAACACTCCCTCGCAATGGAGGGAGTGTTTTGACTAAAGCTACTTAGCTGAGCAAGAACATGGGGTCTTCTTGCATCCTGCACATACTTCTGCCATTTTTTTTAAATCTCAGCTCTTTGTGAAGCCGAGACAAACTAGGCTAATAATATAATCCGGGTCACCAAGTAGTGCGCACTACTCAAATGACAGCGTAAATTGTACACCCGAATCAGCTTAAAAATACAATAAAACAATACATTGACGATATGTCAACTCCAGTATGGAGTCGTGGCTCTACTTGCTTTGAGAGTTGGCACGGGAGGACACTTGGAGCACTTTGTCAAAATCATCCTCCTTGACGACTTTATTGCGCTTTTTGAAACCACAAATTACACACTCTTGCACGAGCACATAGTCCCCTGCCTTATTTTCCACCCCAATCGGCTTCATCAGTCCCCCACAAGTTGCTTTCCTGTCCCCCGGGTGAATATCGACATGCTTACTAAATAAACATTTGGGACAATGATTCGTATAGCCGTTCCCCACTACCACGTGTCCACAGTGTTCGCAAATAAAATTTTCGATGGTACGGGTGAATTGTTTTGACATAACACAACTCTATCAAAAAAAGTTCTTCTATGCTAAGATGTCGTGACAAATAGATACATCGGGGCGTGGTGTAACGGCTAACATGCTTGTTTTGGGAACAAGTGACTCCGGGTTCGAATCCCGGCGCCCCGACAAATTACGAAGTAATTTTTCGGGGCGCGAGCTTGTCTGGGAGACAAGCGAAAGGGATTCGAAGCCTCGCTGAGTACTTTTTTGAGCTTGTACTCAAGCGAAGAAAAAGTCCAGCGACGGTGACCGTCCCGGTACGGGAAGAAATTCCCGGCGTCGGTTCTCCTCACAGTATCACATCCTCCAACATCTCCACTCTACCCTCTTTTGTTCCCTGCCCTATATACACAGTCGCCAGATCAAACTGCCAAATAACATCTTCGGCTAGATTTTTCTCGAGAATAGAGGTTTCTATGGTTCGTGCTAGACGCTTGGCCTTTAGACCGTGCATATTGTCCTCAGGACGATACTGATCCCCTATCCCAGATGTTTCATGAGTAACACTTACCCACCCTTTTTCACAAGAAACGCTCTTTACCTCAATAAAATGAAGGGTTCCTTCCCTTTTAGCCACAATATCGATCTCTCCCCACTTTTTGGTATAATTTCGCTCAAATACAGAAAAACCCTGTTTCTTGAGAAACTTGCATGCAATATCCTCACCAAGTTCTCCTAATTTCTGTACTTTTGAAGTAAATAGTTTCATATGTAACGTCTATTTGTTTTCACGTGAAACACTTTTCATGTGAAAAACCTTAATTTTACCGAAATAGCTATATTTATAGCCATTTTATAGCCACAATAGGCTTTTCAAAGACATGTCTATGGTCGATTATGAGCCATATTCTGTGTCCTTTATGAACACTGTCCCCATAGTTATCCCCAGTTTTCCACAAAAAGCCTTGTTTTTAGGGGATAAGTGAGGTGGCAGGTTTGGGACAAACGGAGAGAGTTGGTGGGGAGTTATAAAGGACATGGGGGGGGTAGGGAGACGCTTCGCTATCGAACACACTATATTGAGCGGGCAGGGAGAATCTCCCGCGACTCAAAGTTTTTCGTCAAAAACTTTGGTCTGGGCACCAGCTCACCCGTTTTTCTTGGTAGAAAAACATGGCTCCGCTGTTCGATTCTCCACACAAGCCGAGCAGTCGGCTTGTTCTGCCCGCACAGTATATTCGCCTTGCTCATTACTGTGCGGGCAGGGAGAATCGAACTCCCGTCTCAACCTTGGCAAGGTCGTGTTCTACCACTAAACCATGCCCGCAAGATATTGGTGCGATTTAGTATAGCATTAAGATAGTAAAAAGCAAAAAATAATAAAAACTCCCGGAAAGGGGAGATTAGGACTGAAGATGCTTCACGACAACCTTCCCGTCCTTATCGAAGGCGTAATTGTCAGCCGGGACGGTAAAGAACCCGTCCACCTGGGCACCGCGTTCGGCCTTGAGGACTTTGTGGTGGGCTTCGGCGAATTCAAAAGCAAGCCCCGTGGTAGCAAAAGGTCCAAATGGCCCAGAAACTGGAGTTGTTTTGGACTTGGAGGTGAAGAAAACGAGAAGGTATTGGTTCATATGAGTTCTTTGAACAACTAGTGGATAAACTAGCAGGGAAAGGATGGAAATGCAAGTGAGGGGGGGGAACATCCGGAGGGAATTTCGAAACTTACAGTTTCAGTACCCTCTTTGAAAACTTTTGCCCAATAGTAGGAGGGAATTTCTCGGCTACGCCACGTGACTTTCAGGTTTTCTCGGACGAGTACATCCTCAAAAACATAGAAAGTCTTTCGAATCCCTCACGCAATGCGCGCAGGCGCATTGCTCGGGTGCACAAAAACTACTCGCTACGCTCGATCGCTCGACTTTTTGTGCAGTATTCTTGAATTAGTTCGAACGCATTTCGGGAAAGAATTCCCCCTGCGAAAATTCGGAAAGGCGGCGGAGCCGCACCGCTGACAATTTCAAGCTTTTCTTTGGCGGCAAATTAAATAAATTACCGAATGGCGGGTTGAGAGTTTTCTTTTTGGAAACCCAACTTGTAGATTGCCTCCAAGGCTGGAATAGCAATAATCATCGAAAACAAAGCAAATCCTATGCCATGCTCGATAATATTTACTTTGAGGAAAGAAAGAAATTGGATATTAGTGGAATAAGCAAATATTTGAATAATCCAAACCAATAAAATTGCGATGAAAATAGTTTTCCAAACCGCTTTATTAAACAATGGTTTCTTATATACAAAAACGAAGACTCCGACGGCGAGTAATATACTTTCTATCATTCCCTCCCATGATGCGAGATTCCAAGAGCCAACGGTAGGAATTACCATTAATGTTCCAATTGCGGTCAGCACGACATATATCCAAGTGTATATTTTCCAAAACATATTTTTTATTAAGTTAGTTAATAATTTGGTTAGAAAAGGGACTAACTTTTCTAACTTATTGCATCAAATGATTAAAAAATTTTCTTCCCCCAAAATTAAAATATCGTTTGAGCCGATGTTTTTCTCCGGGTTCTTTTGCGGTTTTGAGCGGTGCAGCTCCGCCGCCTTTCCGAATTTTCGCAGGGGGAATTCTTTCCCGAAATGCGTTCGAACTAATTCAAGAATACTGCACCAGAAAGGAAATTGCAAGCTTGAAAGGTTCGCCTCGCTTCGCTCGGCGACTAATTTGTATTCAATTTTGGGGGTAAAAACGAATTCACGATTTCGCAAAATATGGTTCGAGCCGATGTTTTTCAGAAACGTTGTCATTGCGGGTGGATTGGGAGAGGAAAGCAGATTTGCGGCTTGATTCAAGGATTTTACGAACTCACGAGCCGGTTCGAGCCAAGATAATCCTTTTGTCTCAAAATCGGTGATTTTTTCCACAAGCGCGACTTTTTGGGAAAGTAGGCTATGCTTTTTGGCGGCGTATTCTTCTGTGGATAAAGCGTCTGCTAAATAGATATCGAGGAGTTTTACTAATTTTGTTTCCACGCTCGCTAACTGTTCTTTCAAAACGCTAACTTCAGCTTGTGCGTCTTTCCTCGCTTTATCCTGTTCACTGTCCAACGCCGCCAAAACTTTCTCGGTGTCTTGGATCGACAAAGAAACTTTTTGAAGAAAATTTTTGATTTGCTCGGTTAGTGCTTCCTCACGGAGATAATGTTTTTCTTGGCACAAACCTTTTTTCTTGGTGCAACGATAATAATTATGCCCCTTCTGTTTCTCAGCAGTAATACTCGCTCCACATGAGGCGCATTTTAGCAGGCCAAGAAAAGCAAAATCATTTTTGTGTACCTCGTGGACTCTGCCACGCTTCATCATCACTTCTTGGCACAAATCAAAAAGTTTCTTTGAAATTAACGGCTCGTGCTGTCCCTCATGAATTTCCCCATCATATTTCATCAATCCAATGTAGAAAATATTTTGTAGAATGCTTTGCACATTACTCAACGCTATCTCTTTGCCGAGATTGCCGTGCAAGTCGTGTTCTCTGCACCAATTTGCGAGAGAAAGAAGTGTATATGCTCCGGTGGCATACATTTCAAACAACTTCTTCACTTTCGTAGCTTTCTCGCTATCAACATCAATCCCGCGCGTTTTTGGGTTATTGGTATAGCCCACCGGAGCCCAACCAGGCCATACGCCGTTTCTTATCTTTTGCCGCAAACCTCGCTTCACATTCTCTCGCAAATTATCTACAAAATATTTACTTTGTCCAAAAGCAATGTTCAGCATGAATAGTCCCTGCGGTGTCGGTTCAAACCAAAAGGTGGAAAATTTGAGGGATTTAATCAAGCCACGATCTACAAAATGAATAATCTTTCCGCCGTCTACAGAATTTCTTGCAAGGCGGTCTGGGTGCCATGAAATAATGCCGTCTGCTTTTCCTCTCTCAATCAATGACAACATTTCTGCGAATTTCATTCGCCCGGGTTCTTTTGCGGTTTTCGCCTCGCAGAACGAGGCGACAATTTCGAGTTTTTCTTTGGCGGCATACTCTTGCAACTCTACGAGTTGCGCTTCAATACTTAAAACCTGCCTGTCGTCTTCTTCGGTGCTCTTGCGAGCGTAAAGTATGTATTTCATAAGTTTTAGAAATTAAGGATTAAAAAATTTTCTTCCCCCAAAATACGAAATCGTGAATTCGT
>SXGR01318359.1_pt1 | contig 21292 bp, 18 predicted proteins | sample 3174711 | NCBI WGS metagenome assembly SXGR01 (sample SAMN11356860, study PRJNA531348) | freshwater metagenome | isolation source: freshwater sample F1-60 | place: China: Fuxian Lake, Yuxi | collected 2017-12-25 | reverse complement strand
GATACGATGTTGTCGCCCGCTTCGGCGATCGTTTGAATGGCGTAGGTGATGGCCGCCATGCCCGAGGCAAGCGCGAGAGCTGCGATTCCGCCTTCCAGGGCTGCGACGCGTTTCTCGAGAACATCCTGGGTGGGATTCATGATCCGCGTGTAGATGTTGCCAGCGACCTTCAGATCGAACAGGTCTGCGCCGTGCTGTGCGTTGTCAAACGAATAGGCAACGGTCTGGTAGATGGGTACCGCAACCGCCTTGGTGGTGGGCTCGGGCGTGTAGCCCGCGTGCACGGCCAGGGTTTCAATGCGCATGGTCAGTCTCCTTATGGTGTGGGATCAGGCTTTTGGGCAGAACCAAATACTGTGCCAGAATTTTCCAATGCTTCGACAAGCCTTCTGGTGCTGTTGCCTCATTGTGCTGGTCCTTTCGCTGCCCCCGACGGCTGGCAGTGATATGGACCTGTCCGGCTTTTGGGGAAAGGTTCAGATTTCTCTGACCTTTGCAGGACTCACCGTTTTTGGGCTGATTGCCTATCCAAGCAGCCCCAAGTCGCTGGTCATGGGGCTGATCGCGATGGGCTTGCTGATTGAGCTGATTCAATCGTTTGCCCCCTGGCAGTATTCCGAGCCCGATGATCTCCTTGCGGTGATGACCGGAATAATGATCGTCAGGGTGATCTGGGCCGTGGCTTTTCGCCGATAGCGAGTCGGCTCGCCAGCTGTCAGTCCGACAGCCAGCGCTCTGCCAGGCGAACCCAGAAGGCGGCACCGGTGGTGAGAATCTCGTCGTTGAAATCGTAGCGAGAATTGTGAAGCATTACACTTGATTCGCCGTTACCGATCCGGAAAAAGCATCCGGGTTTTCTCTGCAGGTAATACGCAAAGTCTTCGCTCCCGGCCACGGGCGGGAAAGGCGTAACGACCCGCTCTGCACCCACCAATTCAACGGCCACCTGGCGGGCAAACTGCGTCTCCGTCTCGCTGTTGACGAGTACCGGGTATCCCCGCTCGTACTCGATGTGGGCGTCGGCGCCATAGCCTTCAGCGTGCCCTGTGGCCAGCGCGCGGATCCGTGCTTCAAGCCGATCGCGTACCGCTGGGTCGAATGAGCGAACGCTCAATTCCAGGCGAGCGCTGTCTGGGATCACGTTGGCAACGGTCCCCGCCTGGAGTACCCCGATGGTGACGACAGCCGCGTGCATGGGGTCGATGTTGCGAGCAACAATGCTCTGGAGTGCCATGACCAGGCTACCTGCCACAAGAACCGGGTCGACGGTTTGATGGGGCCGAGCAGCGTGCCCGCCGTGCCCGCGGAGGGTGATCCTGACCGTATCGCACGCGGCCATAAAGGGGCCGGTACCGAACAGGAAGGCCCCGGCTGGCATGCCTGGGTGGTTATGCAGCCCGAATACCGCGTCGCAGGGAAAGCGTTCGAATAATCCATCCGCGATCATGCGCTCTGCGCCACTGTCTTTCCCGGACTCCTCCGCGGGTTGAAAGATCAGTCGCACCGTCCCGGAAAAGTTCCGCGTCGCAGCCAGGCGCTGTGCTGCGCCAAGCAGCATGGTGGTGTGCCCATCGTGGCTGCAGGCGTGCATCACGCCAGGGACCGTGCTGTGATGAGGGCGATCCGTCTGTTCCTGGATGGGCAGCGCATCCATGTCGGCACGAAGTGCGATCGACCGTTCGCCGGCGCCTGCCCGAAGGCTTGCCACCACGCCGAACCCGCCAACGCCGCAGGTGACCTCCCAGCCCCAGCCTGAGAGTTTTTCAGCGACCAGAGCGGAGGTGGCTTCCTCGCGGTACGACAGCTCGGGATAACGATGGATGTGCCGGCGGGTGTCTCGAAGTAACGCGCCGGCGCCAGCCAGATCGCCCAGTTCGCAGAAACAGCGCAATGCACCCGCCATGACAACGCTCCCAGTGCCAAAGATCAGAGACGGTATCACGTAGAATCGAGAAAGAAGATTGTTGGATGTCCTCTACAGGAATACTCTTGGCTGTACCGTTGTTCATGCGATTTCTGCCGGTTCCGCGCGCGTCGTCCCGGTTGTCCGTCCTGGTGGTGCAGGCTGCCCTGGTTGCGGGCCTCAGCGGGTTGTCGGCCGCCCAGGCGCAGGAGGCACTGTCAGCCGGCCCCGCAACTGCCCCCGGTGCTGCTCAGCCCGGAGCGTCGGATGGAGCCGCTGGTCGCACCGCCCCAGGGCGCCTGGCCCGCATCGGAACGGCAGGCCCGGTGAGCCTTGCGCGGCTGCTGGAAGCCACCGTTTCGGTACACCCCAGCGTTCGCGCGAAGCAGGGTGAGTTGCAGGCTGCCGGCTTTGACCTTGACGGAGCAAACTGGGGCTGGTTCCCCACCGTATCAAGCGAAGTACAAGCCGACGATGGCTCTCGGGCAGCGGCGGTTCAGGTCCAGCAACCGCTCTGGACGGGTGGCCGCGTTCCCGGGCAGATCGATCTTGCAACCGCCAATCGCGAGGCGGCCTCGGCTGCAGTAATCGAAGCCGAGCAGCAGGTCATGCTTTCGGTGGGGACATCGTTCTACGAGTTTCTCCGGCAGCAGGCCCGAATCGAAATCGCGCGCAGCAACGAAGCCGAGCACAGCAAGCTCCTCGAAATGATTCGCCGACGGGTCCGCGCCGAGGTCAGTCCGCAGGCCGACCAGACGCTGGCTGCTGCCCGTTTTCAGCAGGCGCTGGCTGAGCGCCTGCAGTTTGAGCGCGCCCTGGAGGCCGCCCGGGTGAGCCTAGAGCAGCTATCGGGTATTTCGCTTTCTGGCGGGTTGCGCGCACCGGAGCGGCTGCCGGGCGTCCCGGGAAGTGAATTTGAAGCGCTCGACGCCGCAATCGACTTTTCTGCGGAGCGGCGACGGCTTCAGGCCCTGGTGGTCGCCTCGCGGGCCCAGATCGACGTTACGCGTGCGGGTACACGCCCGACCGTCTTTGCGGCGGTGCGACAGCAACTGGGGACGCTACCATTCGGTGTTGACCGGACGCGCGCTTTCCTGGGCTTAGAGTTCAAACCAGGTCCTGGCCTTTCCTCCCTCACCGCCGTTCAGGCAGCGGCCGCTCGGGTTGAAGCGAGCGAAGAGGCCGTTGTCGTCCACGAACGACAACTCGCTCAGCAGGTCAGAGCCGCATGGCTCGACCTGCAGGCCCAAACGCTGCAACTAGAGCCTTCTCGCGCGATCTCGTCGTCCACCGACGAGGTCGTCGCCTCCTACCTTCGCCAGTATCAGGTGGGCCGAAAAACCTGGCTCGACGTGCTGAACGCCCAGCGTGAAACCACCCAGGCCCGCTACACCCTTGCCGACCTTGAAGCCGGTATTCAGTCGGCCCACCTGCGCCTTCTCATGCTGAGCGGTCGCATTGATGCCCGCTCGCTTTCCCGACTCGGACCCTGATGTCAGACGAATCCACCCGCGAAGACCCCACCCTCGCGCTACTCCTGTCGCGCCTTGCAGCGCTCCAGGGGCAGGCGGTTCCCGCTCACCGTTTTGGAATGCTCGACAAAACCGATGATGGTATCGAGTTGGCCGCCCTCGGCCGCCTCGAGCGGGCGCGGGAAAGCTGGCTCGCCCGTTTTCCTCAGGCGGAATGGCGGGAAGTCACCCCCGAGCAAGCCACCCGGAGCGATATGCCCGCGCTCTGGATTTCCCGGGACGGGACTAACGTACTGCTTGTGCGGGGATTACTCGGTGGCGGGGCGTTCGCGGTCGAAGACGCTGCCAGCGTATCGATGACCCTCACGGCCGAGGCTGCGCGAGAGGGTGCGATCTTGCATCTTCCGGTCACTGTCGCGGCGGTTCCCAGCGAAACCGGCGCCCCCCAGCGAACCGCTGCAGAGTGGTTTGCCTTTGCCATTCGCCGCCATCGGCGCGTGTTTTTCGAAGCAGTATTTGCCACCTCGGTGGTGAGCGTCATTGGCCTGGTGGCTGCGCTTTACTCCATGCAGGTTTACGACCGGGTGGTCCCGACCAAGGGGTATTCCACGCTTTGGGTCCTCACGATCGGTGCATTGATCGCCATTGCGCTCGAATTGATACTTAAACAGGTCAGGGCGTTGATGGTCGATCGCGCCTGCAAACTCATCGACCAGGAACTCTCGGCTATCTTTTTCGGCAAAGCGCTTGATATTCGCCTCGACGCGCGGCCGCGAACGGTCGGCACCTTTGCCTCGCAGATTCGGCATTTTGAATCCGTTCGCAACTTCATGACCTCATCCACGCTCTTTATTCTCGCTGATGTGCCGTTCGCCTTTCTATTTGTGGCTGTTATTGCCATGCTCGCCGGGCCGGTGTCGCTTGTTCCTCTCCTGATGGTACCGGTCGCAATTGGTGCGGGAATGGTGTTTCGAGGGCCCATTGAGCGTCACACCGCCGAGCACATGAACGAATCGAACCGCAAGAATGGTCTCCTCATCGAGGCCGTTGACGGTATTGAGTCGGTCAAATCCGCGGCGGGTGAATGGAAGATGCTCGATCAGTGGAGAGCGCTGACCGCCACCATCGCGCAGAGCGAATTGCGCATGCGAACGCTCTCCACCCTGTCAACCAACCTCGCCCAGACCATTCAACAACTCAGTTATGTTCTGCTGATCGCAGCAGGTGCCTATGCCATCGCGTCGGGCAGCCTGACCATGGGCGGGCTGATCGCCTGCTCCATTGTTTCGGGCCGCGCGCTGGGCCCCATGGCACAGATTCCAGGCCTCATTGTTCAGTGGAAGCACGCCAAGGTTGCGCTGAAATCGCTTGACGCCATCATGGCCATGCCGGGTGATCGTGACCCCACTGTGCGTTTGGTCGTTCCGCAGTCATGCGCAGGTCAGATTCGCCTTGATCAGGTGCGCTTTGCCTATGGACGGGATCGCCCCGTCATCGAAGTCCCGGAAATGTCGGTGAAGGGTGGGGAGCGCATCGCCGTGCTGGGCGCGGTCGGGTCTGGCAAATCCACTCTCATCAAGCTGATGTCAGGGCTTTTCAAACCCGGGCAAGGCACGGTGTTCCTCGACGGCGTCGACATGACCCAGCTCGCGCCAGAGTTCGTTCGCGAGCACGTGGGTTACCTGCCACAGGATGTACGCCTGTTCAACGGCACATTGCGAGACAACCTCACCCTTGGATTGCCTGCGCCCAGCGACTCCCAGATTCTCAAAGCCTGCCAGGCTACCGGCCTCGATCGGGTCATACAGGGGCACCCCAAGGGGCTTGAGCTTGAGATCGCCGAGGGCGGGCGGGGTCTGTCAGGCGGTCAGCGCCAGCTGGTCGGACTTACCCGACTCCTCCTGATGCAGCCTCGCCTTATGTTGCTTGATGAACCAACGGCCTCCATGGATGGGGCGCTTGAAGCCATGGTGATGAAGCATCTGTTTGGTGGGGTGCCTCCGGAGTCCACGGTCATCGCAGTCACGCACAAACCCGCTTTGCTGCCGCACGTCAATCGACTGATCGTCCTAGATCGCGGCAAGGTCGCTCTCGACGGGCCTCGTGACCAGGTGCTTGCGCGCCTGCAGAAGGCGAATGCGGGGGAGGCTGCCGCATGAAGATTTTCTGGTTTCTTGAATCGGGTGAGCCGGGGCGTGATCGACGGGTGCTGTCGCGTGACCTGCGTCGCCCGCGTCTCACCCTGTGGACCACGGCCTTGGCGCTGGTTGTTTTCCTTGTCTGGGCGGACTTTGCCGTGATCGATCAGATCACGCGTGCCCCGGGACAGGTCATCGCCAGCCAGCGCTCCCAGGTCATTCAGTCTCAGGATGGTGGAACCATCGAGCAGTTGCTGGTGAAAGACGGCGATACGGTCGACCGAGGGCAGGTGCTGGTTCGCCTGGAGAAAGCGCGAAGCGAAGCGTCTTACCTTGAGGCACGAGCGAAGTCAGCGGGGCTCACAGCCACGGTCGCGCGTTTGCGCGCTGAGGTCTTTGGTGGTGAGCCGGCGTTTCCGCCTATGCTGGCTAACTATCCGCAGTTCCGTGATAACCAGTTGGTGCTGTTCCGCAAGCGCAAGTCGGCCATTGAAGAGGAAGTGACCGCGCTGGAAACACTCGTGGCTCTGGCTCAGCGCGAGCTTGAAATGACGCAACCCCTGTTGAAGACAGGAGACGTCAGTCGGACCGAGGTGCTGAGGCTTGAGCGTCAGGTAGCCGAGGTTTCGGCTCAGATCACGAACAAGCGAAACCGCTATTTCCAGGACGCGCAGGCTGAACTCAGTAAAGCGCTTGAGGACCTTGCTGGGATCGAGCAGACCATGGCGCAGCGCATCACGCAGGTCGACCAAACCGAGCTGAAGGCGCCTCTGCATGGCGTGGTGAAGAACGTACGGATCACTACGCGCGGTGGCGTCATTCGCCCTGGCGAAGAGGTCATGCAGATCGTGCCGCTCGAAGATGACCTGCTGATCGAGGCCCGGGTGATGCCAGCAGATATTGCCTTTATTAAGCCGGGTCTTTCGGCGACGGTGAAAATTGATGCGTACGATTACACGATATATGGAGACCTTCCGGGCAAGCTGACCTATATCAGCCCCGATACGCTTACAGAGGATCTTCGCCAGGGAGAACAGCCGTATTATCGGGTTCGCGTCCGCACTGACGGGCGACGGTTCAGCGGCCGGCCGAATGAAGATCTTGAGATTCAGCCAGGCATGACCGCTACCGTCGAAATCAGAACCGGTTCCAACACAGTCCTCAAATATCTCACCAAGCCCGTTGTCAAGACACTGTCCGAGGCGCTCAAAGAGCGCTGAATCGAGTGTGGCGACAAACTTAAAAGTATTTCTTCTGATGAAATCCAGCCGTTCCGCAATGTCGCCTTCGTTTCGTTCGGATATTGCCTCCGAGGGCCCAGGTGCCCGCCGCTCGAGAGCCGTTCGTCATAGCACATGCATCGCGCTCGTTGACGATCGATTCACGGCATGGCTCGTTCATCGCGACAGCGAGCCCGGTGATGAGCCCCCTGTCTCTCGCCGATATCTTCTGCGGATTCTGGGCCGGTTGGCGGGGAGTTCAGGTCTTGACCTGAGCCTGCGCCGGCTCTACTGGTACACCGATCGTCCCGACGGGCAATTGGTTGATGAGCAGATCGTTCGCCCGGCAGAGGAAGGTGAAGAAACCTGGAAGCTCCTCGAACGCGATCTGCAGCGTCTCACCGATTGGCAGTCATGCGAAACCGTGCTCATTGCCTGTGATGACGAGCGCCTGCTCCCCGCCATCGACGAGGCGCAGTTGCGCGGTATCGGTATCGTCATGCTGGCTGACGAAGGCGTGCTCGATTACTCGTTGCTGCGCGAAGAAGATCCCGAGTGGGCGATGCTGCTTGCCCAGGCTGATCGGCGACTGGCTGTCCGAGCCGATGAACTCGCAGAGCTTCGTCCCCAGCCGAATGGCGTTGATATAGCGCCTCACCGCCCGCCTCACGCTGCGGATGAGCAGGCTGCCATTGAGGAGGTCGTTCGAGGCTGGTGGGGTTCACAGAGCGAGGAAAGCCGCGACGAGTTGCGGGCCGCGCTCGCACAGAGTTCAGGCATCCCGCAGGAAGTCGATCGCGAGTTACTGCTTCAGAGCCGTGAGCGATTTATCAGGCCACTTAGCTTCATCGAGAAAAAGCAGATGCGATCCTGCCTCCGTGGCATCGCAGGAGACGGCATCGCAGGAGACGGCATCGCAGGAGACGGCATCGCAGGAGACGGCACCGGCGGCGAGGCGCAGCGATCCACGGCCGCGGGATACGCCTAAGGGGGCTACCGTCCGGCGGTAACTGTTCCTCGCAGGCCGGCTCCTGAGACACTCAGGGGAGTTTGGCCTGCCCCCCGCTCGACCGACACGGATAACGCGCCCAGCTTCCGCACAGTGGTGTTCTGCGAACGAGCGAGCACGATGTTCGAAATGACCGCCTCGACCACCAGCGCGCTACCACTGAGATAAGTCTGCAGCACTGAGTCGGCGTTCAGTCCGAGCGCAGTGAGAAATGCCGCCATATCGATTCGTAGCAGGCCTTTGTCGGCGGAGACGAGCGCCGCGAGACGATTGTTGACGTTGGTGAGCGTCAGCGGCGTGTCGTCTGCGGTTGATCCGATTCGGACTGCGCCGTATAGCACGGACTCGCCGGGTGTTCGCACCACCAAGCCGTTGTCTGACCAGCCGAGTTTCACGCCCTCCACGATTGCAGCCAGTCGGATGCTCATGATTCCGGTAGGGTCGACACGCTCGACCCGGAAACCGAGTTGTGCGGTGATCTCGGTAGCGGAGGTGAGAAGGGTGGAACTTGCCGGCTGGGTAAATGACAACGCCACTGCGCTGAGCGCCCCGGGTAAGGTCGGCGCGGTGCCAAGTTCGAAATCGTTGACGGTGACCGTGCGCCCCACGGTGAGATCCCCCGTCGTGTAGAAGCGCATCTGCTCGCCAGCCACCTGAAGGTAGTTTTTCAGCGTGGTGACCAACTCGATCGTCTGGGTCTGACCGTTGGTTTTGGCGATGGTCAGGCTGGTCGGAGGGTTTGCAATCGCCGCACGAACCGTTCCCGCGAGCGCTGTGAGGTCAAGTCCGGATTCGTTCGCAAGTGCCGAAAGGATGAGCGGACGCTGCACATCAGACTGGCTTGCATTGCTCAGCGAGGCCGCCCGCTGGGCAATCACCGAGAGGTCGGCGCTGTCAGCTACGCCCGCCACCTGCGAGGCGGCCCTTCCCGCGTACTGTGCGGCAATCGTTGCAACGTTTCCAGGCTGCTGCACGGCAGAGACTGGGGCACTGAAGGCCGGTGCATCTGCGCGCAGCCGAGCTAGTGCGCCAAGGGAGATGGCTGCGAGTGGTCCGTCGGGCGCTGGTTGGTCAGCGGTCAGGGTGCTTCTGGTGACTGCACCCGAGGTGATGAGTGCGGCGAGACTATCGGTCACCCTCTGGTAAACCTGGCGACGCAGATCGAGGGAAACCTGCTGGCCGACGCCGGCGACTGCCTCAAGAATGGCTGAACTGGTTTCACGAATCACGGCTGCCGTCAGTGCCCCGGCACTGAACACGCCCGGATTCCGATTGGTAATTGGGTTGAAAAGCAGAGGGTCGAGGACATCGGAGACGCCCAGCGCAGTCAGCACCGTGCTTCGAGCCGCCGAGGCAGACTGTCCAGTCTGAGTTTGTGTTGCGTCGATGAGCGTGGTGAGCGGCGAGACGATGAGCGCCGTATTCCCGAGTGTTGACGGGGTGAGGTGGGCGATCGTGGCAGTGAAGCGCGTACCGAGTGGCAACGGGCTGCGTTCGGACGCGTTGAGCGAGTTTGTTCCAACGTCAACGCCGTCATAAACCTCCAGCGTCTGGCAAGCTGGAGAGGTACTGCGCGTTCGAAGAATCCAGGCGCCGCTCGATGTTGTCCGCGAGCTGGCAACTGGTTTGCCTGCAGCATCCAGGCAGCGAATCTCCGCGTCCGCGAGGTAGCCGTCAATGGCAAAACCGCCCAGGGTTCGGGTCTGGGAGGGGCTCGTTGTGCTGGTTCCGGCACCGCATCCCGCCAGCGCTGATGCGGCGATAACCAGGAAGGCCAGACGCTTCATAAAGGATGAACCTTCAAAAGGCTGGCCAGCCGGACGCCTTGCATTGAGATCAGGAGTCCCGGGGGCGCTTTGCCGCAGCGGTATCGGAAGCGGTCAAGGCAGCCGCCAATGCGTCGCCACGATTGGGTGCCGCGGTTTGTGCGGAAGGAGGCGCGACCTGTGCCGGCTGCGATCCCGCAGCGGGCGACGCCATCAGGGCCGGAACGGTGACCCCGGCTGCGGACTGGGAAGCCCCGGGCAGAGCAAGGTTCGCTTGCGCTGAGGCGACAGCCGCTGCGGCCTGCTCGGTCTCAGTCAGAGGTACGAGATGCTCTGATAACGGGCGTGGCAGCTTGATCCCCGCGAGACCAAACAGAACGGAGACAGCATCGTCGAGGGCATTCCTGACCGCGGAGAGGTCCTCCTCCTTGACTTTGCCGCGTTCAAAGCCTGCCTGGTGAACGGCGATCGCATGCTCGATCGGGATCCACGATTCGACCGGACCTCGAAGCGTCTGCACAAAGCGTGATGTCGAGGGAATCGCCTGAATCCCGGCTTGGGAGTTCTGGAACCCCTCGAGGAAAAGTTCTTCCACGTGCTTGCGTAACACCAGCTGGTAGCGGTTACGGACCAGATCAATCGAGTTTTTGTCCCATCCGTCGATCGGCACGCCCGAAACGGCATCCCAGAGTCGCTCGCCGGTCAGTCCCGCAAACGGGCCAGCGTTGGGGTCCTCTGACTCGCTGATATCACTCTGAAGCAATCGGGTGTAACGCTGCAGGGTATTAACCCGGTCGATGAGGTAGACCACGAGGATGGCGATGGAAGCAATAGCCACCAGAATGATGACCTGGAGGAAGGTGGTCATCGGTTCATCCCCCGATCAACGGCCGCCGCTGCCGTCATCCTGCCCATCCTCGCCGGAAACGGATTCTCCAGACGCGCCCTTCAATTCTTCCCGAAGAAACTCGAGCGCAACGAACGGCTCTTTCAGCTGCAGTTCGAGGCTGATCTGGTCTGCGACCTGCTGCACCAGATCAACCGCCTGCTCAGCAGTAATTTCCACAGTCTGGTAGCGCATACCGAGCTTGAAGATTCTCTCGGCGTATGGGAGAGGCAGATAGGTGAGCAATTCGCCATTGACAGATTTGATGACCTGAAACTCATGCGCCTTGGGTGGCTCAGGCTTTTCTTCGCCCTTGACAATGGCGATCGCCCGCATTTCATCGTAGACGACTGCTTTTTCCGCGCCAGTGATGAAGGTTTTGTCGACATGGGCTTTGGCGCGTGCGCCAGCCCGGATTGTGAGCGCATGCCCGGCCCGGGACGCCGGGTCGGCATCCCGGGCCTCCTCGTAGTCGGCCTGTGCTTTCCTGCGCGCTTCGTCTTTCTTTGAACGACCGAATAGTGAAATCACGATGTTTTACGCTGTGATGGACAGGATTTCGCGGGCATCAGCCGGGTTTCAGGCTTCAAAACCGAGCTTGGCCCGCAGTTTTTTGACGTTTGAGGACAGTATTTGACTGACGCGTGACTCGCTGACGCCGATCACTGCGCCGATCTCCTTCAAATTCAACCCTTCAGAATAGTATAGCGACAGCACCAGTTTTTCGCGTTCAGAAAGACCTTCGATCGCCCCCTGCAATGCATCCATGGTCTGAGCCTCGGAGGCTCGCGTCTCCGGCTCCCAGGACCTTTCGGCCGCAACACTGAGCGCCTCGTCTGGAACCACCTCCATGGATACCGTTTCGTACCATTGAGCGTGGCTGCCCTCTCGCTGAAATTCCTTCAGATCCTTTCCTGTGAATTCCGCGAGTTCCGATTCTCGGGGCGCGCGTCCGAGTTGATTGGCCAGCGCCTGGGTCGCTTCACTGTGCTGCTTGAGATTGGCGATGGCTGAGCGCGGCATGGACGACATTCGACGAACTTCGTCGATGATTGCCCCCCGGATCCGGTTGTAGGCGAAATCTTCAAATTCAACGCCCTTGGTGGGGTCGTAAGTCCGGGATGCCTCGAGGAGACCAATCACGCCAATTTGAACCAATTCGGCAAGCTCCATCATTGGCGGCAGGCGGACCTTGAGGTGCACGGCCACTCGTTTGACCATGGCAAGGTGTTGCATCAACGACTCATTGGCGTCGTTGCCGACCTGCTCGTAAAGGCGAGTTCGGTGCATCAGTGAGACTCCGTCATCATCGCGGACCGCATAAACGTTCCATGAAGAACTGTACCGCACCGGAAGCATATTCAACCGGGTCGAGTGACCGGGTGGCCTCGGCGAGCAGGCGGAAATCGCGGGCCGCGGCCGAAGAGGGGGCGTGTTCCAGTACTGACCGGTGATGCCTTAGAGAGCTTAGCACCTGCTCGTCCGCTTCGATCGAGTGCAGGTATCTAAGCGTGTGGCCAAGAAAACGGCTGCAGACATCGTTGATGCGGGAGAACAACTGACGCCCGGCCGCCTGGCTCTCAACCATGTTTGGAACCAGGTAGATCTGGTCAAGCTTGTAGTCGCGCATCAACACCTTGATTGCACCGTAGGCATCAGCGATCGACGATGGTTCGTCTCTGACCACAATGAAACGGCGCTGGGTCGCCGCCATCATCAGCATGACCGATTCAGCGATTCCAGCTGCCGCGTCAACGATCAGGTAGTCAACGTCGCGGTCGAGTCCGCTGAAGGCGTTGACGATCTGACCGATGTCGGCGCGGCCCAGTGATGCCATCTTCTGCACCCCGGATGCGCCGGGCACCAGTAAAACACCCTGGGGCGTGGTGACGACGATTTCGTTGAGCGTTTTCTTCCCGTCAAGAACGTGGCTGAAGTTGAATGGAGGACGAACACCAAGCGCGAGCTGGGCGTTGGCAAGACCGAGATCGGCGTCAAACAGCGCAACCTTGTGCCCCTGGGCTGACAGTGCGACAGCCAGATTCACCGAAACCGTGGTCTTTCCAACCCCACCCTTACCGCTGGCGACCCCGATTACCTCGTGGGGGCGATCAAGCAGCATGGCGAACGTCCCGGTTCATAGTGCGTTTGGTGGTGGGAGCGCGCGCGGCGCGCGTGCGCGGCGCCGGCTTCGCGGGCAGTTCCAGCTGATCGAATGCGTGGCTAATCAGATCAGCCGGTGACAGCGCGTTTGCAGGTGCCTCGGCAGACGGGTCGGCACTTCCAACCGAGAGCGCAATGGGGTGGTTACACAGTGCCTGGATGAGGGGCCAGGCGCAGGCAGACTCATCGAGTTTGCTGATCATCACGCTCTGCCATGGCACCGGAGCGGCTGGAATAAACCGCGAAATTCCGGATATCGACGCATCCGCTGGCAACACCAGATTGAACAAGGCCTTGGGTGCACACCGCCGGATGGCATCGAGTTTCTCGGCAAAACCGGTACCTGCGGTGTCGACCAGCACGAGCCGGCGCGAATCGAGTTCACCCAGCATGGGTCCGAGCAGTTCGGGTCCGTTGACCCGGAAGCAGTCCACTCCAAGACGAGAAGCCAGCATCTGAAGCTGGGTCCAGGCGCCAATACGGTTGTCTGAGAAACTGACGATCGCGATCGAGTTCGCGCCATCGACAGAGACATGACGTGCCGCGATCCGGCAGACCATCTGTGTTTTCCCCGAGCCCGACGGGCCGGCAATGACATGTACACCCTCAAATTTATCGGGATGGCTCGCGCTGGTGAGCGTCGCCCCCAGTTGCCGTTTCATCTGATCGACGGCTTCGTGGATGTCCTCGCACTCCCGAACATGATCCAGTAAAAGTGTGCGCAGTCCGATTGGCGCACCCGCAGCCGTCAGTGCGCCTGCCAGCGGCTGGAGGGCTGGACTCAGGCTTCCGCCGGGTGGAAAACTTTCCACCTGCCTGGACAAGGTGATTTCCTGGCGCATCGATGCCAATTCTGCACGTACCATGTCAACCAGTTCGCGCGCCCGAAGCGAATCCATCACCGACTCATCGGGGACCGGTTGCGACGCCGGTACGATCGCGAGTGCTGCCGTCCGCTCTCGCAGATGCTCACGACGCGGTGCGTCCGACTCCGATTCCATGGCGGTAGCGTCCTCCACTTGTGGGTTGGTCGATGAGGCGCATTTCGCTGCCTGCGCGCGTGGCGGTGCGGCAAGATGACGTAAAAACGGTGGCACGTCCTGGTTCTCGGGGCTCGCGCGAGTGGGTTCCGGCGAACGTGTCTGGGTCACGGCAGCAACCTCCGCCGGGTCGGAAGGCGGAACCGCCCGGGCTTGCTGCGGACGCTCGCCTGCCGCCGACGATCTGAACGACTCAAGCAGCGAGCGGCCGAACTCGCGATCCGCGCGCGGCGCAAAAACCCGCGCGGTCTGAATTGGCTCCTGGGACTTCAGCGCTTCGGAGGGGCTATCGGTATCCACTGCCACCACGATCTCGGTCATGCCATTGACCCGCTGGTTGGACACGATCAGGGCGTCGGGGCCAAAGGTGGCGAGCACCTGCTCGGTGGCGCGTCTGGCATCTTTGGCAACTACCCGTTCAAGTCTCATCTAAGCCTCCTGGCTTATTTCTTGGGCTGAACCTCGACCGTCGCGATCACGCGAACAGCCTGGTCTTCTGGAATTTCGCTGTAGGACAAAACCGTCAGGTCTGCGATCCGATGACGCACAGCCCGTGCCAGCCACGAGCGCAGGGGAGGCGACACCACCAGCACTGCTGCATGACCTTGCTGTTCGACGGCCCGGGCGTTATCGCGCATGGCGGCAAACAACCGCTCGGCGAGGTCTGGATCGAGCATTACGTTACCACCGCCGCTTTGCTGCACAACGTTTTGAAGCAACTGCTCGAGCGCCGGATCCAGCGTCATGACCTGCAGCAGCTCCTCGGCTTCGAGGAGCTCCTGCAGAATCATCCGGCCCAGGCGAGGGCGGACCAATCCGGTGAGCTGATCGGGATCCTGGGTGCGCGAGGCGGCCTCTGTCAGGGTTTCGACGATTGTCCGCATGTCCCGGACGGGTACCGATTCGCCAAGCAGGTTTTGAAGAATCCGGGTGATCACGCCGAGCGACAGTTTCCCGGGTACCAGGTCCTCGACCAGCTTGGGGTACTTCGCTGCGAGCTTGTCGAGCAGTTGCTGGGTTTCGTCGTGGCTCAGCAACTCGGCTGCGTTCTGGCGCAGGATGGCATTCAGGTGGGTCGCGACCGCAGTGCTGGGGTCCACCACGGTGTAGCCGAGAGTTCGGGCATAGTCTCGTTGGGTCGGGTCAATCCAGACGGCCTCCATGCCGAAGGCGGGCTCGCGGGTGGCGATACCTTCCAGCTTTCCGTGAACCTGGCCAGGATTGATCGCAAGATCTTTCCCGATCTTGATCTCGCCTTTCCCGCGCACGACCCCATTCAGAACAATGTGGTAGACGTCTGGATTCAGGCCCAACGAGTCGCGAATCCGAACCGGCTGAATCAGGAATCCCAGTTCCGCCGAAAGCTTTTTCCGAACGCCTTTGACCCGAGCCATCAGTTGGCCGCCGCTGTCGGCATTGACCAGCGGGATCAGCCCGTAACCGATCTCGATGCCAATCAGGTCAACCTGTTCCACGTCATCCCAGCCCAGTTCGGCGGGCGGTGCGCCTGGCGCACCACCTGCGCCGACTGATCCTGCACCTTCGCCGGCGGGGCCGCCCGCTGCGCCCTCGGGCTTGAGTGGGCCCCGCTTCATCAGGTAGTAACCGATACCCGTCGTGGCCGCAGCCAGAGTCAGAAACATGAAATGAGGCATCCCCGGTACCACGCCGATCAGACCGAGGATGACCCCCGAAATCATCAGTGCGCCGGGGTTGGCGAGTTGGGTCTTGGTCTGATCGGCCATCGTCTCGGCAGTGGTCACCCGTGTCACCACAATTGCGGTGGCGAGGGACAGGAATTGCGCCGGGATCTGGGCGACCAGCCCATCGCCGATGGTCAGCAGGGTGTAGATCCGGGCCGCCTCGCTGAAGGGAAGGTCGTGTTGTGCAACACCGATTGCCAGGCCGCCTACGATATTGATGATAAGAATCAGCAAACCCGCGATTGCATCGCCACGGACAAACTTTGAAGCACCGTCCATCGAACCGAAGAAGTCCGCCTCCTGAGACACTTCCTCGCGCCGCTTCTTTGCAGTGGCCTGATCAATCAGGCCGGCACTCAGATCAGCATCGATCGCCATCTGCTCGCCAGGCATTGCATCGAGCGTGAAACGTGCAATCACCTCGGATACTCGGCCAGCGCCCTTGGTAACCACCACAAAGTTGACGATCATCAGGATCACGAAAATGATGAAGCCGACAACGTAATTACCCCCAATCACGAATTCGCCAAAGGCCTGAATCACTTTTCCGGCGGCGTCATGGCCGTTGTGTCCGTCGACCAGTACCACCCGCGTTGACGCAACGTTCAACGCGAGTCGCAGCATGGTCGCGAGGAGCAGAATGCCGGGGAACGAGGAGAATTCGAGAGGTTTCGAAGTGCCGATCGCCACCATGATGACGATCAGCGAAACGATGATGTTGAAGGTGAAGAACAGATCGAGCAGCAGCGGCGGCAGTGGCACCACCAGCATGGCGACGATCAGCAGTACAAGCGCCGGGAGCACCAAACCGGTGGGCCCTACGCGCGTGAGTACTTGTCGGAAATCCGACAGCGAAAGCGTTGCCATAGTGATCTGCAGGGTTCTAAGTGATTCAAAGAGGCTCCGGTTCGCACTGATCAAACCGGCTGGGTCTCGGATCAGCAAGCGCCGTGCCATCGGATTCCCGACACGTGGTCGACGTCCTTGCCATCCTTGTCACGGTTTTTGCTTCTTGCCGGGGGCTCCCGTCCCTTGCGAAGGCTTGAACTCATGATCAATCTGACTGCTGCCTCCCCCAAGCACGCCGATTCCAGCGTCGTCGAAGCTACCGCTGCGTCCGGTGGTTCCCCTATGGCAGGCGCGGGAGGAGAAGCCTTGGGCGCATCGGGAGTGGGTGGGGGGAAGCGGCTATTCGGCGCAATGCTGGCGTCCGCGTTTGGTGCGTCTCCCCGGTCCTCCATTGCCGGGGCCCGCGGCAACGGTTTGCCGGTCCCGCCGCTGCAGGAGCGGGAAGTAGGCGCCGGAATCCGCCTGATCACCGCCGAAGGAGCGGAACGGCTAGGCGAAGATGCGTTGTTTGCATTTGCAGTTTCGCAGGGACTTGACGCATCGTTGGTCGCATCGGTGCTCTGGCCAGGAATAGTCGATCCGACGGCACCGGACAAATCAGGCGTTACCGGATCGCCAGGCGCCATGACAGATTCCGATAGGCTCATCGGCTTGGGCGATCCCGACCAGCTCGGGCAGGTGTCGCCAGCGGAATATGTTGCTGCGTTGTCTGCGGGGCTACCCACCGAGCGGGCTGGTCGCTCGGCAGCGGTTTCAGGGTATCCCGCGGCTGGAAGCCCTGCAGGTGTGGGCGGTTTAACCGATCCGGCGACGACCGAGGCCAGTGACGCGCCATCGCCAGGTGCCGGAATTGGTCAACTCTCGGGTGAATTCAGTACTCCGCTGTCAGCAGGAATGTCAGGGCTGTCGGGCTTCCATGTACCGAGCAGCGCAGGACTTGCAACCGCTGCGGGGCCCGGGGGCGTCGCCATGTCAGAGGGAGTACAGGCTGGCAGTGCCGGTGTTTCTGCGCTTGCTGGCGCGACGGTCACCACCGAGGGCGCGCGTATTGGCGGGCAGCCGGGGACGGCTGCCGGGCTGGGTGACGTGCAATCGCTCGCCGGCGCGGTGTCGTTGCCAGGCCCGATAGCGGTAACGGCCGGCGTAGAGCCCAGCCAGTCGGCCGCGCTCGATCGTCAAGCTGTGACCTTGCCCACGGTCGACGCATTACGGGTTGCAGGGGGGGCAGGCGGAGGCCCGGCGGCAGACCTGGACATTCAGTCCGCACTGACGGTTGCCGCGATTCGCCTGTCCGAGGCAAAGGGGCAGGTCAGGCTTGCAACCGAGGGGGTGAGTGGCATGCTCTCGGCGGCTGGCGCTACCGCTGTTGCCTCGTATGCGAATTTGCCCGCTCAGTGGGTGTTGACGGGTGCAAGCCCGAACGCGCGCGCCGGGGTTGGTCATGAAACAGGTCTTGATGAACCCGTCGATGCCAGTGTGCTTTCCGAGGTCGACGGCGCAGGTGCCCACGCCCTGGACGCAGGCCACAAGCAGAATGCCCAGCGGGCCACTTCAACCGCTGCCGATCCCATCGATCTGTCTGCCGAAGGCGGGCGCGCAACCTCGGCTGCCGACCCCGATTCGGAAAACAGCCTTGCCAGACGACTCGCCGAGGGGCTTGCTCAGCGGATGCTGGCTGCGGCTTCCGGCAACACCTGGAAGGTGCAGATTGATCTCAAGCCCGCCCATCTCGGGCCCATTTCGGTCGAGATGAGCATGCAGCAGGGGCAACTGGAGGCGGTGTTCGATGCCGGTCAGGCTTCAGCGCGCCAGCTGATTTCGGAGGGCCTGGACCGCCTGCGTCAGGATCTTCAGCGGGCTGGCATGAACGTTGCACACTTAGGGTTGAGTTTTGGATCCGGCGCGGGAACTGGCGGAAAGCCGACACCTCGCGGCCGTGAGGGGCAGTCCGATCAAGGGGCTGCTGGTTCGGTGCAAGGGGTGTCTACGGCGGTGCCGGGTTCGCGATCGAGGGCTGATTCTGATGGCCTCGACGTCATGGTTTAAGTGAGCGGGAGATTCAGATGGCTGATGAGCAGGAAGAAGGCGGCAAGAAAGGCTCGCTGATCAAGATCATCATCATTGCGGTGGTGGGTCTGGTACTGATCGGTGCAGCGATTGCCGCGACACTGTTTTTCACCGGGTTCTTCGACAAGAAGGCGGCCGAAGCGGTGGCGGAGGCTGTTGAAGATGATGCCGCGCCTGCGGGTGCTGGTAAATCCGCTCCCGCCAAGGGTGGAGAGTCTCCGCCCAAAGCGGCGGATGCCAAGGGTGACGGTAAGGGTGAGTCGAAGAGCGATGCCAAAGGCGATGCAAAAGGCGGGGGCAAGCCCGCGCCGCGCCAGCGCGCAACCCCCGAACGTGTGCGCTTCGAGCAGACGTATCTGGAACTGGAGAGGCCGCTGCTGGCCAACGTGACCGGGTCGCGCAAGGTCATGCAAATCCGGCTCGCGATCATGACCTACTACGACGAACGCGTTTTCAACAACGTCAAAAAGCATGAGTTTGCGCTGCGCTCTGCGATTCTGGATGTCATGCGCCAGTCGACTGAGGCCGATATCAACAAGCCAAGCTTTCGGACCGAGCTCGCAGAGAAGGTTCGCCTCACGGTCAATGCGCTTCTCGAAAAATACGAGGACTTCGGCGGTGTCGAAGAGGTCCATTTCACCGAGTTTGTCGTTCAATAAGCCGCCCCTGGCCGCTGCATTTTCGGATTCGACATGTCAGACACTGGAAATCTGCTCACCGCCGAGGAAATCGAGGCGCTGAGCGCAGGCGTGGCCGATGGATCGGTGGAGGTCGATACCGGCTTCAACATGAGCGTTCGGGTGGCCAAGCACGATCTGGCGAGCGAAGACAGTTCGGTCGGTATCAACCTGTCGGCCATTGACATGATCAACGAGCGTTTCGTTCGCTTGTTCCGGTTGGGACTGCTCGATGTGCTCAGGACCAGCCCGCGGATCAATCCAGCGCGTTCGCAACTCATCAAGTTTCGTGACTACATGAAGCTGCTGCGGGCGCCGCTGTCTGTGAACGTGGTGCGGATGACCCCTCTGCGCGGATTCTCGATGGTTGTGTTCGAGCCAACAGTAGTCTTCAGCGCATTGGATAATTTTTTCGGCGGCTTCGGCCGTGGCGTGGGCCAACTGCCCCCTGGGAGGTTGTTCACGCCAACCGAATCTCGAATCATCAAGATGATGCTCGATGGCCTGTTCAGTTCGCTGCAGGAGGCCTGGTCGCCGCTCATGGAGGTCCAATTCGAGGTGGCGAGCTCGGAAATCAACCCGCAGTTTGCCCAGATCGCTGATGAAAACGATCTCGTCATTCTTAACCGGTTCGAAGTCGAAAGCGGGTCCGATTCAAAAGGGCTGGTTGACATCGTGCATCCGTACGGCTCGCTCAAGCCGATCCGCGATCTGCTTCGCAGCCGCGTTCAGACCGGCGACGGTAATGAAGAGTCCGAACGAGCCTGGCGGCAAGAACTGTTTTCAGCGGTGGGCGATTCCACCCTCGAACTCAATGTGCTGCTGGGCAAGGTACAAACTACCGTTAAGCGTTTCACCGATCTTCGCCAGGGCGATGTTCTCTACCTGCGAAAGCCCGATCACGTACGCGTCGTGATCAACGATATTCCCGCCTACGAAGCCCAGGTCGGTCGTGCCGGGCCGTCAAAGGCCATTCGGATCGAACGCACCATCAAACCCAAGCAATGAAAGCACTGACGGAGAGTTGAGATGTCCAACCCGATGACTGAAGCTGAAGCGGACAAGGGCGTTCAGATCGACGTCGAAGTCGTTCAAAACGTCCCTGTCACGATTTCGGTTGAAGTGGGCCGCGCGATTCTCAAGATTCGCGATCTGATTCGCCTGACCCAGGGAAGTGTGGTTGAACTTGATCGTCTGGCGGGCGAGCCGCTCGATCTTCTGGTCAACAACACAGTGGTTGCACAGGGCGAAGTTGTCCTTGTCAACGAACGCTACGGTATTCGTCTGACGCGCGTGGTTCCGGCCAACGAACGTCTGCGTAACCTCTAGGATTGAGTCCATGAGCAAGGCGATCGACACCTCGCAATGGTTGTCGCTGATTGCCAGCTTCGCGCTGGTGCTCGTCCTGCTGCTTGGCACCCTCTGGGTGCTTCGCCGGATCGGCGCGGCCGGTCTAAGACCCCAGGCAGGACGACGGCTTGTCGTGGTCGAATCGCTCTGGCTGGGAAATCGCCAGCGTGTCGTGTTGCTCCGCGTCGACCGAAGGGAAATCCTGCTCGGTATTTCAAATCAGGGCATCACACGGCTCGATGGTGTGGTCGAAGGGGTGGCGGCATCATCCGACCCAGTGTCGGCACGAGAAGAGAGCGCCGCCGACACTGCGGCGATTGAACCGCGCCCAGCGCCTGCAGTGGCAAAGCAGCGTTTCCTTGATGCGATGCGCTCGATGACCAGCCGCTCTTCTGGGGAGGGACGATGAGCATGCGGCATTTCGTCATGTCGATCGTCGCGATCTTCTCGCTTTTCTTGACGGTAGAGCCTGTGCTCGCGCAGGGGCTTCCCGCCGTAACCGTATCGGGCACCGGTGCGCAGCAGCAGTACAGCCTCACGCTGCAACTCCTCGCGCTGATGACGGTGCTCACGCTGCTGCCGTCGATCGTATTGATGATGACCTCGTTCGTGCGGATCATCATCGTGATGTCGCTTCTTCGTCAGGCGCTGGGCACCGGGCAGACGCCTCCCAACCAGGTTCTGGTGGGGCTCGCGCTGTTTTTGACGCTATTCATCATGTCGCCGGTGCTTAGCCAGGTCTATAACGAAGCGATTTCGCCTTATCTCGCGAACAAGTTGGGATTCGAGCAGGCGCTCCAGGTCGCCGAAAAACCGATCCGAGCGTTCATGCTGCGTCAGACCCGGGAAGACGATATCGCAATGTTTATGCGAATTTCCGGGAAGACCGATATCGATGGCCCCGATTCCGTCCCGTTTCTCACTCTGATGCCAGCTTTCATCACCTCGGAGCTGCGTAGCGCTTTCACAATCGGCTTCCTGCTTTACATCCCGTTCGTTGTCATCGACCTGGTGGTGGCTAGCGTCCTGATGTCGATGGGCATGATGAT
>SXGR01548357.1_pt1 | contig 21294 bp, 9 predicted proteins | sample 3174711 | NCBI WGS metagenome assembly SXGR01 (sample SAMN11356860, study PRJNA531348) | freshwater metagenome | isolation source: freshwater sample F1-60 | place: China: Fuxian Lake, Yuxi | collected 2017-12-25 | reverse complement strand
CTTTCATCGGGCGGATGGCGACAATGTTTCCGGGAGTGCGTCCGAGCATGCGTTTGGCTTCTTCGCCAACCGCGAGGACGTTGGTCGTGCCGGCTTGGATGGCTACGACGGAAGGTTCGCGCAGCACAATTCCCTGATCGCGTACGTAAACGAGCGAATTTGCCGTTCCGAGGTCTATCCCAATGTCATTGGAAAAGAGGCCTTTAAGTTGCGCAAACATGAAAGGTGCCTAACAACACAGCCGCGAGATTAAGGATGCGCTCCTTGCCGGGTCAAGTGGATAAGCGGCTGAAGATCAAAGATCACCGAGGTCAGGTGAAAGCGATCGTGAAGGGAACTCCTTTTTGATCGCCCGCCGGATGAATCGCGGTTAACAGCGAGCGTGCATCTGGCTCATCTACGGCTTCGAGATTTTCGGAATTACGCCCGTCTGGATGTGGATTTCTCTCCGGGCTTTCATCTTCTTCTCGGTCCAAATGCTCAGGGCAAGACGAACATCCTGGAGGCCATCTACCTCATCGCCACGTTGCGCTCGTTTCGTGGAGTGGGAAGCGCTCAGATGGTAAGACACGGGCACAAGGGATATTTTGTCGGCGCTGAGATTGAGGGGCAATCCTCCAGCATGGTGAAGATTTACTGGTCAGCCCGGGAGCGCAATCTCACCCTGAATTCGCAACCGGTCCGCCGCCTTGCAGACTATCTGGGTATCCTGCGCGCTGTCGTCTTCTGCTCCGAGGATCTGCAACTGGTGAAGGGACCCGCGAGCCGACGCCGCCGGTTCGTGGATCTCCTCCTGACCCAAACGCATCCGGCGTATCTCGGGATGTTGCGACGTTACGCCCAGGCTCTGCGAGCCCGCAACGCTTTGCTGAAACAACGAGTGTTGAACGAAGCTGCATTGGCTGGTTTCACTTCCGAGCTGGAAAGCGCTGGTTCGGAGATCATCCGGATGAGGGCAAAGCTGATTCCGGAGTTCGTGCCATTTGCGGTAGCCGCGTATCTTAAGATCACCGGGGCACGGGAGGAATTTTCTGTCAGCTACCAGCCTGCGGTGAAAGCGGACTTTGCCGTCGAGCTGGCCCAGTCCCGCTCGCGTGAACGAACCATGCGGATGACTTTGGTGGGCCCCCACCGGGATGAAGTGGTGATCGCTGTTGACGGAAAGTCGGCGCTGCAATTTGCCAGCGAAGGGCAAAAGCGCTCCGCGGTGATTGCTCTCAAAATGGCGCAGGCAGAGTACCTTAGCCACCTTCACGGTTCGCCGCCAGTGTTGCTGATTGATGACGTGATGGGGGAATTGGATCGAGGACGCCGTGCCGGGCTGTTGCCGTTGCTCGAACGGGCGCACGCGTGTCGCGGTCAGGTTTTCATGACCGCCACCGACGAGAACTGGCCGCGCGAGCTTGGCAGGGAGCTGAAGCGGTGGGAGGTCAGCTCGGGTGAACTGCGGACCGCATTGTGAAGGAGATCCAGAGGAGGATCAGGATTAAGGTAAGATCAGAACTCTGCCGGCGTTGGGAAATCACCCGTCGAGGCTGGTGCGAACGACACGCGATAGCTGGTGTGAATCGAACGGTTTGGCGAGGAAGTTGATGCCGTCCTGGAGCGGTACATCCTTGCCTGCGATTTCAGGGCTGTAGCCACTCGTGTAAATGACCTTCAACGACGGCTGTTCATTGAGAAGCATGTGGGCCAGCTCCATGCCGCTCATTCCGTCGGGCATGACAAGATCGGTCAGGAGCAGGCGGATTTCGCCCGCATGTTGTTTCCAGACATCCAAGGCGGCGCGGGCTGTGGACGCTTCAAGAATCTTGTAACCCTGGCGTGACAAAATGCGGCGGACAAGGGTTCGCAATTGGGGTTCATCCTCGACGACGAGTATGGTTTCATTCCCACTTTGAGCCCGCGCGGCAACCGGTGCCGATGGCCTGACTTCAGTGGCTTCTGATTGGTACGGCAGGTAAACGCGAAACGTTGTCCCCAATCCCACTTCGCTGTAAACACTGACCCAGCCTTCGTGCTGCCGGACGATGCCGTAAACGGTGGCGAGGCCCAGCCCGGTGCCTTTTCCCACCTCCTTGGTAGTGAAGAACGGTTCGAAGATTTTTGGCAGGGTTTCCGGAGGGATGCCGCAGCCGCTGTCGGTAACACTCAGGCTGATGAATTTTCCCGGTCGAGCCTGGGCGGTCTGCTCGACGATCGTTTCATCGAATTCCGCTTTGGCGGTTTCGATGACGAGTTTGCCGCCACGCGGCATGGCGTCGCGCGCGTTGACCACAAGGTTCATGAGGATTTGCTCCATCATCCCCGCGTCCGCGCTGATGCGGGCGGGGTGCGGCGAGCAGCTGGTTTGTATGCGGACGTCCTCTCCGACGATTCGCTGCAACATCCGCGTGAGATTGGAGACCACTTCATTCAAGTCGAGTTCCTTGCGCTGGATCGTCTGGCGGCGGCTGAAGGCGAGCAGTTGTCGGGTGAGATTGGCCGCACGGGTGGCGGCCTCGCCGACCTCCGTGATGCTATCCTTCATCTCCGCCGAAAGTTCGTCCTGCAACCTCATGAGCGAGATGTTGCCCTGGATGATGGAGAGGATGTTGTGGAAGTCGTGCGCCACACCGCCGCACAACTGGCCGATGGCCTCCATTTTCTGAGACTGGCGAAATTGCTCCGCCATTTTCCGGCTTTCGGTCACGTCCCGCGCATTGAGGATCAGATAACCCTCCGCCGATTCCTCGGGCACGCTCCGGCCCACGGCTTCGATTGTCCGCCACTGGTCGTTTTGATGGCGTAGTCTTGTTTCGATGGATACCGCGAGCCCGGGATTGTCGAGAGCTCTTCGCCATGCGTCTTGTCCCGTGGTCTGATCTTCAGGATGGATCAGCTCGAAAATGCTTTTGCCAACCAGGGTGTCAGGCGCGTAACCCAGCACGCGCTCAGACGAAGGACTTTGAAAGCGGATGATCCCGCTGGAGTTGATCACCGTGATCATGTCCGAGGCGTTCTCGATGAGGGAACGGAACCGTTCCTCGCTCCGACGCAGCTCGGCTTCCGCCCGTATGCGCTCGGTGACATCGTTTGCCATGCCCAGAAAGCCGGAGATTGCGTTGGAGGCATCGCGTAATGCCGTGATCGCGAGATATACCTTCAGTTGCGAGCCATCCTTGCGGACGAAGGTCCACTCGCGCGCCTCGGATTGGCCTCGGCGGGTGGCCTCCACGAAAACGTCGAACCCATGCAAGGCGCGGCCGTAGGTTCTGGCCAGTTCCGCCCCGCGCGTCTCGATCTCTCCGGCAACATGCCAGGCGGCTGGAGTAAGTTTGCCGACCACGTCCTCGGCGCGGTAACCCAGCATCCGCTCCGCCCCGGTGTTGAAGACGGTGACGATTCCTTGAAGGTCCGTGGCGATGATGGCGACCTGGGTGGTGGCGTCGAACACCTTCTGGATTTGTGCTCCGGCCTGGCGGAGGGCCACGTCTCGCTGGCCTATGACTTCGAGCATCTGGTTGAAGGCCTGGGCAAGCCGCCCCAGCTCATCATCGCGGCGCACCTCGGCGCGTACGGTGTAATCATTTCGCTGAATCACCTGGCTGGTGGTGTTGACGAGCGAAACGAGCGGACGCAGGAAATGCCGGTTCGCGCCCAGTTGGATGGTCACACCTACCAGAACCAGAGCGCCTGACACCGCGACAAACATGATGAAGTATTGCGGCAACCGCCGGTACCACGGCGGCAAGTCGCGGATGAGAACCAGGTGGCCGAGGAGTTCCCCATCTTTCCTGACCGGTTGCCACAGTGTGAGCTGGCGCGGGGTAAAGTAAGCCCCTGCCGGAGCAGGAATGGTGGGGAGAGTCAGTATGTTGACATCCGGTCGGTGGTATTCCGCGAAAACCTGGCCGTCCTTTCCATACAAAGCGGCTGCTGCGAGTTCAGGAATGGCCCGGCGAGTCTCCAGATAACGCCGGGCTGTGTCGCTGTCGTGGAACTCGAGCGTGGCTCGAAGTGCTTCCTGAAGGATCACCGCCTCGCTCTCCAACTGATCCTGAGCGGAGGGGAGAAATGTGTTTATCTCGTAAGCCGACACCGCTCCGATGACGCAGATCAGCGCCAGCAGGCTCGCAACCAAGACCAGCCAGATCAACCGCTGACGCACCGACATGTTTTGCAGACGGCGCATGGCTATTTCTCTGAATCGGTGGAAGCCTTGTGAACTTTGCGCGCCGATCCGAGCATCTGCGAACTGATCTTCAATTTCGCGCCGGACATGGCGCGCGAACTGGCGTCAAATCGCACGCGCTTGTTCTCCATGACGAACTCGATGATCCCGCCTCGCTTGATCGTCTGGCCGGATTCACCCACGGTGAGCACCGGCTTGTCTTTGAGCGCCTCCAGCCACTGGGCTTCGTTACGGCTTTCCTCCTTGCTCAGGAAGACGACATGACAAAGCGCGGCCTCCTCAGGTGTGCTGATATTTCGCACCGTAAGTGGCCGGGTGCTCTTCTGGGCCTGAGCTGTCTGATCCAGTGCCTGTCCGAATGGGTTGTTGCCAAGAACTCCGATGACAAGACGTGAGTTCGTCGAAGGGAAGGCATTGGTGGGCCATGTTGTGTATTGGGTAAATGTAATGAGGTAGCCTGCTTTGAGGTTGTATTCGGGCACCCCGGCCACAGCTTGAGCCGCGTCGGAGCACGGAGGCGCCAGAAGGAAAAACGCGAGCACCAGGTTTGCCAGCCAGCTCCCGCATCCACGAAGGGAATCATGCCGGCGTTTCGCGGCGTTGTGATGGGTTTTGCTGTTGGATCTCATGTCAGATCAAAAGCGTGTTTGGCGAAACTTATTCGCCCTGCCTCCCATGACTCGAATGATGCCTTGCTCGCAAAAGGTTTCCGCAGCCGGGAAGCGAAGGTTCCTTGGTTCAATCTCCTCAAATCATTCCCTAATCTGCAGTGCGTCTCGTTTGGAGTTTGCAATGTGATCATGTGTGCGATGATTTAGACATTAGAAAATAAAAGTCCAGTACCTCCAGGTCATCCTACCATACACGGAGCGGGGGGGGTAGCCGCGCTCTTGGTGAGGATATTGATGACGCCGTTGACTGCATTGGCTCCCCAAAGGCTGCCACCCGGCCCTCGAACCACTTCGATGCGGTCGAGGTCTTCCAGCATCACTGTCGCGCTGTCCCACAACACGCCTCTGAATGCCGGGTCATAAACAGACCGGCCGTCTATCATGACCAGCAACTGATTTGCGAACTGACCTCCAAACCCTCGCGAGCCCACGCCCCACGAGGCGGAGCTGATCCTGGCGACATCCATTCCGGGCACGTACCGCAACGCATCCGGCAGGGACACAGAGCCCGACCGCCTTAATTCCTCGCCGCTGACCACCGAGATCGCCGTCGGCGTGCGGGCAAGCGGTTCAGGGCGCTTGGACGCGGTGGTCACTTCAATTTGAGCAAGCTGCTCGAAGGAAAGATTGGCGAGGATGGGCGGCTCTGCTGACCGGACGGACGAGCAGAGGAGGCTGGCGAGCAGGCCGACAGCCTGCCGAAGCCGAGGGCGTGGAGCATACTGCGCGTGATGATTCACGGTCTTGGCACCTTTCTAAAATCTCCAGGTCACTTTCCCATGGATTACCCGCCCATTTTCACTGGCCGCCGGGAGTGTCACCGGGTTCTTGAACTCCGCGTGGCGGTCGTCTAGCAAATTTTGAGCCGCCACGGATAATTCCCATTGCGGGCACGGACGCCAGGCGATGCGTAAATCCAACGCCGCATAGCTGGACACATTCAGGCTTTCGAGCGCACCCACATAGCGCACTCCGGGATCCAGGAAGACATTGCCCGGCAGGTCCAGTGCGGAGTGAAATCCGAATTGATGCTGCGGGCTGAACCCTTCCTGCGCTTGTGAAGCGGTATCGGTGCTCCCCGCTACGGGCAGAAGTTCCAGTTCCAAGTGGGTGTAACTTCCGCGCAATCGCCAGTTATCGGTGACCTGCCAGCCCGTCGCCAGTTCCACACCATAACTCTCGCCGGTCATCAACTGGCCCCGACGCTGGGTGATCCTCCCTGGTGAGATGGTCCTTTCACGCGTGCGCAAATGGTCGTAATCATTGAAGAACACCGCGACATCCAGGGACAGGTTCTGTGCGGGCGACATTCGCCAGCCCGCTTCGTAGGTCCACAACACTTCCGCATCGAGTGCGGTGTTGGGGAGGCTTTGGAAAGTCGTGGGGCCGGGCAGGTTCAAAACCGCACTCGAATCGTTGTCGGCGATGGAGGGAATGCGCACGCCGCGAGAGGCCGCCAGCCACCACGTCTGGCGCGTGGATGGCGTCCAGGACAACCGGGCGTTGGGCAATATTTCCAGGCCCGTGAATTCATTATGTTCCAACTTCAGGCCGGTGGAGATTTTCAGTTGCTCTGGTACCAGCGTCAGGGTGTCGTCCACGGAGATGCCGGCCTGGTCCAGGCCCAGATTGGGACTCGAATACACGAGCCCGGAAGCACCGACGGTGCGGTTCTGGGTATGCTGGTAGTTCAAGCCCCAGTTGATTTCCTGCCGTTTCCCCAGCGCGAAACGGTGTTGTCCCTCGAAGTTGAACGTATCCTGATCCGTGATGCCCTGACCGGATTCTCGACGGGTGCCATCATAGTAGGTCTGGAGATTCAAGTCAGACGACTCACTGATTGTGTGCCGCCAGCGCCCGATGAGATGTCCGCCAAGCATGTTGATCACGTCCGGACCTGTAAAAATGATCTGCCTGGCGTGTCCGCCATAGGTTTCGCCCTGGAGCGTGAAATGATTCTGGGCCGAGGGTTGCGCATCGAGACGGAAGCCACCGCGCGATTGCTGCCAGTTATCACCTGCCGACGAGCCACTTGCAAAGTCGGTGTTATCACGGCTGAACCACGAGCCGTACACGCGCAGCCACGAATGCTCGGAGAGTTTCATGCCGTGCCGCGCCGCGCCAAACGCCCGCTCCCCCACGCCCCCACCGCCGGTGACCATGGATCCCTGCGTCTCCCGCGCGTCCTTGGTAATGATGTTGATGACTCCGTTCACAGCGTTGGCTCCCCAAGCCGTGCCACCTGGTCCTCGGACGACTTCAATCTGCTGGATGTCCTCAAACATCGTGTCCTGCACGTCCCAGAAGGTCCCTGCGAAGAGCGGGGTATAGAGCGATCGTCCGTCCTGCAATACCAGCAACTTGTTGGCAAACTCGCCGTTGAAACCGCGGATGCTCACCGCGTAACGGTGCGAGTTCAGCCGGGCGACCTCCACTCCGGGCGACAAACGCAAGGCCTCGGGGATGCTCGTGACGCCGGATCTCCGGATGTCCTCGCCTGTGATGACGTACACCGCCGCGGCGACCTCTGATAATTTTTCCTCCCGCCTCGATACCGAGGCAACCTGGATCTGCGAAAGCTGCTCGAAGGAAAGATTGGCAAGGATGGGCACCTCGGGCTTCGGCTCAGCGGAGGAAGCAACCACGCACGCCAACGCTGGAAGAGCTGTTTGCCATGCGATGCGGTGAGCGCGTCAGACGATGTTGGATGACGAAAAGCGGGTGGATTCAAGCTCAGAATTCAGTTTCAGCATAAAACCTCATCGTATCGGTAACGGACCAACATTGGCTTCATCCCGACTGTTCCGGAAAACTGAGTGTATTGCAAGGTTCTGATAGGCTTCAGAGGAGTCCGGAGGGATCGGCGTCACCCACACCATGTGGCATCGGTAGAGGATGCGACCATCCATCCGGCATTCACGGCGGGCAGGAAAGCCATCCCTATCAACGGGCAACGGAGAGCCTCCTTTCGCAAGGCGGATGCATGGGGACTATCAACTTTGTTGGCTGTGGGGTGCGCCCGTGCTTCAGCGCAGAGTTTTGGAGGACACGGAGGCTAAGGAGGGAAGGAAAGGTTATATTGCTCCGTTCTGCAATACATCCGAACCCTCGCGTGCCGCGAGAATTTCGGAGCGCGGAATTCATTCCGCAGGAGTGTGAAATCACCAAGCCAGTCAGGAGTTTTCGTTGCCTTGCCATTCCCAAGAGGCTGTCACTGTTCGGTGACTGGACCAGCGACAGAGCCACCCACCTCGATCTTCTCGGCTCAAGGGCTGTTCAGGCGTTCCTGCGGACTAAAATCCGCACTCCTTGGGTGCGGCTCCACCGCACTGCGTTCACCAAATCTCCGTGTTGAGACTGTGGGTTCGTGGAGGGCACATACACAGGAAAATCCAAAGTTGTTTTTGCGCGGACCTGTGGGATAAAATTATCACGATGTTCAATCCGATTTGCCGCGTTTTTTTCATCTGCCTTTCACTGCTTGTGGCGGGTTGTGGAACCAAACCCGCCCCGCCCGCCAAAGCATCTTCGCCTGGAACCGAAGGCGCGGTGAAAACCTACCCGGTTACCGGAGTTGTGAGGAAGGTCGAGTCAAGTGAACGCTCCATCACCATCAAACACAGCGAGGTGCCGGACTACATGCCTGCGATGACGATGCCATTCAGCGTGAAGAGCACAAACGAACTGGCAGGCATCTCTGAGGGTGACGCCGTAACCTTCCGACTGAGCGTCACGGAAAATGATTCGTGGATCGACCAGTTGAAAAAGACAGCGACGGCGTCGCCGGAAGCCGTGCAGGAGCGGCCCCCTGTTCGGATTGTGCGGGAGGTGGAGGAATTGAAGCTGGGAGATGTGGTGCCGGATTATCAATTTACCAATGAACTGGGCTCATCGATCCGGCTCTCCGATTTCAAAGGGAAGGCGGTGGTCATGACCTTCATCTTCACGAGATGCCCGATACCTAATTTCTGCCCGCTGATGTCGCGCAATTTCTCCCTCGCTTACAACCAGCTCGCCGCGAGCACCACCGGACCGACGAACTGGCATCTTCTCTCGATCTCTTTCGATCCACATCACGATACGCCAACCGTGCTCAAGAATTATGCCCAGCGTTACGAGTACGATCCGAAGAAGTGGAGTTTCGTGACAGGCGCGATGATCGACATTGATGCGATCACCGAACAGTTCAATCTTCCAATCGTGGTCCGTAACGATCAATGGGATCACAAACTGCGTACCGCCGTTCTGGACACCCAGGGGCGGGTGCAAAAGATCCTCATCGGCAACGAGTGGAAACCTGGCGAACTTGTGGATGAGATTGTCAAGGCGGCGCAGGAATCCTCCCGGACACCGACACCTCGAGAATGAAACGGGGCGAAACTCCCGCTGTGACTGATGTGCAAGGCTCCCTTCACGGTCAGCGATCCTGAACCTCGCGAAGCCTATCAATCGTTGTAAAAGTCCATGCAGCCTGTGACTGAGTTGGGAGCATTCTCCCTCACCCCGGCCCCACTGCCGTTGAATTAAGGAAAGATGGGAGATCCGATTCGGGTTCTCCCTCTCCCCGTCGGTTGGGGAGAGGGGGCTTTATTGAGGTTCAAGCAGCCCTCCTCACCCCGGCCCTCCCGCTGGGAGAGGGAGTTACCTTCGCCTGTCTTTTCGATAACGAAGGCCGCCACGGATTTAGAATGCGCAGCGAGAGGTTCTCCCTCTCCCAGCGGGAGAGGGCCGGGGTGAGGGAGAGGCGCACGAATAGCAGAAATTCATGCGCCCACTTCTGCAACGATTGATATGGAGTGCGGCGCTCCCAACCACCGCCATTTGAGACGGCAAACACAGCCAATTGATTTGTGAGACGGCAAGCCGGACTCTTCCGTAGCTGCCGCCCCTGGCTGCATCAGAAATGTCCAAACTCCAGGGCTGGTGCCTCCTGACATTCTACTGAGGAGACCGTAGGCTATCCTGCGCTCTCCTCAGTAACTTCGTTGCTCATTCGTCATAGATCTGTGCGGTCTGGACAGTGCTGTCAGGATACCGCCAGCAAAACCCGAAGCTGCTTTTGCGCAGACCCTAACGCAGCGCGGCCCGCTTCAACTTCTTCCCATTCGTGCTGAGGATTTGAAAATGGTGGATGCCGGCGGGACGAGTGTCGGTGTAAGTCCAGACGATCTTCTTGTCGCGGGTGATTTCGGTGAGGCGCGTCTCACCGGGTTTTGCGCCGTAACTGGTCACCACTGTGTTTCCGTTGGGCAGACGCTGGACGCCGCAAGCGTCCTTGAATGGCTTCTCGGGAAAATCGTCGTTGCTGACCTGCCACACAATCTCAGCCTTTGAATTGAACTCAACGACGACATTTCCATAGGTGCAGCCAACGAGTGTGTTCCCATCCGGCAGTCTGATTGCAGTGAACGGCCAGTGAGGGGTCTTCGCTTCCCATAGAATCTTACCAGTTGAGTCATACTCGCGGACGACTTTGTCGAAGAGCTGCGGCACGAGATAATTCCCGTTAGGCAACTTTCGTGTCATGCGTGATTGCATGTGGAAATTGGTCAACTGGCACTGGATCGGAACTTCGATCAAAACTTTTCCCTCGTGGTCGATTTCAAGAATGCGGGGCTTCGGTCCGGCCTCCGTCACCAGCACGCGATTCTTGTCCAGCATCTGCACTGTGTTCACTTCCTCCTGCGATCCGGTCCATTTGAAATGCGACCTCCCACGCTGATCGACCTCCACCACGCCACCGCCGGGGAACTCCTTGCTCCTGTTCACAGCCAGCAGGATGTTCTCGTTCTTCAACACCCAGCCGTCTCGGGTTGAGAGGTCGTGACGCCATGTCACCTGTCCATCTTCGGAGATCAGCCGCGTCTCGCCGCCCGTTGCCAGGAAGGAGTGCTTGACAGGTTTCGCCTTCCTGTCCGCGCCCGTGGCCGCGAGGGTGATGAACAGGGCGAGCAGGGAAACAGATGTGCGTAGGGTTGCATTCATGATTGATGGGCACGGTGTCTAGCAACTCCAGCCTGAACTGTGAAGGAACAAGATTTTTGAGTGAGAGCAAAAGTCGGTGCGGGTGGAACCCGATCCGGCCTGGGAGCTCCGGCATCCCTGCCGGCGTGGGCAGTGAGTTCGGAAGAGTTCCCCAAGCGTCAAAACGCCGGCAAGGATGCCAGCGCTCCCAGTAGCGGCCTCATCCGCCATTAAGCACACCCCAGGATTTTGCCTGCGCGCGGATTGTCATCCAAATACTCCTTGCGCCACCGTGGAGGCTTTGGAAGCGTCCTCTCCCATGCATGTTCCAAAACCCACGACCCTTGGTTTGAAGAAATCGTTTGGCTACGGAGATCGCCTTGGCCTCGCCACGCCCGGCCACCTGGCTGCCTCCCGGAAGTTCGACTTCGCGCCAATCTTCGCCCAGCAATCCATCCGCGAAATGGCGCGCACTCACCGGACGCCGGAAGAAGTCATGAGCGCCGCCGTCCAGGCGCTGCAAACGGCTGGCTACACGGAGCCGTGGGGTGCGGACGCGGATCATCTGAAGACTCCCGAAGACGCGCAACGCACCGCCGCCGCCGGATTCAGCTTCTTCACCATCGATCCGAGCGAGTTCGTGAACAACCACGCCGATCAGATGTCCGCCAGTGAAATCGAGTCGAGTGTGGCGGCGCTTGAAAACGACGGAACATTCACCGTTGCCGGACGGAACGCCCCTTACTCGGGCTGGAAGGACGGTTACTTGAATCAAACCTTCGATGTGGGAGGCCATTCGCTGAAGTTCACCCATGAGTCTCTGTTCCGTGCCGCGGTGAAGTACGCTCATGCCGTGGCTTACGCGGCGCGGATGGGCGAGGCGATTGCCTCCGCCAGTGCCGGACGCCCGTTCGAGATCGAGGTGTCCGTGGATGAAACTGATTCGCCTACTTCTCCGCTGGAGCATTTGTTCTTCGGTCTGGAGTTGAAGCGTCGCAAGGTTCCCAACGTTGTCAGCCTCGCGCCACGCTTCATTGGTGAGTTCGAGAAAGGAATTGATTTCAAGGGCGACCTGGATGCGTTCGAGAAGTCTTTGATCCAGCACGTTGCCATCGCGAAGTTCTGCGGCCCTTACAAGATCAGCATCCACAGCGGCTCGGATAAATTCTCCGCCTACCCGGTCATCGGTCGCGTTTGTGGAGAACTCCTGCACGTCAAGACAGCCGGCACGAGCTATCTCGAAGCCTTGAGAGTCCTTGCCAGAACCGCGCCTGATACCTTTGCCGAGATCGCAGCCTACTGTCGCGGCCGATTCGACACGGACCGGAAGAGCTACCACATCTCGACCACGACCACCCAGATCGAAGCCTTGCGGCCGTTCTCGAAGGGCGCGGCGGACGAGGCGTTGTATCTCGATGAAGTGGTCGGACGGCAATTGCTCCATGTCACCTTCGGTTCGGTACTGACGGCCGGGCTCGACGCCAAAGGCCGCCGGTTCAAAGACAGCATGCTGGAAGCGCTGCACCGCCATCCAGATCTCCATGTGGAGGTGCTCGATAAACATTTCACGAAGCACCTTTCGCTGTTGAGCAAGGGTTGAAAGTGAAGGCTTCCCGCGCAGTTGAACTTGAAGGTTTTGAGGATCATTCTCCGTTCGCTGATGGCGCTCTGCTCAGGTGCCATACCGGTGTTGTGCGCAGTCGCTGCTCCGGGTGATTTGGATTTCAGCTTCACCCCCACCGTCGGCGGCGCCGTTGCCAGCACTGCTGTGCAGCCTGATGGGAGGATCGTATGCGCGGGTTGGTTCAGTGTCGTTGGCGGAGCGACCCGTCAGTATCTGGCGCGCTTCAATCCGGATGGCACACTTGATCCCGGCTTCGATGCAAATGTCTCGATCAGCAATGGTGGCGCGGTTCTTACGACCGCGATTCAGGCGGATCAAAAGATTCTGATCGGCGGACGATTCAATTCGGTTGGCGGAACTTTGCGCAACAGTCTCGCGCGGCTTAATGCGAGCGGGTCGCTGGATTCCAGCTTCGTTCCCATCCCTGATGGTGACATCAGCAGCATGGTCATCCAGGTGGATGGGAGGATTGTCATCGGGGGAACCTTCACGAACGTCAGTGGCGTCCTGCATCCGCGCATGGCACGGCTCAATCCCGACGGCACGCTCGACGCGCTTTTCAATCCCGTTCTGGATGGCGACGTGAGCAGCATCGCGTTGCAGCCGGACGGCAGGATCATCGCCGGCGGGATCTTCACAAACGTCAATGGATCGGTGCGTCCCCACATCGTCCGGCTTAACGCGGACGGCACGCTGGACGCCTCTTACAATCCCGGCGTGGACGCCCGCGTCTGGAGCACGGCGATGCAAGTGGACGGGAAAATGGTCATCGGCGGAGTCTTCACCAACGTGAGCGGCACCGCTCAAGGACGCCTCGCAAGGTTGAATACGGACGGCAGTCTGGACACGGGGTTCAAGCCTGAAGTGAACAATGAAGTCTGGAGCATCGTGCTTCAAACGGATGGCAGGATCATCATCGGTGGAAGGTTCACCGCGATTGGTGCAGTGCCTCGCAATCACATCGCGCGGCTTGATCCAGATGGGACTCTCGACAACAATTTCAATCCCAACGCCGATCAAAATGTCCGGAGCGCGGCAATTCAGGCGGACGGCAAAATCATCATCGGCGGAGATTTTGGCGCTGTTGGCGGAAGATCGCGAAGCCGCATCGCCCGCCTTCTCAATGACACAGCCACGCAGACGTTGACCATCGCGACCGGACGGATCGAGTGGCTCCGAGGTGGCGCTTCACCCGAGGCCCAGGCCGTGACGTTTGAATTATCCACCGACGGCGGGGCGAAGTGGGCCCCGCTCGGCGCTGGCGTTCGCATCGCCGGCGGTTGGGAGCTGGGCGTTCCGAATCTGCCAGCCAGCGGGCTGGTGCGCGCCCGCGCCCGTGTGACGAACGGAGACTGGTCTTCTGGCATCGTGGAATCAGTGACCGCCTTCCCGCCCGGCATCTTGCCGCCTAAAATCACCATTCAGCCGCAAAGCCGGAGTGCTTTTGTTGGCGCGAACCTGACCTTCTCCGTCACTGCAACTGGCGAGGAACCGTTGAGTTACCAGTGGCGGTTCCAAGGCATCGCCATTCCCGGTGAGACGAGTTCGACCTTGCCCTTCCCATATCTCCAGACTGCGAACCAGGGGACGTTCGACGTGGTGATCAGCAACCCGGCAGGCATCACAACGAGCGAGTCGGCGAACCTGACGGTGCAGACATTGCCGGGAACGTGTTCGGAGGGATTTCTCCTTCGCGAGGTCTTCAATGAAATTCAAGGCTCCTCGCTGAACACACTGACGAACGATGTCAGGTTTCCCGATTTTCCCGACCGCGTTGATTTGGTGAGTTCCTTTGAAACGCACTCAAACTCCGGGGACAACTACGGTGTCAAACTTTCCGGCTATCTGCATCCACCCGTCACGGGGGATTACACATTTTATATCAGCTCGGATGAACAGAGTGCGCTCCATCTCAGCACCGATGACACTCCGGCAAAGAAGGTGAGGATCGCGGCGGAGCCGATTTCGAGCTCTCCGCGTGACTGGGTGGGAACAGCGCGACGCAATCCGGCTCGTCCGGAAAACCGCTCCGTGCCGATCCGTCTCGAGGCAGGCAGGAGGTACTACATCGAAGCTCTCATGAAAGACGGTTCCGGAATGGATCACCTGGCGGTCACCTGGCGGCTGCCGGGCGCGCCACCGCCTGCCAATGGAGATCCACCCATTCCAGGGCGGTATCTTGAAACGTGCGCCAAACAATATCTGGCAGCCGCAATCACGAGCCCGTTGAACCGCGCCGTTTTCTCCGCCGCCACGAACATCGTGATCAGCGCGGGCGCGCTTTCGCGGAGCGGCAGCATCGTGAGCATGGAATTCTTTGCTGACGGACGAAAACTTGGGGAGAGCACTTCAGCGCCGTTCCAATTCGAGTGGCGGAACGCGCTTCAGGGAAAACACACGCTGACCGTCCGTGCCACCGACAGCCTCGGAACAGCCGCTGTTTCTTCCGCCGTGAACATTACCGTGCATCCGATCCTCGGCCTGTGTGAAGGGCTCGCCGCGGAATACTTTCGCGACACCAACCTGACCGCATCCATTGCGTCCCGGATCGAACCTGTGATTGATTTCGACTGGACCGCGACTTCACCCGATCCGTTGATTGGGGCCGGGACGCCGTACTCAGTGCGATGGATTGGTTATGTTCAGCCACGTCACTCGGAGCGATACACTTTCGAGACACGATCGGACGCAGGCGTCAGGTTGCGGGTGAACAATCAGTTGTTGATCGATGACTTTGCCGCTCACCCGGTTGCTTCCAACAGCGGCGCGATCGAATTGATCGCCAACAAGCGGTATCCCATCGCCATCGAGTATGTGGAGGATTCAACGGACCCGGCAGTCATCCAGCTTTTTTGGTCCAGCGCCAGTCAGGGACGGGAAATCATCCCCTCCAGCCGCCTGGCTTATTGTCTGATCCCGGACCCGCCACCGATCATCACGCTTCACCCCGCGAGCCGCACCAACCGGGCCGGAGCCACCTCCGCGTTTTCTGTCGCGGCGACAGGCATCGAGCCCCTGCGATACCAATGGCGCTTCAATGGATCAAATCTCGCCGGGGAGACCAACAGCACTCTCACGCTCCTCGATTTGCAGAAAATCAACCAGGGCGCGTATGCGGTGGTTGTCAGCGATTCGGCGGGTGCCACCACAAGTAATGAAGCGATTCTGACGGTCCTCGCGCCCCCGACCATCTCCAGGATTTCCGATCAAGTGGGGACTCGGAACAGACCCACTGGGTCCATTCCCTTCATCATTGGTGATGCTGAAACACCAGCGGATCAGCTTCAGCTCTCGACGACATCTTCCAACACAAGACTGGTGCCGGACACCAATGTCCTGCTCACTGGCCGCGGTGCCGATTGGAGTGTCATCGTCCTTCCATCATCGAACCAATCCGGCCAGGCAATGATCACCATCACGGTGACGGATGCGGAAGGTGCCACCGCGGAAACCAGTTTCAATCTCACGGTCGGCGCTCCGAACAGCGCGCCCACGTTGAACCCTCCCACCGCGCTGACGATATCGGAGGATTCACCCGGAGAAACCGTCAACTTGACGGGCATCACGGCGGGTGCGGTGAACGAAATTCAGGTTCTCACTCTCACTGCGAGGTCGGGCAATCCCGGGCTCATCGCGAATCCGACCGTGAATTTTGCCAGCCCCAGCACGACCGGAATTCTCTCCTTCAAGCCAGCGCCGGATGGCCACGGGCAGGCCATCATCACGGTGACGGTGCGTGACAATGGCGGAACGGTAGGTGGCGGGGTTGACTCCACGACAAGAACTTTTCCGATCACGGTTGCGGCCGTCAACGATCCGCCTTCGTTCATCCGAGGCGTGGATCTCGCCATCGATGAAGATTCCGGGCCGCACACGGTTGTAGGTTGGGCCACGAACATTCGAGCCGGCCCCGCGAATGAAGCGGATCAAACGCTTGCGTTTCAATTGAGCGCCAGCAACGCGGCTTTGTTCTCTGTTCAGCCCGCGATCAGTCCCGCGGGTGCGTTGAGCTTCACACCCGCGCCAAACACGCACGGCAGTGCGATCGTTGCGGCGCGGTTGAAAGACAGCGGTGGCACGGCGAGTGGCGGTGTTGACTCAAGCCCGCCGCAGACATTCACGATCACCGTCAAACCTGTGAATCATCCTCCCACACTCGCTCCTTTGATCGATCAGACAATCAAGGAAGGCTCGCAACTCAGGTTCACCGCGAGCGCCACGGACGTTGATCTGCCGGCCCAGAAGTTGTTGTTCAGCCTCGAACCCGGCGCGCCTGCGGGAGCGGCAATTGACTTCACGAGCGGGGAATTTACCTGGACGCCAACCGAGACGCAGGGGCCGGGCAGCTACACAATCACAGTCCGCGTGACGGACGACGGTGCGCCAGCATTGAGCGACAGCAGAAGTTTCAACGTGATCGTCGAGGAAGTGAACAACGCACCAGTTCTGGCGGCGATCAGCGATCAGACAGTTAAGGAAGGCGCGCAGCTCAGGTTCACCGCGAGCGCCACGGACATCGATCTGCCAGTGCAGAAGTTGTTGTTCAGCCTCGAACCCGGCGCGCCTGCGGGAGCGGTAATTGACTTCATGAGCGGGGAATTTACCTGGACGCCAACCGAAACGCAGGGGCCGGGCATCCACACAATCACAGTCCGCGTGACGGACAACGGCGCGCCAGCATTGAGCGACAGCAGAAGTTTCAACGTGATCGTCGAGGAAGTGAACAACGCACCAGTTCTGGCGGCGATCAGCGATCAGACAGTGAAGGAAGGCGTGCAGCTCACGTTCAATGCGAGCGCCACGGATGTTGATCTGCCAGCACAGAAACTGATGTTCAGTCTCGAACCCGGCGCTCCTGCGGGAGCCGTGATCAACGCCACGAATGGTGAGTTTACCTGGACGCCAACCGAAACGCAGGGGCCGGGCATCCACACAATCACCGTCCGCGTGACGGACGAAGGCGCGCCAGCATTGAGCGACAGCAGAACTTTCAGCGTGACCGTGGAGGAAGTGAACAACGCACCGGTTCTGGCGGCGATCAGCGATCAGACAGTGAAGGAAGGCGTGCAGCTCACGTTCAATGCGAGCGCCACGGACGTTGATCTGCCAGCACAGAAACTGATGTTCAGTCTCGAACCCGGCGCTCCTGCCGGAGCCGTGATCAACGCCACGAATGGTGAGTTTACCTGGACGCCAACCGAGACGCAGGGGCCGGGCATCCACACAATCACCGTCGGCGTGACGGACAACGGCACGCCAGCATTGAGCGACAGCAGAAGCTTTCTAGTGACTTTGGCCAGGTTGCCAGAGCTGTTCATAAACTCTGTCCCGGTCAAGGAAGGCGACAGTGGAACTGGTGAGGCATTGTTTGAGGTCGTGTTGCGCGGCGTGAGCAGTCTGCCTGTGACGGTTCATTACACCACGGCGGATGGCACTGCCAGGGCGAGCGGCGATTACGAATCATCGAGCGGGCATTTGGAATTTTCCGCGGACGCACTCGAAGCAAAGCCGAGGATCGAGATCGACCGCAGTGGCAACAATCCCACGCTGCGCTGGTCGGCACCACCAAACGCTTTCGATCTCATTGAAACTGCCGATCTCAATTCCGCCGTGTGGAGGAGGAGCGATTTGCCAGTCGCCATTCAAGGCGGCGAACACAGCGTCGCTCTCCCGGTTTCAAATGTGACTCGTTTCTTTCAGCTCGCTTCCACCACGGCCGCTCCTTCGGGAACGAGGCGGCAAGTGGTGCGCGTGCTCATCAAGGGCGATCGGGAGATCGAGCAGGATGAGAACTTCCTTCTGCGACTGAGCAATCCGGTCAATGCCACGATCGTTCAAGCGTCCGGTGCAGGTGTCATCCTCAACGACGACATCCCGCTGGCGAATTTGCCACCGCAAGCGCGCATCACCAATCCGGAAACCGACGACTCCTTCCCCGAGGGTTCGAACATCGTCCTGGCTGCCGGTGCTTCGGATCCGGACGGCACTGTGAAGCGCGTGGATTTTTTTGCCGAGGGACGGATGGTTGGCAGCGCAACACTGCCTCCGTTTTCTGTTCTCTGGCTGGATGTACCGCCCGGTAATTACACGTTGAACGCGGTGTCCACCGATGACCAGGGGCTTACTGCGGAATCCGACCCCGTCCGGATCAGCGTCCGGACAGTGACGCCTGGACGGAAGCAGGTCGCCATCGTTCAGAACTTTTCCGCCCCGGAAATTTCCAAGCTTCAGGCATGGCTGGCGGACCTCGAACTGGACTCCCATGTCTTCAACCAGGAGGGCCTGACGTTTGAAGCGCTGCAAACGTACGACCTGGTGATATGGGACGACTTGGGCACGCTCACCGACGGTCTCGCGGGCAATGACGTCTTGATCTTCCATCAAGTTCACACTGCGGGCATTCCCCTTTACTTCATCGGCAATGACCTTGCTCGCGCCACCAGCACTCTGCCTGCAAATGCGCGGTCTGCCTGGACTGGCTTGCTGCATCTCGATCCTGCCGACACTGAAACCGCTGGCGAACTCGTGACTGTAAGCGAGCAACGGCATCCCGTAACCAATGGTCCATTTGGATTGGCGGGCGGGTTCAAACTTGCGTCCGACCACGACACGTCCACTGCGACGGGCAACGGAGAAATCGTTCTCGCGCGTGCCGGTGACACCGACGTGCTGCTCGCGTACGAGGAACCGGCGACCAGCGTTCGAACGGTGACGCAGAACCTGCTGGCGTTCGACGGCGCGGGCCTGACCGCTGGAGTGCAGCGTGAGAAACTTTTCAAAAATGCCGTGTGGTGGCTTTTGAAGCGGCTGCCGCCTCCACCGTTCCTGAATCTCCGCGTCACGACGACCACGCAGACGGAGCAAGCCAGAGTCGGCGAGGATTACACGCTCACGGCCGAAGTGCGGCACGGTGGCGAATTGGAAGCCACCGGCATCACGTTCACCGCGACCATTCCGGACGGTTGGGAATTTGTGCGTGCCAGTTTGGCGTCCGGCCCGTGCGCCTTTGAAGACGGAGACATTGTTTGCGTTCTCGGCCGACTGTCGCGTTCGGAAGCCGCCAGCGTGTCCGTCACAATCCGGCCCACTCAGGCTGGAGCTGCCGCGCTCGCATTGAACGTCAGCGCCAACCAACCCGAAGCGGTATCCGAAGACAACTCAGTGCAACATCCGGTGATGGTGATGCCCTGAACAATCCGGTTCCCCGCTGTTTTCGGTGGAAAGGATTTCGGGGATGGGTTGTCCCGTAGGGACATTTGACAATAGCCCAACGTTTCAACGTTGGGTTGTTGCGGGATGGAATTACGTCCCGAAGGGACGGTTGAGGCATCGGAAGAGCCCCTCAAGCCTGGAGGCAGGAGCAGTATCAGCCGTCCCTGCGGGACTCCTTCCACTTCCATTGGTTCCCGGCGTTGAAACGCCGGGCTATTATCGGAAGTTCCTACGGAACACCCAGACCATTATCGCTCGAACCGCCAAAGCGCGTGGAACAGCTCGACCACTGGCGCGGGAAGGATGCTCCTGCCGAATAAAATTCCGCACCCGCGTGGAATGACCAACAGTGCTGCAGACCTTCACTCCGGCGCGAGTCTCCAGACAGTCCCTGCAGTTCGGTCTCCTCAGTAGCCCGCGAATGACGCAAACCACACGAATTCACGGGGTGCTTTGATTTCCATCTTCACTATTCGGGCCGCTACCCTCTGTTGATCTAAATCTCGTCCGGCTCTCCGCACTCTGGGCACTGTCATTTGCGTCCATGCGTGTGTTTCGCGAGCCCTTCAACCAAGGGGCCGTGCCCTAAATAGTCACGGCATCCTCGGTATCCCTCCCACGTGCAGAACACGCGTGCCGACGCGGTGCGGAGCGTAAAATTGAGCCGAATGTCCAAATCGTGAAAATTCGCCGATTTTGTAAAGAAATCCGACAGAAGTGCTTCACAAAAAGCAGAATCCATTTTGACACCAAGCGGTGCGCTTACGAAACTCAGGGCGCGTTATCTAAGGGGAACACTTACACAAACAGGCAAGACGGACGTGAGTTGTCTCGTGACGGTGAAAGTTCCTATGCGGAGTACAGAATCAAAACTGGGCATGTCCTCGATCAGGACAGAGCCAATGGGGGGGATCAACGGAACACGGCGCAACCCAATTGCGCAAGCGCTTCACCGCGCCTTAATGCTGGTGATCTGGGCGGTGAGGGGTGGAATCCGTTTATGTGCGCCTGCGAGTGCTTCCGTTCGGTTGTTTCTTGGGGGATTACTTCTCCTCTTGACCTCCACGCAGGCACTCCTAGCTGTTACAATCACTACCACTGACCCGACGACGATCTGTGAAGGCGAGAGTGTGACGCTGACTGCGGAAGGCGGCACGGGGTCATATACTTGGTCGACTTCGGCGACCACTCCTTCGATAACCGAGACTCCTGGATCCACCACCACTTACACCGTCACGGATGATGGCGATTTCGACACGGATATGATTACTGTGACGGTCAACGCGGTGCCTGTGGCCGGGATCAGCTACGCGGGCAGTCCGTATTGCGCGGTGGGGACGGGGAGCGTGACGCTGACGGGTGCGAGTCTGGGTGGTGTTGACGCTGGCAACTACGTGCTGGACTCGGTGGGGACGACGACTGCGGACATCACGGCGTTGCACATCACGGGGGCGTTTACAGCGGACACTAAGATTTACGACGGCAACGCCGGCGCGACAGTGGCGACACGAACGACGGTGGGCGATGTGGGAGGCGTGACGCTGACGGGCGGGACGGCGGAGTTTGATGGCAAGGCCGTGGCGAATGGGAAGACGGTGACGCTGGCGGGCGCGAGTCTGGGTGGTGTTGACGCCGCGAACTACGTGCTG
>SXGR01002023.1_pt1 | contig 21294 bp, 20 predicted proteins | sample 3174711 | NCBI WGS metagenome assembly SXGR01 (sample SAMN11356860, study PRJNA531348) | freshwater metagenome | isolation source: freshwater sample F1-60 | place: China: Fuxian Lake, Yuxi | collected 2017-12-25 | reverse complement strand
CATTCATATCCCATTAAAAGGGTTTCAGTACCACTTGGAAGGGTATACAATTTCTTAGTGTACATCGATTTGGCAGCTTTTCGAAAAATTTCATAATTTTGCATAGGATATTCAACTCCATACTTTGTTAAACAAGTCTCCCTTGATTTCTCTTTTAACTCTTCTGATTGACTTGCATGTTCAACTCCATACTTCTCAAGCATCATCTTCTTCATTTCCTCGGAACAAACAAAATACTCTGAGCCATACTTCTCAAGCATCATCTTCTTCATTTCCTCGGAACAAACAAAATACTCTGAACCATACTTCTCAAGCATGATTTTACGAACTAAGGCTTTCCATTCTTCAACTTGAGTGTGAAATTCAACACCATATTTTTCCTTGTTTATAGATTTCCATTCTTCCCAAAAAACTTTTGATTCGAAAAGATAATCGGTTCCATACTTTTCTCGATTACCTTTTCGAATAATTTCAAGAATTTCAGGAGATTGAGTTCCATGGCGAACACCATACTTTTTATACATTGCATCTCCAGCAAGAAGCTGAATCTCATGTAATTTTAAAACCGTACTAACACCATGAGATTTTAAACATGAAAGTTCTTTCTTACGTTGCACATCAGGATGCTGAGAATGGTGTTCAGTTCCATATTTTTTAAGACATGTTTCCCGAGATTTTTCTTGAATCTTCTTTGATTGAAAGACATTTTCAACTCCATAAAGTTTCATACATGTAGATTTAGTCTTACTAAGACGACATTTTCCACAGCGATTTCCCGATTTGAAATCGTGAAGAATAGTGAATCCTTCTTCTCCGCATTCACATCGATAATGCAGTTTTTGTTTGTTGTTTTTATATTCAGTTGTTAACAGATCGCATTTAGCTTCAATAAAGACTTTACGAATGTCTTCTAAATTTAGTTTAGTTTGACTACACTTTTTACATCCAGTAAAAGATCGAATATCTGTATCGCGATTTTGATTAGCATTTCCACATACACAAATATATTTCACTATTCGGTCATTATAAGAAATAAAAGTAAACCCTTGGGCTTCACAAATATATTTCCATTTTTCAATCTGTTTAAACTTGACTTCAGTCTTCTCACAAAGACTACACATAAATTTAATCTTTTGACTTTTCAATGATTTAATCCTTTCAAGAAAGGCATTTTTAGAAATTGAATGTATATGACCATGAGGACATTGAAATTCCCATTTAATATTTGTTGTTTGAGGCAAGGTAATATATTCTGTAGATCCCGTAAAGAAATCGGATTTAAATCGAGATTGAAAATATTCCATCTTTTTATTCTACTGTACCAAATATGTGTCATTCAATTTCAAGTAGTCCAATTCTTCTATACTTATCTCTTCATAAAGCACTTGTAAAGTATCTTTTTTTAAATCCTCGAAAGGATTTATATTCTTTTCTTCCTACCCCTTTCTTCCCTTTCTTCCCTTTCTACACTTCCTTCCAAAAAGCTTCTTGAAAGTATTCAAACGCCTTGTCGTTGTCATCGAACATTGTCTTTGCCTTCATAACCATGCCGATAAGGGACGCGGTACAATGGAAAATCCTTTCAGGACGCTTTTCCAAAGTCTTTCCGAAGTGATACCGACAAAGATCGTCAAAGGTCTTCATGTTCAGGTGATCAAAGTGAACAGGTGTCAAACGACCAGGACGAAACAGAGCTGGACACCTTACCTTGATTTCTTCGAACTTGTTCGTCGTGGCAAAAATGAGTGACCGTTCACTCGGAACAGGACCTTGAAGAAGCTCAAGGAGATCTTCAATTGTAAACTTCCTTTCATCTTGTTTCTCTCGTTCCTCTCGTTCCTCTCGACTCTCTTGTTCTTCAACCTTTTTCTTCTTTTCCTTCTTCCTTTCTTCTTCTTCGAAGCACGAAAGACACACATCATCCTCATCGCCACCTAGAATAGTTTCACAAGTACAAACACCATAACTCTTTTCTTCTTCATCGCGAACCGCTGCAAGAAGCGCCATCTCGCGAGCAACACGAGCAGCAGTAGACTTTTGAACACGGAAAATCTTTTTCGCAATCGGTGCGACAAGCTTTTCAATCGCGATGTCAAACTCTTCAAGAAGGATGATACACTTACTTGCTTCAGAATCAATTCCGCCAAATTGAGGCTTACGAATCGCAGAATATGCCTCATACTTATCCATACAACTCAAATCAACACTCACAATGTGCCTCCCCAAAGCCATACCAAGACGGTAAACAAGTGTACTCTTACCAGTTCCGGGCGGACCGTAGAGCAAAAAGTTTCCGTAAGGAGCTTGTCCAGCATTGTAAAACAATGCTGGGTTTCGATCAACTGTCATACAGTACCGCCAGATCCAATCCTTTTCTTGGTGAAAGAAAGAATCGATAAACTTCATACTTTGACTTGTGTGATCACTCTTCGTTCCGACATGGTAGCTTTGAGTAAACCATTCCTTGTTGTCAATTTGCTTCGCGTATGTCAAAAAGATGTAATGGTTTTTCTTACGTTCGGCAATTACAAACTCGTCAATGTAATGATAATAATCCCGAGCAGAATTGAACTTCTCATTGGGAGTAATTGCAAGTGTCAAACAAAAAACATCAACAATGGATTTTTTGTCGTTTTCGAGATGTTGTACTTCCTGTTGAGTCGTCGTAATTGTTCCGCAAGTTCCATCATCATTGAACTTAATGTGAATTCCAGCCTTCAAAGAAATGTCATTTTTTAAACCCCGATAATATCGGACACCTGGAAAGTTCTTTGGCTTACAATGAATGTAATCTGTGATTACACCGACTGCCTTCGGGTCTTCAATGTCCATGTCGTAGATGATTTCCGAGTCTTCAGACTTACGGAAAAACTTCGAAACAAATGGAAAAATCTTTGAAATGTGTCGGTAAACAAAGAAACCCGCGACAATAGCAACCAGAAAATGGTTACTGAAAACGGAAACCACTTCATGAATTCCACTGTTCAAAGCAATCATCATCGTCGGATCCAATCCATTGAAATGGATTGAAATCTGCGAAGTGATAAAGTTCGCAATTGCGAACGCAAAATGAGACATGTTAACGGGAAAAGAGTTGAAAGAGAGTTGAAAGAGAAGGTGAATGTGAAAAAGAAGGTGAATGTGAAAAAGAAGGTGAAGAGTACCTATCTTGCAGAAGAGTTGAAAAAAAAATCAATTTTACTTACCACTTTCATATGAGAGTGGTAACAATAGGAATAAAATCTCATGAGATTTTATTCAATAGATGGAGTTTCAAGTTCTCCTTTTTTTCCATTTACTTCGCTTTCAAGACGAGATATACGAGAAGTAACAGCATCACGGTATCTTCCAATACGAGCATTGATTTCGCGATTCACGTCATCAAGAGATACTTCTAAAGCTGCCATTTTTTGAAGAAGATCTTCTTTCCTACATTGAAGTGCTTTTAATTCTTTTGTTCTTTCCATAAGTATGACATTTTCCATTTCGACAATACTCTTGCATATACGTTCCATTTCCTCGACATTGTCGCATTTACTGAGTTGATTTTTGTGACTTTCTATACTCACTGTAAGTTTATTAATAATGGTAAAATCTGTTCTATTACTCACGTTAGTACTCACGCTAGTACTCACGTTAGTACTCGCACTGGTAATAGTAGTTAAGCTGTTCTCTTCTGTCATTTGCAAAGAAAATGAGATGTTTAAATTGGAATTCGTACTTCTGTACTTCTGTACTTCTGTACTTCTGTACTTCTGTACTTCCGTACTTCCGTACTTCTGTACTTCTGTACTTCCGTACTTCCGTACTTCCGTACTTCCGTACTTCCGTACTTCCGTACTTCCGTACTTCTGTACTTCCGTACTTCCGTACTTCCGTACTTCTGTACTTCCGTACTTCTGTACTTCCGTACTTCCGTACTTCCGTACTTCTGTACTTATACACTTTTGTATAAAATTGATGTTAGTAATTTATTCTTGTCTAATATTAAATGAGTATTCTTTCCCAGCCTGAAAACAAGTTTGATTTTTTTAACGTGCGGTTTCCAGAACTTAAAGACTTTGGCTCTCGGCAATCAAAGGCATTTTGGTTGCCGAGTGATGTCAGCTACGCAGATGATAACAAAACATTCGAAACACTTGACGAGAAGACAAAGAAGATGGTAGAAATGACAATTGGATTTTTCTTTTCAAGTGACGGAATTGTATTTGACAATGTAGGAAGCAATTTTAAAGAGGAAATTAAAACTCCTGAAGCACAGTACGCTTATACTGCAATTGAACATATTGAACTAATTCATGCTGAATCTTACGGAAATCAATTGAATGCAATTGTAAGTGATCCTGAAAAGAAACAAAGGTTAATGATGGCAATTACTGAGATTCCAGCAATTAAGAATATGGCTGATTGGGCAATGGTTTACACTAAGCGTGAAGATTTTTCTCTTCTTGAAAGGTTGATGGCATTTTTATGCGTTGAGGGTATTTTCTTTTCATCTCCATTCGCTTTTATTTTCTGGATTCGAAAGTATCATCCTCAAAAGCTTGAAGGTATCGTAGCTGCAAACGATTTAATTTCCCGTGATGAAAACCTTCACTGTGAATTTGCGGTATACGTTATTAACACTCTTCAGAAGGAAGGGTATTCAACAGAAAAGGGAACTGAAATCTTCAAATCTGCAGTTGAAGTTGCACTTCAGTTTGTTCGTGATACACTCACGAGTGATTTTCTCGATATGAATGTTGATTTGATGTCTCGACATGTTAAGAGTGTTGCCAATCGATGGGCTACTCTAATTCAACTTCCTGTACTTTATCCTGACTGTCAACAATCCCCATTTAAATTTATGGAAAATATTTCACTTGAAGCCAAGAAAAACATGTTTGAAAAAGCTTTGACAGAATATCAAAAAGCTCCTCCAATGGTAGAAGTCGAGTACAAGGGGCTAACTGAAGAAACGGAAGAATGGTAATATTTTTTGAATGTGTATATGAAATGGGAACAATTCAGTCTTTACTATTTGGCGATGAAATCGAAGAAGAAAGAAAATGTGGTTATTGTGAAAAGGAAATAAATTCTCATGTTGCGCGAGAAAGAGTTGAAAACTCAAGAATAATTTACTTTTGTACTTGGAAATGTTATTCCGAATATTTTCAAAATGTATAATATCCCTAGGGATATTATACTTACGTGTTATACTTACGTGTATACTTTAATGCTTTTTGGCGTGTACCGTACACCAAGACCCACTGGTAATCTTCTTTCCACAAGGATTACCCTTATTCGGACCATTTTGAAGTAAATGAGAACATTCACCTCCATTTTCTTCACTTCCACGACTCATTACTGAAGAAGCACTTGATGGTTGATTCTTCTTCAAATGTTCGGGACAAAATTCTGTTCCAGTCACACAATTCTTACTACAGGGTTCACCCTTATTGTCTCCACGCTGTTTGGGTACTTGACACTTCCGAGACTTGTCAGTTTGAGCACGAGGTTTACGACTTGGAGTCTCGGCTACTACTTCGTCATTAGAAGGAAATGTCTCAACCTTAAAATCAGAATTTGAATTCCAGCATTCGATAATTTCTTCAACAGTAACACCCTTTAGTTCTGGAAGCTCAACAACATTCTTTGCAAAAGAATAAAGTTGCTCAGTAATTGAATGCAGAATAATTTCCTGTACCGTCTTAGCGAGTTGATCAGAAAAGGTTTCCATTGCCATTTTATAATACAAAATTGTATTATAAATAAATCATTTTTTATCACCTTTTAATTATAAACTTTGGAAATTACCCCGTCTCCGATAATACGTCCTTCACGGAAAAAAATACATTGTCCAACTTCGATATAAATAGGAGATTCGAATTTAAATTGTAACTGACCTTTAGTTCCTCCTCGAAAAGTTTCAGTCTTATCAGTCTTCTCTGGCGTGTCAGTCTTCTCAGAACTTTCCGTAATACTGACTGTAGCCGTCTTCCGAATAGGACCACAGTGAATCACTGTTTTATAACCATTTGTAATACTTGTTCCATGTGAACTCAAAATTTCGATATTTGCAGTAAAAGAAGTTACTAATTTAATGGGTTGATATGACAAAACAGAGCCAGATAAAACTTTATCTACTGATGTTCGAAGAGCGAGACATCCTCGTGTATTTTCTTCAAGAGATTTAGTTTCATTCCTAAAATCGTCATGAATACTTCGAACATATGCTTCAGTATTGCCGTTAATATACAACTTATCTCCAACTGAGACTTTATTTCCGCCGTTAAATCCACTAACAACTAAACCGATACCCTTAACCTTGTAACATCGATCGACCATGAACCTCTTTGCATGTGAAAAACTTGAAGTACGACACTTACCAATTCGGGAGAGAAAGTTCCGAATTAGATCAACACCTTCATGTGTGACATTTGAAATCCTAAAAACTGGAACACTTGTCAGAGAAGTATATGTAGAAACTACTGTATCTACATCTTCGATACAAGTGACTTCACGAGTAATTCGGCTACTTGATTTCTTAATAATACGAGAAAGAAGTTGAAGACTTGAATCTGTAATTTCTTTCTCATATAAATCAACCTTAGTCATAAGAATAACAAAAGGAATTTTCATTCGAATAGCGATACCCATATGTTCCTTGGTAATTTTATACGTAGGAACATACCGATCTACACAAAGAAGAAGTAAATCTGGAATAACTGTGTTTAATCCTGTAATAGTGGTTTTCAGATACTTTTCATGACCTGCCAAATCAACAAATGTAATACGGTTACTTCCAAATACGCCATGGTGATAGACTAAATCGGAAGTACGTCCACTTGTAATTTCATGAGGATGACGAGAAATCATAGATCGAAGTTTACCGCGACCATTGTCCTTTTCCCCAGTTACTAACTGACCAAGAGATGTACTCTTGCCACTATCTACACTTCCTAACATTCCCACATTTAAATCGGTGAACGTTGACATCTTTTATATTCCTGTTCATAAGGTTAATTAATCATTTTTATACTCATATGAGTATAAAAGTAGTCATATTCACTCGTCTCCACCAGTCACCTTCACCAGTCAGTCATTTCACTCCGTATACTCCATCATCTTTGCTCCAATATAGAGGTATGCAAAACGGTTGAAACCAAGTACTAGTTGGAGCACAGTCATTACTCCAATAGTTGTACCTTCTTCAATACATCTCCTATTTTCATTTGTTGCTAAGATAACAATTCCAAGAACCACCCATACAATCCAGAAAAATATATCCATAATCATTACGATTGGAATTGCGTAAATTACCGCATCGACATCTAAAATTTGTGCAATCATAACAATAGTGGGAATAAAGAAAGTGTATACCAGAGCAGTAAGTCCAGCTACCTTAAGCCAGTCACTTAACACCATTCCAGCACGAGTTCCTTCTTGACAAAGATTGTCTTCTTCAATAAACCCAAAATAAATAGTTGGTAAACTTAGCACAAGAACAAAAAAGGCAGAAAAGATATAAGTATTAACAATTACGGAAAGGTTTTTCATAACTTTAATCTATAAACTCATTCAAATCTAATTCACTTTTTATTCTTCGAAAATAATTTCAGTTGACGCAAAAGCAGTTTCAATAGTTTCAAACTTAATGCGTGAATTCTTCAGCTTTAAAAAGTTATACAATTCGATCCGTTCCTCTGGGGAAGGTTCACGACAAAGGACTTCGTCTTCGAAATCATAACGAGTTGAAAACAACTTCCTAACTTCTTCATGATTCAAAATTGTCTTGTCATATGAATCTGGCAAGGAATCGATGGAATGATATTGCTTAATAAGCTTATATGCATTGATAGGTCCGACTCCTGGGATATTATCATTGTAATCGCAACCGCACATGATACAGAAATCAGTAAATTCTTGTGGTGTGAGATTTAATGCTGATAACAATTCATCATAGTTAATTTCTACACATGTTTCGTTAAGACCGTTGATTTCGTACAAAAACCTCTTTACACCGTACACGCAAACATCCGAATCATTACTGACAACTGCTGACACTTTTCCTTGAAGTGCAAGACTTGCACAAAAAGTTTCTGCTTCCGAGGGAGAAACAATAAACTGGATACCACAAAGAGTAAACAACTTGAATAAATCTTCGAGTTCACTTTCACTCCAATGAACAATTTGAGATTCCATTTGCGTATACCTCTTTTCAAGAGCTGATGTATTTACACCAGTTACATTGCCAAGAGCTGGAGGTCCTTCAATCTTTTTCATTTCATGTCTAATAGTATCATTCGTCTCACCAGTGGAATAATAGTTGTCTAGACTTTCTCGAAGATTGAAGACTTTGTCAGTCAATTGTTTCCTTTGCTGACTACGTTTCGACTTTTCATTATCTTTTGCTTTCGGAGCTTCACCGTCAAAGACAAAAATCGGATGAATCCTGTTTCGACGAAGAGCAAGAGTAAGATACATAAAAGAATCTAACCACCTGTCTTTGTTTAGGATTTTATATTTGTAGATCAACCCTGAAATGTCAACGGCAACACTCATCCCAGCATATTCGCTAAGATGAACCTGCCTGTAAACATGAGGCGCGTGCTTTTTCACAAATTGATGGAAATTCTTGATACCCATTTGAGAGATTTATTTAAAAGTAAAAGTTAATTTCACTTTTTTAATAAAGATGCAAACAAATCTTGTCGTGATACTTACGCTATTTCTAATTACCCTTATTTTTGTCTCCTTTAACAATAAAAAACGGAGTGAAAGACTGCAAATGTTAAAATATCATATTACAGACTTATCAAACAAACATTTGGAATTAACTCGACAATTTCAGCAAGAGAGACTCGGCGAGAGAATAGAAATTCCCTATCAAAGAGGTTTAAACGCCCCACTTCGATTCTTTACACCTGTTGAAAATACCTATACAAATAGATGGCAAAAAGTAGGTGTAATTTTATCTGTAAGTTCAACGGATGATACAGTTTACAATTTGGAACAACGAGCTGTATTTCCTTATTCTGATGATAGCTTTGAATATCGAGCTTATGATACATATAAAAATATTCATATTAATATACCAAGTCAATCAGGTAAAAAGATTTACAATAAAGATACTTTTATGGTTCCAGGAAAAGAAAGTATCGGACTATTTGAAGTAGTTCGTGATACAGACTATATCATGGTACCTATCTAAAGTTAAACACTTAACTATAAATGTGTGGTATAACTTTTACAACTGATCCAGAAGGACTCAAAAACGTTGATGCTTTAAAACATCGAGGTCCAACTTCAACAACTGTTAAATCTTTTGATTATCAGTCCGATCGTATTTCAATGATATTTAACCGATTAAGTATTACAGGTGTCTCAAACGGAGAACAACCATTTTATTCCGATGAAGTCTATGTGATGTGTAACGGAGAAATTTACAACTATCAAGATCTGAAAGACAGATATAACTTAAAATGTAAAACACTTTCAGATTGTGAGGTTATTTTATGGTTATATCTTCGAAGTGGTACTCAACAATTACATGAACTTTCCGGAGAATATGCATTTGTTATTTTTGATATGCGATTTGGGACTGTTGTTTACGGAAGGGACTACGCTGGCGTGCGACCTCTATTTATCTCAAATGAAAAGTATTTCACTCTTTGTTCGGAATTGAAAGGCATATCCGGAAACGGAGTTCAAGTCAAACCCGGAGTTATTTTTGAATACTCTCTTCTTGAAAAGAATACCATTTATTCTCCATTGAAATATCGAGGATATGCCTCGCATATGCGTCAGTCTCTTATTGATGCTGTTCGAGATCGTATTAAATCTGAAGTACAAATTGGATTCTTACTTAGCGGCGGACTTGATAGTAGTTTGATATTAAGTATTGCTTCGCGTTTAATTCCTAAATCTGAAAAAATTAACGTGTTTACAACTGGATTCTCACTTGATGCTCCAGATGTAGTTGCATCTCGTGAAGTAATTAAATATCTCCAGAATATCTATGGTGATAGGTATATTCATCATATTTATATCCCGACAATTGAAAAAGGAATAGATTCCATTCCATTAGTTATTCAAGCAATTGAGAGCTATGATACAACTACTGTACGAGCAAGCACTCCCATGTGGCTTTTAGCACGTTATATTCGAAACAAAACAAATGTTAAAGTAGTATTGAGTGGAGAAGGCTCTGATGAAATTAATGGATCATATTTATATTTCCATTATGCTCCCGACAAAGAAGCATTTGACAAAGAACGTAAACGACTTGTTGAAGATATTCATTTATTTGATGGCTTACGTGCCGATAGGACAATCAGTTCATGCGGTCTTGAGTTACGTGTACCCTTTCTTGATAAAAATGTTATTGTAGATACTTTAGCAACAGATGTATATACATCTGCCAAGTCTACCGGAATTGAAAAATATCATCTCCGAGACCAGTTTCGAGGATTTTTACCAGAACATTTACTTTGGAGGACAAAAGCAGCGTTTAGTGATGCTGTTTCAACTCAGTGGAAAGATGAGCTAAAGAATTATGCAGATATTCTTTCATTAACTGGAGAGAAGACATCTCATCTTCCTCCTCAATCAAATGAAGAAAAGTGGTATCGCTTTGTTTTTGAACAATGCTATCCCGGTAAAGGAAGGGTAATTCCTTATCTTTGGATGCCTAGATGGGTAGATACACAAGGAGAGCCGAGTGCAACTGTTTTAGAAATTTATAAAACCCGAAACCTTGAAGTGACATCCGAAGTGGTACTGACGTCAGAGATGTAACACGGCAGAGATGATACACCGTGATAAAAATTAAATGGATTTCCATTTAATTTGTTTAGTGTGTTTAGTGTGTAAGAATGTAATTCCACATCAAATCAGCTCGATTCCGATTTTTTGTCTCATTAAATTTTATACAAAATGTTTCATTAAAATTCGAGACCGTTCTTGACATTTCTTTTTCAATATCCCAAATATACACTGTAGAAGTCGGGTTCAATCTATATTCTGTTGAATAGTACACATCAATCATATTGAAAATTTCCATATTTTCAACTGGTTGTTTATATTGTTCCTTTTTCAATTGTATAATATCTTTCATTACTCGGAAGTAAATAGTTTCCATACAATCTATCATCAGGTACATATTTTCGAGTAGAATGTGAAAGTTTACATCATCAGGACACTGATAAAAATTCAAAGATTTATCAATGTAATGCAAAAAATCTCGACGAAAACATCGAACACCCTCTTCTCTATCGGTAATGTAAAATTCACGTGCTTTACGAGCTGAGTCTACAAGTTGAGTAAGAATCAACAACTTATTAAAATTGGAACGAACACTCTTTTTGAATAATTTGATAAACTCATGGATAAATAGACTATAATATGGACGGAAATCGCCATTCTTTTTATTCTGGAGAGGTAATTCAATCAGAGATTGGAGAATGTTTACTGCCTGATATCCTTCAGTAGAGAAAATAGTTTTAATATTTTCCTTTTCTTCGACTTCGCACATAGTATATATAATCATTTCAGCTGCAGAATATTGTCCTTTTCGCATATCCCAACCCTTGGTTGTATCTATAGAAAGATGATTATAATATGCGAGTATCTTTTCCCTAAAACTTTTTTCTCGTTGAGTTTTTAAGTCAGATAAATCTTTGGAAATATTGATTAAAAATACCCTTGCATCATAATAAGGATCAAACAAGCATGAAAGATAACCAGCATCTGTATGAGCCATACTTGAATACAAAGGAATTTGAGTCTTTCCTTTGAGATAAGAAAACCCGAAGTCTATAAATACAGGATACACGCCGTATGTTGGTAGAATAGCTTTAGTATTTCCCATGTTATACAAAAACAAAGAATCTCGTGGACATTTTTTGACTAGAATATTATCTGTGTGCAAATCGTAGTGAACCAAACCGTATTTTCGTCTTCCAATCTCAATTCCTAACATAACTTGCCGAATTAATGAGTAAACAAGTTTTGTGTTGTACGAGAAAGCTTTTTCAGTAAAGGTGACAGAACCCTCAATATATTCTGTTAATAAAACATCACAGATAAATCCTGATTCTCCTTGTTTAATCAAAAAAGGAGAATCTCCATTTGTTGAAATAAGGGTTCGAATTATACCGTATACTTCACAATAATGTGGCATAAATTTTCTTGAACCCGTAAGAGAATTCATAATCAAATATTCATGTCGTACAGTAAAACCGGGATCAAGTGGTATTTTAAAAACTAAAGTTTCCTTTGTTTGCTTATGTTGTAAAATTCCTACCCTCCCTTGACTTCCATCATAATCAATCATTTTGACCATGTCAAAATGGTCAAGAACACCCATAAATATTCCATCTTTATCGGTATGTGTTAGAATTAAGTTTTTGACAATCTTTCCAATTATAGATTCGTCCATTTATAATTTTAATGTGGCTTTAATAAGTGATAAAATAAAATTCCCGTGGGAATTTATTCTTTTCTCCTTTAGGAGATAACCTTGTATGCAACACCTTCCTTGCGTCGAATGCGAACAACACCCCCCTTTTTCCATCCGTAAAAACGGACAATGACATCGTCTACAGAAATAATAGGAAGTTGACTGATTTTGATTTTACCAAGTTCAAATTGTGTCTCTTGTTCTGAAAGCAATGTATGAAGAGGAACAAGCTCATGAACAGTAGGATCGAAAAGTAAACTCTTATAAGGAAACAACTCCACAGTATAAAAAGAATGACTTTTCAAAACTTCAGATGCTTGCGGTGCCAATGAAGAGTATGGTACAATCGCATGTGAACAATTGTGAGTTTCCATTAGAAAATAGAGGTAATGTGTTTGTTCATTCTTAATTTTTTCAATTACACCATCGGTAATTGGAGGAATAAACAACATTACATTTTCTGTCATGTAAACATCACCAATCTTAGATTCAAGAGGATGAAGTTCAGAAATTCCACGCTTATTCAGCATGTTTTGCACACCTTTCAAAAGACGATCAGTTAGAGTTGCCATAGTAATTCTAAAATTCCATTAATTCTTGAACAGTTTATCAATTTTGCCCTTACAGTTCTATTCTCCCTTTTTCTCCTCTTCTTTCCTCTCACTCTTTACAAGTGTCCAGTTTTGTCGATAGAAAATACCAATTGGTACTGGGTTAATTTCTCCAAGTGAAACTAGATACCTTAGTTCACCAGTATCGTAGTTCGTTCCGATGATAACTCCTTCTGTTACCTTATGTTTACTTCCTAAAACAATGACAGAATCTCCAATATCAGGTGTAATGATCATCTTTGCTTTTCCACGCTCGTATAAAAGAAGACCAGGAAAGTTGTTCTTCATAACAGTAGTAAGCCTAATATAATTAGGCTTACTAAGTTGCATGTACCAAGTTCGATTGAGGGACATTTGAATTTCTTAAAATATCACGAAAATATATCAATTTTATAAATGGCATTAGAAATGTATAGTGGATACGCTTGGCATCTTCTTGCATTAATTAAAAAGGAAGGAGAATTTCAAACTATAGTCATGGAATCAACACCCGAAATTTTAAGTAGATTAAAATTCCTTGGACATATCCCCAAGGGAAATAAAATCAATAGTCGTTCAATGACTTTTCAACAAGATGGTTGGATTACTCGTTTACAAAGATCATGGATCACACCTGATAATCGAAATAATACGTTAAAATTAATTCGGGAGATTATTTCCAGAGCTTTTGAAATATTAACTCATAATATCACTTCCGCAAAGGAAAACGACATTATTCAATGTAAAATCATTATTGTAGATTTGTTAAAAGCTCAAGGAGGGCTATTAAATCTTAAAAGTACATACTCTGATGATACTAAATTTACATGTGATCTAGATGTTTTACTTCAGCTAATTGTAGCAAGACTTGCCGAAGTAAAGAAAGGATATTCACATCTATTTGACCCAGATCCTTTACAAAATTCAATCGAATCTAAGGAACCAGATAATTCTCTCCCTTAAAAGTTTAAGAATAAAACCTCTCGAGGTTTTATTCTGTTATTCTGTTATTCTGTACACCCCGTTATTTAAGGACGAAGATATCCAGGGTAACGCGGGAAAGCTGTTACAAGACGAATGCTACTTTCATCAAGTAGCCAGCACAACATCCGACCCATTCCAAGTCCCATTCCACTTGTTCGTGCAAATCCACACTTACGGAGATCAAGGTACTCCGAGTAATCTTCCGGCTTAAGACTTGCTTCAAGCAAGCGATCTTCGAGCATCTTTGCATCAGCCTCGCGGACACCACTTCCAATGATTTCTCCTACGCCGGGAACTTCAACATCACATCCAAGAACACGACTCGAATCTTCAGGATCAAGAGCCATGTAGAAAGACTTGAACTCACGAGGAAACTTTGTCAAGAAGACGATCTTTCCGATCTTGTCAATCAACTCTCGCTCTTGCTTTTCAGGAATATCATCGCGTTCTCCGAAAGGAGTTCCATCATCACGCGTGATACCTAGACGATGAAGCTCTGAAATCGCATCCTTGTGTTCCAGTACAAGAATATCCTTCGTCATCTCGCACAGTTCCGAAACCCTTTCAAACTTTCCACATTCCTTCAACTCAACTTCAGCCAGGTGAAGGAACTTTGACACAACACTCTGCATCAAATCGCGCAACTTCTCGAGATGATCTTCAAACTTCAGAATTCCACCCCACTCACATTCGATGTGAGTGAATTCGGTCAGATGACGACGAGTGTGAGAATGTTCAGCTCGGAATGAAGGAGCGATGCAATAACAATCTCCAACACCTGGAAGCATCATCTCAAGAGCAAATTGAGATGACTGTGTCAAAAATGCAGTCATTGGAGTTTGAGACGACTTTCCAGGATGTTCAAGCTTGAAGAGTGTCGCACCTCCTTCACATTCGACACCCGTGAAGGATGGAGGAGTAATTTCGACAACTTCTCGTTCACGGTAATGAAGACGGAATGCTTGGAGAAGGAGATCCCAGATGCGCATCTTCCTCGCAAAATCAACATCGCGAAAGTAATGATGACGCTCGAGAAGTTGAACTTCAGTTGAAGAACCAGGAGGACACTTACTTGGTGTGCTTTCATCCGCAAGACTAAGAACCTCGATAAAAGCATCTCGAATTTCCATTGAAATCTTACCAGTAGTGTACTTTCCTTCAGGAAGCTTACTTACGACTCCTTGAACCATGATGTACGAACACGCCGTCAAGGGTGGAAGAGTTTCAGTCTTCGTGACAACTTGAACTTGATACGCTCCATATCGGAGTTCAATAAAGGTAAACTTCTTTCCAGATCGAATCGAATGGGCAAATCCCAGCACAGTGACAATTTGATCTTCAAAGGAAGCAATCTTAGAAAGAGGGATAGGAGAGGTAGGAGAGGTAAAAGAGAGATCCTCAGAAGAGGATTGAGCGAGAGAGGAAGAAAGAGACATGTTTGAAATTGACACAAATAAAGGTGAAATATTTCAATTTTGGGCTCTGTTTAAACTTCTCTTTGAAACTTCTATTAAATCTGTTTAATAATAACCCTAGGGTTATTATTCTTTGTTATTCATATTATTCTTGATTCCTAGTCGTTTCCATTACCCTTCGAATCATCTTATTCAGTGCTGTAGGAGAACTCATGTTTAGTACTCGTTGTACATCGGCGAACCCTACCTTAACCTGTTGTCCGGTAGATCGCTGAGTCTTATACCAGTTATGAACATCTGACATAACCTTAAACTCTTCTTGAGGAAGAACGATTTGTTCACGGTTAATAAACCTCTGACGGTACGAATGAAGAATACTCTTCGCTACTTCAACAAGAATATTTTCATATTGAGAGAAGCGGAAAGAGTGCTCGGGGTAAAGACTCTTATACTCTTCTGCGTACTCATTTCGAACTTGAAGGTATCGAAACATCACACTTGCTTCATTGCCACGAAGGTTAAAAAGTGCCATGTACGAAGGGGAACAAATCTTGACTTGCTTTCCATTTGGCATAAACACCACTACACCTTGACATTGAAAGGGGCTCGTGTTGTTTACCATTTCAACAATCTGATCGTAACTTTCCAGACACTCAATAGGATATTGCTTGGGGAACCCAGGAATATCCTCATCGATCTGAATACCATTTGCAAAAGTGCCTACATGAAAAGTACAAGGCTTGATCGGAGGGATGCAAACAATTCGATTTTCCATCGTATTCATGACAAGAAATACATATTGATGTGAAGGATTCAACATCTGATAGAAAGATTCGAGTGTTCCTGTACACTTCTCGGCAAATTCAGGATATGTTTCCCGAACGGTTTCAATTCCATTCAAAAACATTTCTCCAAATGAGGTTCGGCTACCCCAATAACTCTTCAAAGCATTTAGCTTACGATGAGTAGTAAGATACCACTTTTGATTGTGATGGAAAATACGAACCAAAGCTCCCTCGTATGACGGATATACCTTGCATTCGCGTAGGGTCTCAGAGATAAAATTCTTGATATCATCCGGAACAGGCATGTATTCGGGACTTGTAGAATACATTGGAGTATATCCAAATGCTCGAGAAACAAGCTGATCGCCATCAAACACAATTCCTCGTGTCTCTTGAGTAAGACTGTCAGCCGTGCTTACATCACATGTCCGAGAATAACAATACATTTGAAGTCCGTCAGCCTCATCTGTCAAATCTACCTTTGGTAGACTCTTCACTTGATTCAGTGTAATTACAGGAATTTGAGATAATTCCTGTAGATGTTCATACGATGCACTCAAATCATACGAACATGAAACAATAGGATCAGGGTGACTCGGACGATCAGAGAGAGTCATCGAAGGAATAGGGGAATCAGCTAGAATAGGCATAAGAGCGGGAGTGTTCAAAGGAGTGTTCAATGGAGTCGAAAGAGAGGCATTCTCAGGGGAAGAAGCAAAATTGGAGGCGTCCATGACAGTTTTTATTTAAATTTATCAGTTGAAGAGAAATTCAGTTTTACCTAAAATTGAATTTCTCTTCGAGAAAGTAAATTAATTTTACTTCTATCTTCACCCTCTATCTTCACTTCTTTAAAAAAATGCGTAAGTTTAAGAATCATATCGCAATCGCAATGCGCTTGGCTAAGAACTCTCCTCAAAAGCATAAGCACGGATGTATCATCATGAATAAGAGGGGTACTGTTATTGGAAAGGCTTACAACAACTGGGCTACTCACGCTAACATGGAATTGTATTTAGAACGTTGCTCTAAACTATGTTGGAGGAACAGGATGCTCTTTTCATGCTGAAATTTCAGCTTATTATTCTGTACCCCCGAGATTGAGGTATAATCTAACTCTGTTAGTCATTCGAATTGGTGATGGAAATCTGAAACATTCTAAGCCGTGTTGCAATTGTCAAAACTTTATTGACAAAAAGAAAATTCGTGTGTTCTATTCAGATGAAGATGGTAAAATTAAGCGAGGTTAAGGAACAGTCTTTTGAGAATATCCTTCGAGAATATCTTTTTACGAAAAGATATTCTTTTTTATAGTAAACATGTTTGAAGAATCGAAGAAATTACATCACTTTCGGTCAAATTTTCGTCAACAATTGACTGAAATAAACGATTTAAAACAAAAACTTTTATTATCCAAGGATAAATTTAATACTCTCGAGAAAGAGAATATACGTCTGGAAAAGATTAATCGACAGCTTAACGAAACAATAGATGGGTTATCTCGGCAACTTCTATTTCTTCAGCAGGAGCGGGAGCATGAAAAGGAACAAAGTTATCTTCGACAGGAGAAGGAAAAGGAACAGAGTTCTCTTCAACAAGTATTAGCTGAAATCGAAGTCTCATTACCTTCTCCTGAAATCGAAGTCCTTCAGACTCCTAAGGTTACCGAGGTTCCTCAAGTAGAAAATACTTTTACTGAAGTTTCATTATTGCAAACAGAGACTCAGTCAGAGACTCAGTCAGAGACTCAAGCAGAAAGTCATTTAGAGACTCCCGTAGTTCCTACAGTTTCAACTTCTTCGGGATGGTTTTCATGGTGGTCAACCTAAAAAGGAGACAATTATTCTAAATGTTTGCTCAACGAACTGTTTATACGAATTCAGATCCTCCGAATGTAGCAAGTCTTATTGCTCAAATACCGGAAGAACCGAATGAAATTTTACAATATACTCAACAAGTACTTCCTGATTGGATTCTAGGAGAATGTCCCCAATTTTCATTAGATCTATTTAAATTTAATGAACAATGGGCATATGCTTGTGTTCAACTTAATATAGTCCCTCAAAAGGTTTTGATTGTTACAGAAACGTATCTAGATTTACAAAATACGAGCCATACTCTTGTTCGAGAAGTGTGTCGTAAATTAACTCTTAAAGGATTTGTGGTAGTTGATTCTATTAATTTTGGAGTATGTGTTCGATGTAATCATGTGATGGTTTCTGAAAAAAGATTTATTGAAGGCGGATTAAAATATCTTGGACTATGTCAAAAATGTTTTCCTCATGACCCAAGAAGCTCTGCATAATAAAAGATTAAACTCTTTAAAAAGTAAAAACTCTTTAAAGATGAGAAGTAGTATATCGAATGCCAATATCTTATTCAATCGACGTCCTGAAGTTAAAGCAGTAGCTCTCCGAGATAATGATACTTCATATACAATTGTTAAAAGAGGTGATTTATACACGTCAGGGGCATCACGGACGGCGGGAACTGCAAGTACGTCAGGGGCATCACGGACGGCGGAATCAGTAGGAGATCCAAATACTTTGTTACAGTTGTTGTTATTTTCCTCTATTATACCTTCTACTACATCTACTACATCTACTACACCCTCGATACAATTTATACAGACACCCCAGACTTCTCGAAACTCTCTTCCAAGTATTCTTGAATTACGCGATAGTATTGCTCGTAATATCATACGAAATGATGAGCAAGTATTTGCTGAATTTGTCAATAGGACATTAATAAATCATCAATCTCAACCTACTCCTTTGGCACTTAATATTTTAAACAATTTAGAAGAAGTTTCAGCAAGTTCTTTAGAAAATGCTATCGGAGAAAAATGTTCGATATGTTTGGAAGAATTTAACTCTGAAGATACTCTTATTTCACTACATTGCGGTCATATGTATCATAATAATTGCCTTCGACAATGGTTTACTGAAAAAAATACATGTCCACAATGTCGAGCTGTTCCACGGATTTCTTCCTCCCGTTCGGAAAATTGAAACAAATCGACAATTTATATAAAAAAATAAATGCCTATTCCTGTTCGTTGTTTTACATGCGGAAAAGTCATCGGGGCATTTGAACTTCGAATTGAGTCCTTCCTCAAGGAAGGAAAAGAGTTTCCTGAAATTTTTGACATTCTGAAGATTGAAAGGTATTGTTGTAAACGAATGTTAATGTCGTCTGTAGATTTGAATGAAATTCTCTTAATGTATAAGCAACTTCCTCGAGAAGCTTAAAAAGAATGATGAATAATATCCCTTGGGATATTATTCATACTACTTCATACTACTTCATACTACTCCAAATCATAGTCTTCTACAATAGGAAGAAGCTTGTAATAATGATTTTTAATCTGTGCTGATTCTTCAGGAGTCAATGTACCTCTACCTACTCTACTCGCTCTACTCTCTGTACCCTCTAAAAATGTATTCTCAATCCATTCTGCCTGTTTTAAATGAGGAAAGTGTACTCCCTCTAAACTTAAAACCAAACAATGAAAGATAATTTTTTCAACAGGGTATTTCATTGCTAGAATACTAAATGTATTGAGTCGAAGAATATTTCCTTCGAGTTTGGAAAAAGCCCGAGAAGCATCAAAATTTTTTAAATCTCCTTTACCTCCGATAACAATACTCGCGAAATTAAGTGCCTCTTCTTCTGAAACATAATACAAATAATCAACAATCGTAAAGTATTCAATCCAACTTTCGGCAAGGTTAATAAGACGTTCTGAAATTGTTACATTAAAAATATTATTCGCAATAGGAATATATTGTAGCATAAGTTCAGGTGTAATACGTGAAATATTCAAGTATTCAGACCCTGTTAACCTTTTCATCGGATCTTGGTGGAGGAATAGTTGATATTTTTCACAACCCTCTCCGAGATCTGGAACATTCCTTCCATTTGAAAATAACTTCTTCAAATCACGTAAAAGATCAGTGTTTGTCATTGAAGTAATTAACATCTTTTCTTTTGAAGCTAAGATGACTCCATAAGACCACCAATCACTTGGATAGTCTGTGGGAAATTCTCGTTTCCTATCATTAGCTACTTCAGGTGCTCGAAACCACATTGTTTGAATTGATGATCCAGGTGGGCGATGAGATGTTGCAACCTTCCATGTAGAAAGTCCAAAATCAACAAGAATCGTGTGTTGATTTTCTTTTACCATTACGTTTGAAAATTTAATGTCCCTGTGGACAACTCCAAGAACGTGTAAACTATAAATACTCTTACCAAGATTATTGTAAATTTTATCATTTTCACCATGTTTCAAAGTCCTCGGATAATAAGGAATCAAAATATAGTTACTACCATGTCCAAGTAAACGTGGAAGACCCATTTCTTCAGGATTTTCATAAGCTTTCTGGATTAGCTCATATACAGCGAGTTCGATAAACATACTTTCCTTAAGTTTGTAATACTTCATTACCACGTTAAAGAAAGTAAGATAGTATACTACGCCATGAGTTCCTGAAGAAATTACATGGTGATTTTCGATTACTTCCTTATTTGTCGAACCTTTTGAAGCCTCAATAAAACGATCGGCATAAAATGTATTATATCCATCTGCAATAGCAAGAGAAATTACCGCACATTTAATTGTTTGAGATAACTTGTTTCCTCCAAGATAAGATTTAATAGCTTCCCAATCATTCAATTCAATGATTGTTAATTGTTTGCCTCGATAGAAAAACAGAGCATTATCATGTTTAAATTCCAGAATTGATGATTCGGATACTGGTACTTCCATACTACTGTGAGGGTTACTGCGAGATTGAACTTGAGTCATTATTTTTCTCTTAATTATCAATATCGATAATTCATTTTTACGCTTAATAAAATCTTATACACTTAAAGGTAGAGAGTAGAAAGTAAAATGGGATTAAAAAACAGCAAATACAAACTTGATAAACTTTATGATACACAAGATCAGGGTCAGGAAGTAAACCTTCCGGATCTGTCTCATACGCCACCTCTAGTTGAAACACCTCTAGTTGAAACACCTCTAGTTGAAACACCTCTAGTTGAAACACCTCTAGTTGAAACACCTCTAGTTG
>SXGR01502652.1_pt1 | contig 21300 bp, 23 predicted proteins | sample 3174711 | NCBI WGS metagenome assembly SXGR01 (sample SAMN11356860, study PRJNA531348) | freshwater metagenome | isolation source: freshwater sample F1-60 | place: China: Fuxian Lake, Yuxi | collected 2017-12-25 | reverse complement strand
GATTGCGGTTGCGGGCTCGGCGGGAATGCGCTCTGTGATGTCGCATCGCTCGGGCGAGACGGAAGACGTCACGATTGCCGATCTTGCCGTTGCTGCTGCGACGGGGCAGATCAAGACGGGCGCACCATCGCGCTCGGATCGAATCGCCAAGTACAACCGCCTCCTGCGCATCGAGGAACTGCTCGGCGACAAAGCGGCATATCCGGGCCGCTCTGCATTCGCTCAGACGCGCTGATCTCGAATCTGTAACAACGTGTGCGGGGACCCCACAGTGGGGCAGGAGATAGCCGTCCAACGGTCGTACAGTCAGGGCAGAGAGCCGAATCTCCCGATTCGCGCGAGCACCCCTGATGGCCACTCGCTCCACAGCGCGTTACACCAAGCACCGTCAGAGGGCGGCCGTGCGCCGTCGACGGATCGTGCTGTTGCTCGTGCTTGTGACGGCGCTGGTCACTGTCGGTGGCGCGATGGCCTGGCCGCGCGGCGAGGACCCAACGAACTCGCAGGTTGCGCTTGTTTCGACTAAGGCGAAAGTGACAGAAAAAGCCAACGCCGATCCACAGCAGCCTGTTGAAGAGGGGCAGACGGCAGCGGCCGCAGCTGCGGGTGACGGAGCAGCCGATGGTGGCGTTCCGGCCGATCCGAGCGAGATCCTTCCCGATTGGGAGCCTTCGCCGCAGGCGAAGGCCGCCATCGCAACGGCGCTTGCGAATGGGCGTCCACCGCAGTTCATCGTTACGTCGTTCGACGGTGCAGCCGACTATCGCATGTATCAGCGTTGGCTGAAGGTCTCCGATGACGTTGGCGCGCGTTTCACCTTCTTCGTCAGCGGCATCTACATGTTGTTGCCGGAAAAGAAAGATGCGTATCAGCCGCCTCAGGCGCCGCGAGGGTTTTCGAATCTTGGCGGCTATGCCGAACTCGCTGGGCCGAAGTCGGCTGCCAAAAATCTCGTCGATAACGTCACTGACTTCAACACTGCTCGCGCGTTGGGGCACGAGATTGGTTCGCATTACGTCTCGCATCTCTGCGAACAGTCGGACGCCTGGTCGTCGGCAGAGTGGGTCAGTGAGCAGTCTCAGTGGGAGCAGTTCATGCTCGACCCGGCTGGTGTCAATGGTCTCAGCAACATCCCCACACCGATCTACACGAAGCAGGACTTTCATGGCGGTCGCACGCCGTGCCTGTCGGGCAACAAGCCGCTGCTGTATGACGCGATGAAGCAGGTTGGGTTCGAGTACGACGCGAGCCAGGCCGGCATCCTCGGGGCGTGGCCGACGAAGCAGCAGGGACTCTGGAACTTTGCGTTGCCGTCGATCAAACGTGTCGGGTCGAAGTACGACACCATGGCGATGGACTATAACTTTTATGTCAACCATGGGCAGGCTGAGACGCAGGCTCAGGCCGACGAGTTTGAACAGACGACCTACCAGAGCTACATGAATGCGATCAACTCGCTGTACCGCGGCAACCGTGCGCCCTACATCACGGGTTCGCATTTCGCGAACTGGAACAAGGGTGCGTACATGAATGCCCTAGAGCGAACGCTACGCGACGCCTGCACGCGCCCCGAGACCGCCTGCGTCAACTTCATCACCCTCGCCCGCTGGCTCGACGAGCAGACGCCGGCGCGGCTGGCGAAGTGGAACGCCGGCAACTTCAAGCAGTCGTAGCGTCGCTGTCCGCTGTCGCGTTCGCTCGTGAGGCGGACATCACAACCGCGCGGATGTAGTGTCCGCCTAGCGGTTACCGACGGAGAACGGTGTCTCGCCGGGGAAGATGTAGCCGCGTCGGCGCGCCTCGCGCACCAGCATTTCGCGTGTGCCGAGGGCATCGCGTTCCTTGACGGCGCGTTCCTTGATGGCACGGGCATTGTCGAGCTGCTCACGCGCGGTCGTCAATTCGGACTGCGCGGCGCGGTAGGCGCGGATCGGCTGTACGAACAACACACCCAGTAACACCACGACACCAATGATGATCAGCTTGCGCACGCTGACCGATTCGCCATGCGTGTGGAGGCTCCTCCCACGTACGCTGTGCCCGTGATTGACGAGACAGACATGGCTCGCCTCGAGCAACAGCTAGGGCGAACGCCCTATCCGCCGCTGCGCGTGGCGTGCCGCTGTGTTGCTGGATGGCCCGTCGTGGTGGAGCAGCCGCCCGTCACACCCGATGGCACGCCGTTCCCGACGGCGTATTGGCTTTCCTGTCCAGGGCTCGTCCACGCGGTTGGCGTATTGGAGGGGGAGGGAGGCGTCAAGGCACTCGAGGCGCGCCTTGAGCAAGATCCCGAGCTCGCGGCTGGCTTCGACGAGGCGATGGAGCGGCACCGAGCGTTACGGCCTGAGTTCGAGCTCGGCATTGGCGGCGTGCATTCGGAGCGTGGCGTCAAGTGCCTTCATGCTCACGTGGCGTTTGCACTGGCAGCACCCCCGTACCCAATTGGCGAGGCGCTGTTGGCCGAGGCCGGCGGACTGCCGACGCGGTGCTGCATGGAGCAGATGGCGTGAATCCAAACCCTAAGACAGAGGTGGCGATCCAGGCCTGGGGCGAGGCTCCTGGCACTGCTCGCCGCGTGCGTGCAGGGCTCGACGTCCGAGGGCTCGGCGCGTTTGAGCGGGCTTACGCCGCGATCTACAGCGAACTCGTGCGCAAAGTGGGGCAGTCGTACTCCCTGGACCAACTTGCCGACGTGTGGCGCGAAGCGGACCGCTGGGCTCCAGACGTCGCGCTCGATGCCGCAAGCCCAACGCTGCCGCCACGCTCAACGCCGCTGCTCGTCGACCTCGCCTGCGCCCGTCTGCAGCGCAGCGCGCGCGACGCACGCACGTAGCGCTTCAGGCACCACGCGTAATCAAGGGCCGCTCGGAAGGCAAGGAGGACATGACAGTGCGCACTTGTCATGTCCTCCTTGGAGCACGGCCACAAAGCTGATTGCGCTGTCGAGGCGTGAAAGGCGACCGACTAGCTGGTTGCCGGCTCCGATTCGTCCTCGGTGACAGCCTGCTCGACGTCGTCTGCGGGCTCTTCGTCGTTTTCGGGTGGTGCGACTGCGAGCGTGATGCCGTCGGCGCTGACTGTGATGACACCGCTCGTCAGCTCGAGCCAGTGCTCACGGAAGACATTCAGCTCGAGGACAGCCGCATCGATCCGAATCGTGACGCCCTGATCGTCGCGCTCGAGGGTGGCGGCGATCGTCTCGACCTTGGAGCGACCACGACTGCGGCCGCCACGACGGCCACGACGGCGGCGCTTGGCAGGGGCCTCGCCGTCCACTGTCGCCTCGTCTGGCGCGTCGTCCGCGCTAGCATCGACGGGCGAGACCTCCTCGGCAACGACTTTCGGAGCGCGCCTCCTCGGGGTTGCAGCCGTGCTGGTGCGCGCTCGGCGCGGCTTTGGCGCGGCTGGTGCAGCAGCAGCCTCATCGGGACGCAGCAATCCTTGCTGGCGACGAAACGCCGAGACCTCGGCAGGCGTGGTCTCGAGCTGATGGGCGATCCAGATATCGGTGACGCCCTCGGCAACCCACGTGCGGACCTGATTGAGCTGTGGTTTGAGCGATGAATTGCGGCGAGCCATCCCGGCAGGGTATACCGCCCGGCGGTTTGACCCGTCAGGCCCCGAACGCCGAACGCAGCGTTTGCAGCGACAGGTACGCGAAGGTCGTGGCGATTGCCAGCAAAACCAGCACGACCAGGAGGAAGCGAAAACGAGCTCTGCGGCGCTCGGAGGTACGCAACGTGGTGGCCTCACGCTCGGCCTTAGCGAGCGCGAGCTCGGTCTGAAGTTGAACCTCGAGTGCGCGGTCGGCGGCATCCGGACTGAGCGGTGGTTGCGACACGTGTACACGGTAGCGATCGGGCTCACTACCGGTATCCGCACAGGAAAACGTGGGACAGAGTTGAAATCGATTACACACCATGCGATTGCAAAACCCTGCCTCCTTACTTGCCCTGACGCTCGCACTCTTCGTGGGTGCCGCCAGTGCTTCCGCGCAAGACACCACAACGGTTCCCGCGCCCGCCCCGCCCACTGGGATTGCCGTGGCGGGTTCGTTCGTCGCCGGCGTCGACATCTCCGGCATGGACGCAGCGACGGCGCTGGCAACAGTCAATGCGGCGTTTAGGCAGCAGATCGTGATCACCATCGATACTCGAGTGTTCAAGGTGCGAAGTAGTCAACTCGAGGCTGTCTACGACACGCAGACTGCAGTCACAGACGCCGTTGCGCGGACCGTGGGTGGCAACACGCCCGTGTCGAAAACGTACAGCGAGACGAAGTTGAAGGATCAAGTCAAGCGAATCTTGCGCCTCTCGAGCGACAAGGGCAGTGTCTCGACGTGGGTGATTCGGGCGAAGCCGATGATCAAGCGTGGGAAGGCTGGTTCGGCGCCGAACGGCAAGCTTGTCGAGCAGCAGATTCGCGCGGCGATGAACCAACCCCTGTTGCGTGCACAACAGGAAGCGATACCGCTCGTGGCGGTCAACCCGTCGGTCACCCTCGAGCAGCTCGGCTACGTGGTTGTCGTCTCGAAGGGCGAGCGTCTCGTGCGTCTCTATGCGCCGGTCGCGGGCAAGTCGAAGGCGGTATTGAAGTTCAAGGTTGCCGTCGGTGCTCCGTCGTTTCCGACACCATCGGGCACGTTTACGATCATCACCATGCAGAAAGACCCGTGGTGGAATCCGCCCGATTCGGATTGGGCGAAGGATTTGGAGCCGGTGCCGCCAGGTCCGAGCAACCCACTCGGGACTCGTTGGATGGGCCTCGATCATGAAAACATTGGCCTCCACGGCACACCCGACTCGAGCTCGCTTGGTGGCTACGCCTCCCACGGCTGTATACGCATGTTTATTCCGTCGGCGGAGAGGCTCTATAGCCTGGTTGATGTTGGCACTCCCGTTGTCATTTTCTAGCGCGCTCGGTCGCGCGTAGACTGCGGATCAGTGAAGCGTGCAGTTGTAGTCGTCGTTGCCGTCCTCTTGCTTGGCTTGGGCATCGTGCTGGCACGAGCCGTCATGCAGACGTCGGGCGCGCGCGCGTTTCCAGCCGAGGTCGCATCCGGTGCCAAGCCACCGGCCCCCGACTTTGCGCTGCCACTGCTGACGGGTGACGGCGAGGTCACCCTGGCCTCGTTGCGGGGCCAGGTTGTGGTGGTCAACTTCTGGGCCTCGTGGTGCGATCCCTGTAAGGATGAGGCGCCGATTTTGCAGGATCTTTGGCTCACTGAGGCGCAGCCACAGGGAGTCGCGTTCGTGGGAATTGATACGCAGGATTTGAGTGACGACGCCCGCGCCTTTGCTGTGACGTACGGTTTGACGTACCCGCTCGTCCACGATGTTGGCGGCGCAGTGGGGCGGGATTGGGGTGTCGGCGCGTTTCCTGAGACGTTTATCATCGATCCCCAGGGCAGGGCCGTGGCGTGGTTTCCAGGCGAGGTCACCGCTGACGGACTGCGCGACGCGGTCGCTAAGGCACGGGCTTCTTCGTGATTCGCCGACTCCTCCTCGTGCTCGCCGTGATGCTGGTGCTCGTGCCTCTAGCCTCGGCAGCGCAGCCACAGTTCTCGATGGCGGAGATCGAGAGCCAGTTGATGTGCCCGACGTGTCAGAGCCGGCTCGACCTCTCGCATAGTCCAGCAGCCGACCGGATCCGCGCCTTCGTCGAGAAAAAGCGCCTCGAAGGATGGACGGAGCAGCAGGTCAAGGATGCACTTGTGGCAGATTTTGGCCCCTCGGTGCTAGCGGCGCCGCCCGCATCCGGGATCGGTCTTGTTGCTTGGGTTGCTCCGATCGCACTCGTCGGAGGTGGTCTTGTGGTGGCCGTCGCAATCGTGTTTGCCTGGCGCCGACGGCGACATGCGGGACGCGCGCAGACGCCGGCCGACATCGCGCTCGAGGCGCGGGTCGACGCGGCGTTGCGTTCGTTTGACGACGTGCTCTAGTAGGGAGCGGGGTACGGCCCTTCGAGCGCGACGAGGTATGTCAGGGCGAGTACTGGGGGGAGGATCGAGAACGGTATCCCGTCGCCCGCAGGAATGACTGCCGCCGACGTGCCGTCCGGCGTGGCTGTGCTGCCGCCGGCGGTGGCCCAGCCGCCCGCTCCACCAGTGCCACCGAGTGATACCTGATGCGTGTGGGGTGGCAGGTTCGTATTCAGCAGAGTCGTCGACTCGCGGCCCGTCGTTTCGCCGATCTCATACGACGACAATCCAGTTCCCGTGCCGGTGCCGATTGGCAGCCGGCTTCGAAGATCGGGCAGCTGGAAATTCGAAGACCCGTTTCCACCGTAGAAGGTATTGAAGATCGAAAAGAGTGCGGTGTTCTGGTAGATCGGTAAGGTTGATCCGTCGGCGATGGCAAAGTTCGGGGGGGCATAGTTAAACCCTGCGATGTCGATCGAGCCTACGTACGATTCGGGGCTAGGCATGTGCTCTCCGGTGGTAGGCGCGGTGGATGATCGCCTCGAAGCGCCGGTCGCTACCGGTGCTCAGGACGGGGACGACAAACAGGTCGAACGACTTGCTGCCAATGCTTACTCGGTGCGTTCCCTGAGGAATATCGACACCCTTCGGGCCTTTGAGGTTGACACGGAAGGCGTCGCGCCACAGCGGCGATCCAGCCTTGGCTTCGGCAGCAACGCCAAGCGGTTCGATGGTGTCGATCTCGAGCGTGACGGGACCGTCGGCAAGTCGGATCGTCATCCGTCCCCCCGGCGCATTTTCGAATCGGTTGCGGTTGTGGTGTGGGTGGGCCGGAAGTGGCGCGTGTGGTGCTGGGTGGTTTGACGGCGTGCTGGTGCGGGGCGCTTGGGCAGCAGCAGCGCTGCCCGCAGTGCCGAGCACACCGGCGCTGATCGCGACGCCAGCCGCACCGGTCAGGAATCCCCGACGCGATTTCGCGTCGGGCTGGTCGGTTTCGGACATTCGATACTCCAGTCTGTAAGCAGTGAGTGTCTCTGCGATCCTACACCTGTGGCCGGAACAACTACGTGATCCACCGCACAGATCAAGGATCACTCTGAGGTATGCTGCCTGCGCGCAAATCGACGCGGAGGAACTTGTGACGTACGTCATCGCCGAGCCATGTATTGACACGAAAGACCGGTCCTGCGTGGACGTCTGTCCTGTCGATTGCATCCACGAATCTGATCGGATGTTGGTGATCGATCCGGAGGAGTGCATTGACTGCGGTGCCTGCGAGCCAGAGTGCCCGGTCGAGGCGATCTTTCCGGAGGATGCGGTTCCGGTCAAGTGGGAGCCCTTCGTCAAGATCAACTACGCCTACTCCGATGGCATGGAGAGCGTCAACAAGCTGGTGGCAGAGCGCATCGAGGCGTCGCCGCCCGAGCAGTCCTCGTAAGGGTTTGCCCTTCGGGCGCGACGAATCGCCGTGGCCCTTGAACTGATCATCGGTCCGGCCCATGCCGGCAAGATTGCGGCGCTCTATGAGCGCTACCTCGCCGAGCTCGCTGCTGGGCGCACGGCTGCGTTGGTCGTGCCCGATCAGACAGCCAAGGCGGTAACGGAGCGCGAGCTTCTGGCGCGCGCCACGGGCGTGGTGGGCGCCGACGTCGTTACGTTCGACACGCTGTTTGAGCGCGTTGCACGCGCCACTGGCGATCGCCGTACGGTGGTGCATGGTGCGGCGCGACAGGTGGCGCTGCGGCGTGCCTTGTCAGACGCTCCCGCGACGCTGATGGCGCGGTTTGACCGGCTGGGTTCGGCCCTGCTCGGACCCGACGATGTGCGGGCGGCTGGCGATGCCTCGTTGGCAGAGAATTATGCGACTTGGTGGGCGGCGCTTGATGCGCTGCAGCTTGTTGACCGAGCGCGGTTGCGGATTGAGGTTGTCGCTGCACTGAAGCGAGATGTGGCCGCTTGGCCGGCAGGTGAAGTGCTCTTCGCACAGGGCTTTGACGATCTCAGCTTGGCGCAAGAGACGCTGTTGACGCTGATTGGTCAGCGCGCTCGCGCCGTGGTCAGCCTGCCGTATGAGGCCGGCCGAAGCCCATTTGCGGTCCTGACGCCGGTGGTGGGCCGGTTGGCCGACTTGGCTGGCAGTGGCGGCATTGTCGAGTTGCCTGCGGGCGCGTTTGATCGCGACTCGGGGCTGGCAGCATTGGAACGACGGCTCGGTGCGGCTGATCCCGACCGCAGTGCCGAACCGCCCGACCTATCGGGCATCGCGACGGCCGAGGTTGAGGGCGAGCGTGGCGAGGCCGAGGTCGTTGTCGGTTGCGTCGCGGAGGCCCTGCGTTCGGGCATTGACGGACAACGCATTGCGATCATTGGACCGCGTGGTGCGACCGATCGCACCCGGCTTGTGCGCCAGTTGAGGGAGGCGGGCATCGAGGCGGTCGGCAAGGATCAACGCGCGCTTGTGAAGACGCCGTTCGGGCGGGCGCTCCATGCGCTCCTCGGCCTGGCCTGGGCGCCTGAGCCGACCGATTCCGATCGCCTGACGTGGCTTCGTTCGGCGTGGAGCGGGGCTCCGGCACACCTTGTCGAGCGAAGCGAACGGCCGATGCGCCGCTCGCTGGATACGCTCGATAACGCGATTGAGAAGGCGGGCGAGCCGCTCCTGCGGGCGCTGGCACTGCCGCCGGGATCGCGCGGGGGAGAGACGGCGGCGCGCGAGGTCGCAGCTGCCGTACGGGGCATGGTGCAGCGTGCTCACGGCGATCGAGCCCCAGTCGCCACAACAACGGTGCGCGAGGACGTGGCCGTCGCAGCCGCTGTGCTGTCGTATCTGCACACGGTGGACGCAGTCGAGCCGGCTCCTTCGCGGGCAGAGGTACGGGAACTGCTCGCCGAGTTGACAATCTCGATGAGGCAGACCCGCGCCGATGCAATCTGCATCCTCGATCCACGCGATGCTCGCACGATTGATGTTGACGTGGCGATTGTGCTCGGGTTGGAAGAGCCGATGTTTGGTGTCGGGACGTCGGCCGCGCAGGACCCGCTCGTCGAGGCTCCCGACCAAAACGAAATCGCACGCCACCTTGTCTACAGCGCCGTCACACGCCCGCGGCGGAGGCTTGTGCTGGTTCGTCGTGTGTCCGATGATGAAGGCAGCCCGTTGGCCGCAACGGCAATCTGGGAAGATCTGATGATCGCTGCGGGCGAGCCGCCGACTGCCTATCGTCGTCGCTTCTCCGACGCCGTCTTGCCGCTCGCGGAGGCACCGACCGTGCGCGAGCGCGCTCGCAGCATCGCGCATCTGGCGGCGACCGATCGACCCGAGGCCCTGCGTCTGGCGGGCGTCGCGGGCGTCAGTGGCGCAATTCGCCGTGCTGTCGCAGCGCCGCGTCGCAACACGTGCCTCGTCGATCCGCGCGTCGTCGACGTGTTGCGTGCACGAGAGATGTTTGGCGTTACCGAGATCGACCGCTTTGGCGATTGCTCTCAGATCTGGTTTATCGAGCGGCGTCTCAGGCCCAACGTGATCGATCAGCCGATCGACAATCGCCTGCGTGTGGGCACGCTCGCGCATACCGTGCTCGGTCGCTTCTACAAAGAGGTGCCGGCGCTCTTGCAGACGACGGTGATTGGCCCCGATGACGCCGATCGGGCAATGGTCGAGATGGTGCGGATCGTTGATGAGGAGATGGTCAAGCTTCAACCGATCGTGGCGGGGGATCCACTCACCCTCGAACTGCTTGGCTGGGGTCTTCGCCGCGACCTTGCGCGGTTGATCGAGCAGGCGGCACGCAATGCGGCACCGCTTGTGCCGACGGAGTTCGAGGTCGCTTTCGGTGGGCGTGGTGCTCAGCCTGGCCGTAAGGAGGGCCTCAACATCGGCCCCGCGCACGTGTCGGGCAAGATCGATCGGATCGACGCAGATCCGGCCTTTACCGCCCGGGCGATGGTCGTCGACTACAAGACCAGCACGATCAGCACTGGTGCTCAGATCATGCGTGACGGGAAGCTGCAGATTCCGCTCTACCTGCTTGCGTTGCGTGAGGTGCTTGGGCGAGAGCCAGTTGGTGGCCTCCTGGTCTCGATCCGCAAGGGTCACGTGCGCGGCATTGTCGACGTCGACGAGCTCGACGTTCTGCCCGCCAACATTGCCCGCGAAGACCGCCTCAGCCACGACGACTTCGAGGCCGCACTCGAGGCTGCCCGCAGCGAGGCCGCGGCGCGGGTATTGCGGATCCGCGATGGCGATGTGCGCCACGATCCGCAGACGCAGATGCTCTGTGAGCGGTTCTGCGACTACCGCGGAATCTGTCGGGTGGAGCGATGACTATGCGCCTTCCAAGGCCCGAGTTGTCGCCGGCCCAGCTCGCGGCTGTCGAGGCGCCTGGCGGGGTCTTCGTCGATGCCGGAGCTGGCTCGGGCAAGACCACGGTACTGGTCGAGCGTTACGTGCGGTCCGTGACGGAGCGCAACCATTTGCCTGCGCAGGTGCTGGCCGTCACCTTCACCACGCGGGCCGCGGGCGAGATGCGCGAACGCATTCGTGGTCGCCTGCGCTTTGAGGGACGCGACGATCTGATTCCACTCGTCGAGAGTGGTTGGATCGGGACGATCCATGCCACGTGTCGACGGATTCTGGCGGAGTTTTCCGAGCAGGCCGGTTTGGCGAGTGGCCTCCGTGTGGCCGATCAAGTCGAGACCGTGCTGCTTCGCGATGCAGCCTTCGAGCGTGCGCTGGCGTCGATGCTGCATGAGTTGGGTGATCCCGGACTGCAACTGGTTGCGCTCCACGGTCGTGATCGGCTTCGCGAGATTGCCGGCGAATTACTCAACGGCGCACGAACGCGTGGCCGACCAGTCGTCGCACCGAGTGGCACTGCGACGGCCCGCGAGCTCGAGGCAGCGATCGCCGAGCTCGTTCCCGAGGCTCTCGTGGTTTCGACTGCGGGCACCGATTCTGACCAGGCTGTCAAACGTCGCCTGGCAGCACTTGATCTGCTTGACGTGCTCGAACGAAAGCCAGAGCCGATCGAATTGGCAGATCTCAAGCTCTACACGCTCGGCGATTCCGCCTACAAGGCACTCATTGCAGCGGTCGAGTTGCAGGCACGCGACGTGCTGGCCGGCGAGTTTCAGGCGCCGCTGCAGGCCTTGCTCGATGGGTTTTCAGACGCCTATGCGGCGGCGAAGGCCGAGGTCGGTGCCGTCGATAACGATGACCTCCAACTACGGGTTCGGCAGCTACTTGAGACGCATGCAGATGTGCGAGCCACGCTGCAGGAGCGCTTTCGCGAGGTGATGGTCGATGAGTTTCAGGATACCGACAGTCTGCAGAACGCCATCATTCGCCTCGTGCGAGCGCCTGGCACACCGCTCTTGGCGGTCGGCGATGAGCAGCAGGCGATCTATGGATTTCGAGGCGCAGAGGTTGAGGTCTTTCGCGGCGAGCGTGAGACGGCTGTGGCGGATCAGACGATCGAAGTGGTGTCGCTGCACGAGAATCGCCGTTCGACGCCACCCGTGATCGCCGCCATCAATGCGATCTTCTCGCGCGAAGAGCGCTTTACGCACCGTCCGCTGACTCCGTTTCGCACGTACGAGAGCGCAGGTCAGGGCCTGCCGGTCGAGCTGCTGATCGGCGTCGGTGACGATCTCGATAGCGGGCGCGAGGTCGAGGCGACGCTGGTGGCTCGACGGCTGCGTGATCTGGTCGATCGTGGTGTCTGCCAAGAGGCTGACATCGCAGTCGTCTTTCGTGCGGGTACGCGGGCCACGGTCTACGAGTCTGCGCTGCGTGCCGAAGGGCTCTCTACCGTCTCGTCGACAGGTCGCGGCTTTCTGCAGCGCCAGCCGGTTGGCGACGTGTTGGCGATGTTGCGTGTGTTATGGAATCGCTACGACGACCTCGCCCTGTTGGCGTGCCTCGCCTCGCCGTTCGCTGGTGTCTCTAACGATGGCCTTGCTCTGATGCGCGAGGCCGTGGAATGGGAGTTCGCCGATGCGCTCGACAATCTCGGACCGATTGGCCTCAAGGAAGATGATCTTGCGCGTGCCGTCACGCTTCGCGATGCCATTGCGCGTCTTCGAAGCGAGGTCGGGCGGTTAGCACTTGGCGATCTGGTCGCAGCGATTATTGCTGAGACGCGCTACGACCTAGCGATGCTCGCAATGCCTGACGGGGCCGAGCGGATGGCCAATCTGGAGAAGTTGCGGCGGGTGGCACACGCCTTTGACGATGCGCAGGGCTGCGACATTCCGGGCTTCGTGCGGGCGATTGAGTCGGGTCGGCTCGATGGAGAGCTGAAGACCGAAGGGGTGATCGCGTCCGAGGGCGCCGCTGCGATTCGTCTACTCAGCGTCCATCAGGCAAAAGGCCTTGAGTTTCCGATAGTCGTCTTCGCAGACACAGCATCGAAGACTCCTGCGCAGAAGCGGCTGGCGATCGTGCCAGCGGAGGGTGTGCCGGCCGCGAAGGTGCCGGCTTCGACGAATGAGATGTGCTCGACTCGAGCATTGAGTGCGGCGTTTGCGGCGGTTGCAGACGCCGGTGAGCGCGAGTCGCATCGGATCGCCTACGTGGCCTGCACGCGAGCGCGGGATCACCTAATCATCTCTGGCGCACGTGGACCAAAGTTGTCGACTGGCACGACGCTCGAGTGGCTGCTGGGATTGATCGATGATGACGCCGCGCTTGGCGAACGAGTGCTCGAGCTCGATCAGGCCCACGTCGGCATTCTGGTCAGCGATGTCTCGGTGGCTCCCCCGTTGCCACCGGCAATTCGCGATGACACGGTCGAATACGTTCTCGACGATGGTGGTCCACAGTTGGCCTTCGACGTAGATGCCGTCGGCACGATCAATGGCGAGACGGGTAGTGAATTGCCGCCGCTGCGCACTATGGGGCAGGCCGATCAGTGGGTCGTGCCGTCGCTCTCCTACTCGTCGCTCGATCTCTTCGAGCGCTGCGGCTATCGCTTCCATGCCCAGCGGATGCTCGGCTTGCCGAGCGCACAGGCTGGTGGCGCTGCGCCCGTCGGCAAGGCCGTTCATGAGGCGGTCGAATTGGGGGCGAATAGCGATGCCGGCGCTCTGCTGCTCGAAATCGAGCCAGCTGCCACGGTTGCCGAACAAGCCGAGGCCCGAGCAGCACTGGAACGGTGGAACACGTCACCGCTGCAGGCCCGCTTCGCGGCACTCGCGGACGTTCGGCACGAGCAACCGTTCTTGCTGCTGCTTGGTGGCGCGACCGTCACGGGTGCCTTCGACCTGAGTGCGCGCGACGGTGACTGCCTGGTGATCGGAGATATCAAGGTCGGCGGGCTGAAGGGCGAGACGCCGGACGAACGCCGCGACCATGGCTACACAATCCAAGAAGAGCTCTATGCACTGGCTGGGCTCGAAGCGGGCCACGCTTCGGTCGAGGTTGCCTACCAGTGGATTGGCGACGATCTGGCGGCGTCACACCTAGCCACGCGCGTGTTTGAGGTTTCCCAGCGAGAGCAGTTGCGGGCGGGGCTCGAAGCCCGTGTGCAGGCGGCTCTGGCGGGCCCCTGGCGTCCGACGCCATCGAAGCTGATGTGCGAGAGCTGTCCGGCGTTGGGTCTGCTCTGCGCCGGCACCGATCTGCCCAACGCGCATGGCTAGAGTCACGCGCACGAGCGAGCCCTCCGCACGTGCGCAGGCGATCGTGCGGCGCCTGCGGGTTGAGTATCCCGATGCCAAGTGTTCGCTGACCTTTCGGACACCCTGGGAATTGCTCGTCGCGACGATCCTCTCGGCACAGTGCACGGACGATCGCGTCAATCTCGTCACGCCGCCGCTGTTTGAGCGTTTTCCGACGCCGGAGGCCTTTGCGGGCGCCGACCTTGGCGATGTCGAGGAAGCGATCCACTCAACGGGTTTCTTCCGTAATAAGGCCAAGTCGCTGATTGGCGCAGCGCGCTGCATCCTGCACGAGCATGGGGGCGAAGTCCCGCGGACGATGCGCGAACTCAAAGCGGTGCCCGGCGCGGGTCGCAAGACTGCGAACGTCGTGCTCGGCAATGCCTACGGTCTGGCTGAGGGCATTGCGGTCGACACGCATGCGTCGCGCCTGTCGCTCCGCCTCGGGTTGACCGACACGGTCGAGCCCGTCAAGGCAGAGCGCGAACTGATGCAGATCGTGCCACGTAAAGAGTGGACCGACTGGACACATCTGTTGATTGCTCACGGACGAGCGGTCTGCACCTCGCGCAGGGCGTACTGCGATGGTTGCGTCTTGTTCGATCTCTGTCCAACCGGCTTGCAAGATCGGCGGCAAACCGTGCGCCCTTCGCGCGTCCGCTCCACCTAAAGCCGTGGCAGGATCGAGGTATGAATCGCCTCAACATCGAGCTCTACGCCGAACGCCTCGCTCGCCACGTAGAGCGTGCTGCCGACGAACTGGCGGATGCGCGCCTGCGCGAGGCCTGGTGGGAGCTCGAGTTGGCTGCGCGCCCGTCGCTTTCTGTGCGCGATGCCGAGCGTCTTGAGGCGCTTGGTCTACTGCTCACGCCAACAACTGCAAGCACAATCATGTGCAGCGTCGGCGAGCGGGTCGCAGACCTTGCTGCGATCCATCGATTGCAGGCGATCGTCGAGCGACAGCGCGCCGAGGCGCGTCAGGTTCAGACGGGTGTCACTACGACGAGCAGTCCGCCATCGTCGTCATAAGCGGGGAACAGGTCGCAGATCAGCTGCTTATCGATGCCAGCCCCATGGTGCAACGTGGCGTGTTTATCGAGTTGTCGCACGCCCCACTCGAGTGCGGTGCCAACGGGATCTTCGCCTTCGGCAAACGTTAATGCGAGTGCCGTACGGACGTCTTGGCCAATCAGTGTCTGCTCCAACCGGCCGGTAACCTCAAAGAGTCCCTTGCCGGCCGCGATCACACGCGCCTCACTGTCGCAGACGGCAAAGCCCGCGCCAGGACGGGGGAAGTAGTCCTCAAGCAGTTGGAATACAAAGCCAAAGCCACACTCGTGGCAGCCGCGCGCCTGGTGCGACAGGCCCTCGCGTCCGTCCTCGTCGAAGGAGCGATTTTGGCAATTAGGACAGATGAAATACGGCACAGCGCTGGTCTGTCTAGGCCTGTTCGGCGAGCCAGCGCTCGGCGTCGAGTGCAGCCATGCAGCCATTACCGGCGGCCGTCACAGCCTGTCGATAGACGTGGTCGGCGACATCGCCAGCGGCGAAGACTCCAGGCACACGCGTGGCAGTCGAGCCGGGCTGCTGGACGAGATAGCCGTTGCTATCCATGTCGAGCATCCCCTGGAAGAGTGCGGTTGTCGGATCGTGCCCAATTGCGACGAAGAGCCCGGTGCACGGGAGTTCCTTCGTGGCGGTGCCATCGGTTTCCCGTAGCAGCAGGCCACTGACGGCGTCTTCGCCAAGCACCTCTTCGACGACGTAGCCGAGATCCCAGGCGATCTTGTTGTTGGTGCGGGCGCGCTCCTGCATGACCTTGGAGGCGCGGAGCTCCTCGCGGCGATGCACGATCGTCACCTTCGAGGCGAACTTCGTCAGGAAGGTCGCCTCCTCCATCGCCGAGTCGCCGCCGCCGACGATCACGACCTCTTGCTCGCGAAAAAACGCTGCATCGCAGACGGCGCAGTATGAAACGCCGCGGCCTTGGAGTCGAACTTCGGAGTCGAGCCCGATCTGGCGTGCGGTTGCACCAGTTGCGACGACGACGGTGCGTGTGCGCACGATATCGGAGCCAATCTGCAACTCGTGGGGCGTCGACATCGGATCGTCGGAAAAACGCACCTCGGTGACGTCCTCGGTGCGCATCACAGCACCGAAGCGCTCGGCCTGCGCGCGCATTTGCTGCATCAACTCAGGGCCCATGATGCCGTCCTGGAAGCCAGGAAAGTTGTCGACATCGGAGGTGATCATCAGTTGGCCGCCAGCGGCGTAGCCCTCGATGACAACGGGCGAGAGGGCGCCACGCGCGGCGTACAGTGCAGCCGTGTAGCCGGCCGGTCCGCCACCGATGATTGCGAGCTCATGAATTCCGTCGTCTGCCATGCCGAGTCCTCTGCTTGAACGTGTGGTCGTACCAGATCAAACGCCGCTGATCGAGGCGTCATTCCTATTGTTCCGTATCGGGCGGCGTGGGTGCTGCGCCGACTGGCTCCACGCAAACGGGGCAGGAGTGGAGGCGTTCCGTGGACTCAGCGTTTACGACGCTATGACGTAGGGGATCGAGACGGGTTCGCCGTTTGTAAAGAGCGACGCGACGTAGATAACGACTTCGGTCGCGCCCATCACCTGCACCTTATGCGCGGTACCGGCAGGCTCAATCACCGAGTAGCCGGCCTTGACGTCGTAGGTCTCGCCCGCCTTGATCGTGCGGATAAACTCGGGCTTCGTGCCAAGCGCATTGGGCTTGAGGACCTTGACGGGCTTGCCCTTGATCACCGTATAGCGGAGCGTGCCCGTGGTGATTGCGGCGATCTGCGTGCCCGCGTGGGTGTGGGCCGCGAGCGGGGTATTGCCCGGGATCGTGACGCGCTGGAGGTAGAGGGTGCGACCATCGCCACCCTGAGGGTTTGTCGATTGGACGAGTACCTCGCGGACAGGCGCGCCGGCGCGCATGATTGCGGCCGTCGCGCTCGCGCCGCCGACGACACCGACAATCAGGACGACGAGCAGGGCAAGCGTGCGACGGGTGCGTAGGTGATGCATGGAGTCCTCTCCGGTGACGACTGGAAAGGTTATCGGATCGACGAGGGCTGCTCGTTCCAGCTGAGGATTTCGAGGTCCTCGCCGACGACCCGGATGCGAGCGATCAGCCGATGAGGGGCGTCGCCTGGGTTAAGCGTTGCCAGCCGTCGGTCGGGTGCCAGTGCAGGGGAGGGCGGCTCGAGGCTGCGTCGCGTGGCTGTCACCCCATCGGCGGCTACGGGCTCGCCACCCGGATCGTCAAAGAGAGCGACGTGGACGATTACGTCGTACAGGTGGGTGCCATCGGCGGTCTCGAAGCGCTCCGTTAGGACGGCCAGAGGCACACCGCCCGTGACGAGGAGTTCCGTCTCCTCGAGCACCTCTCGCCGTGCTGCCTCGAGAGGATCTTCGTTGGACTCGATACGTCCGCCGGGTAGGGCCCAGAAGCCGATCGAGGGCTGTGTGCCACGCTCGATCCAGACGACACTGCCTGTGCCACGAATCACGGCGAGAGCAATTTCTAACGGCGGCATGGCAGGGACGGTAGCGGCTGGGTGGCCGGCAGCTCAACCATGGGCAGACGTTCAGGTCGCCGACTGCACTGGTAGGTTGGGTCGTCCGGCATGCCTCGCTACCAGAAAGAACTCGGACGGTCCTCGCCGCTCAAGGCTGTGCTCCCCGGGTTTCGCTCGCGCGACGGGCAGTTGCGGTTGGCAGAAGAGGTCGGCGGTACGATCGAGCGGGGTGGTGTGCTGGTGGCTGAGGCTGCGACAGGCATTGGCAAGAGCTTGGCCTATCTCGTGCCCGCGGCGATGAGTGGGCAGCGCGTCGTCATCTCGACGGCGACGAAGGCCCTCCAAGGCCAGCTGTTGACCGAAGACCTGCCGCTTGCTCGCACGGCGACGGGAATGCAGATCACGGCAGCGGTCGTGAAGGGACGCAGCAATTACGTCTGTCGGGTCCAGCGCGCCTTTGCGCATCAGCGGGTGCCTGAGGAGTACAGCGGCCAGCTGGGTCGCCTTGAGGACTGGCTGGTGCGGACGCGCGAGGGCGATCGTGACGAGCTGCCGTTTGTGCCGAGCGAGGTTGTCTGGCGCGAGCTCTCCGTTGGTCCCGACCGCTGCCGTGGCGCGCGCTGCGCCGAGCGCGATGGCTGCTACGCCGAGCTGGCTCGCGAGCGTGCGACGGGGTGCGAGATCGTGCTCGTCAACCACTCGCTGTACCTCGCCGACCTCGCGTTGCGGTCGGCCCGGGGTGGCGAGCCAGTGATCCTGCCCGAACATGACGTCTTGATCATCGACGAGGCTCATACGTTCGAACAGATTGCGGCCGAGTCGCTTGGTGCCCGTGTCTCGGCACCTGCGCTGTCTCGCTTTGCACGCGATATCGACACGGCCTGTACGGCGGCGGTCAAGCTGCCGCCGACCGCCGAGCTGGCACTGCTGCAGATGCACGGCGACCGGCTCTTCAATGCCCTGCCCGAGGGGCGCCGCGTGCGCCTCGACGAGACGCGTCTGCGGCTGTTGCCACTCGATGCTGCCGACGCCATGCGCGACGCGCTGGGACGCATTGCGGAACGCATCCGGGACTTCTCCGACGAGACCGAGGCGCTCGCACGCCAGGCCGAGCGACAGGCGCTGGCCCTCGAGGCGATTCTGTCGCCCGACCACGAGGAGACGGTCGTCTGGTCCGAGCGCGACACGCGTGGGGGAGTCGAACTGCGTGCGGCCCCGACGGCCGTTGGGCCGCTGCTTCGCGAGCACCTCTGGGACAAGCTGCACGCTGCGGTGCTGGTCAGTGCAACGTTGGCCGACGGCGATGGCATGACCGGCGTCTGTCGCCGTCTTGGCGCCGACGCAGCGACCACGCACGTCGAGGATTCGCCGTTCGATATCGATTCGAACGCGCGCCTCTACGTGCCCGACGACATCGTCGGTGGTGGCAAAGCGGATGCCGTGGTTGTCGCAGATCGGATTGGCGAACTGATCGAGGCGGCGGGTGGACGGGCGCTCGTGCTGTTTCCGTCGATCAGTCGTCTCCAACGGGCCCACGACCTGCTGCGCGATCGGCTGACCATGCCGGTGCTCTGCCAGGGCGAGGCCTCGCGCGACGTGCTGTTGGATCGATTTCGTGAAGACGAGACGTCTGTTCTGTTCGCGTCGATGACGTTTTGGCAGGGCGTTGATATCCCCGGCCGCTCGCTCGAACTGGTGATCCTCGAGAGCCTGCCCTTTGCCGTCCCCGACGATCCGTTGATCACCGCCAAGTCCGAGCGTGCCGAACGCGATGGTGGCAATGGCTTCCGCGACGTCCAATTGCCACACGCCGCGCTTTTGCTCAAGCAGGGCTTCGGTCGTCTGCTGCGCTCCGAGTCGGATCGTGGCGTGGTGGCCGTCCTCGACGCCCGTTTGGTCACCAAGGGCTACGGGAAGTTCCTCCGGGGCAGTCTCCCGAACGTCCCCGTAATTGGCTCGGTTGACGAGGTGCGCACGTTCCTCGCACGCGACGGTGACTGAGGTACCCCGAGCGGGACTCGAACCCGCATGCCTTTCGGCAGTCGATTTTAAGTCGACAGCGTCTGACCAATTCCGCCATCGGGGCCTCACGAGGATAGAGCAGTAGGTCGGCTACGACGGCGGTTGGTACGAATTGTTACCCATCTCCACGCTTGCCCACCAATCCGTGAACGAACTCCTCCAAAATCAACTTCCTGCCTATTGCGCAGGGTCGCTTCCGCGGGACTGGGACGCGTTTGTCGAGTCCGAGTTGCTTTGCTCGCCGTCGCTGCTTGTCGAAGCGATGGAGATGATGCACGTCAACGAATTCCTCCTCGAGGTGCGCCGCACGCTCGACGCAGCGGCCTAGCCCTAGGAGGCGAGACCCAGCACGAGTCCGTGCAGAATGTCGCGCTCGGAGGCTACGTAGCCATCGGCGTAGAGTGCATCAAGGGCGGCCAGCAGCACGATCGCGCCGCCGACGATCAGCGCGGCCCGGCCCGACTCAATCGCCGGGTAGAGCGAGTGGCGCTCGGCGGCTGTCAGTGGAGCGAGCTTGGCGATCCAGGTTGCGACGACATCGCGATCGACGCGATGGCCGTGGATCCGCTCGGCGTCGTAGCCCGGTAATTTGAGGCTGAGCGCGGCGAGCGTGGTGGCGGTTCCCGCTACCGCAATCGGCTCACCGACCACGGTCTTGGCCAGGTCGGGTGGGAGGTGGCGGTCGAGGAGGAGGTCGATCTCTTGGCGCGCGATCGTCATCTGCTCGGGGCCGACGCGATCTTCGCTGAGCCAGCGCTCCGTGGCGCGTACGCAGCCTGCTTGCAGCGAGACGGCGCCGAGCACCTGGTTGCCTTGCCCGACCACAATCTCGGTCGAGCCGCCGCCAACGTCGATCACGGCAGTCGGCTTGCTCGCTGGGTGCGCTGAGGTGACGCCGCGGAAGGTGGCCCGGGCCTCCTCATCGCCCGACAACACGCGGGCTGCGATGCCGAGATCGCGCGCGAGAGAGGCCATGAAGGCCTCTCCATTGTTGCTGTCGCGCACGGCACTCGTCGCGCTCGCGAAGATGACATCCGCATTCTTGGCTCGCGCCCGCTCAACGTAGTCCGTGACAACCTTGCGCGTCCGACCCATCGAGGTCTCGGCGAGACGCTGGTCGCGATCGACGTGCGCACCGAGGCGTGTGATCGTCATCAGGCGTTCAAGTTCGACGATTTCACCACCCGCAACGTCTGCAATCAGCAGCCGCGTCGAGTTTGTCCCCATGTCGATCACCGCTGCCCGCATGCGCGAAAGCGTACGCGGCACGACGGGCGGAGGTTCCGACTGGCATGGTGGGCGATATATTCGAGGCATGGCCGAGATCACGCGACTAGCACCATCGGCAACTAAGCCCGTCGTCCGCGTCCATCTCGACGACAGTTTTTGGGCGACGCTGCCCGTCGGACTCGTTGCGGATGAGCACCTGCGGGTCGGCGAAGACCTGACGGACGCGCGCCGCGCCTCGCTGGAGGACCGGGCTCAAACCTAACAGGCCTTCGTCTACACCGTGCGCTCGCTCGACTTTCGGATGGCTTCGCGCGCCAAAATGGGCGAGCGCCTGACCCGCAAGCGCTATGCGCCGTCGGTGATCACACAGACGCTCGAGCGCTGCGATGCGCTCGGCATCCTCAACGACGATGCCCTGGCTCGTGGTCGCGCACGACGGTTGATGGAGGAGGGACAGGCGCCCTACACGGCACGCCAGCGTCTGCGGAAACAGGGCTTTGCTCCCGAGGTGGTGGAGGGAGCGCTCGACGAGGCGTACGCCAACTTCGATGCCGGGGCGGTCGCGCGGCGATTGCTCGAGTCGCGTCCAAGCACCACGAAGACGCGACAACGCGCATATGCCTTCCTTGCGCGCCGCGGTTTTGGTCCTGACGTGATTGGGAGGGTGACGGCCGAGTTAGCACCCGCAGCAGCGAAAGCAGCAGCAGCGCGTGGCGCTCTCGATGTCGCTGCTCTGGAGAAGCAGGTTCGCCGTCGCTACCCAACGGCTGGCAACGATGCTGGTGTCGGGCGGCGTGCCTTTGCCTACTGCGTGCGTCACGGTGCCACATCAGCGCAAACGCAGCAACTCCTACAGCGTCTCCGAGACGGCTAAACCGAATGGGGTAGAACCTGTGAACTGGTGCCTCAAATCGTGATCAGCGCTAGAGT
>SXGR01323924.1_pt1 | contig 21315 bp, 15 predicted proteins | sample 3174711 | NCBI WGS metagenome assembly SXGR01 (sample SAMN11356860, study PRJNA531348) | freshwater metagenome | isolation source: freshwater sample F1-60 | place: China: Fuxian Lake, Yuxi | collected 2017-12-25 | reverse complement strand
TGGACCGTTCCGATGGTACCTTGGATCTCGGCGTTCCCTTAATCCCTCTGATCCGACTCGATGTGGAAACCTTTGATCCCCTGAACTTGCCTCCAGACCTCGCGGCCATTCCCGCAACCAAGCCCGGCAGCAAGTAAAGCCATCGATCCGACCCGGATTCGCCACTTCGACCACTTCGACCGGTCCGGTTTACGTCGATCTCGAACATCCTAACAACTTCAGCACGACTTCAATTTGTTGGTGGAGGATATCGCGTTGGCCTTCGCTCCAAAGGCAGTAGTCAGCGCGCTGCAGTTTCTCCGACATAGGCCACTGAGCTGCCAAGCGCTGGTCAATCACCCGATCAGACCATTGCCGCTGATGCAGGCGTTGACGCTGCGTTTGTGGGGTACAGCCCAAGGCCAAGGTCACCTGAAAATGGGAGTCATATCCTTTTTCATAGAGCAATGGGATCACCACTGCGCAAAGGCGCTGATCTTGAAGCGATTGTTCGCGGATCCAGGCCGTCCATCCCTCATAAATCCGGGGATGCAAAATGGCCTCCAACCGCTGACGGGCTGCGCTGTTTCCAAAGACTTTTTGACCCAAAGCGCTGCGATCCAGAAGGCCCTGGGAATCGAGAATAGCCGACCCAAAAGCGGCAACGATCTCATCCAAGGCAGGTTGGCCGGGTGTCACCAGTTCCCGGGCCACAACATCGGTGTCCAAGACAGGAATGCCGAGCCGCTTGAGGTATTCGGAAGCCTCGGATTTCCCTGCCCCAATCCCTCCGGTGAGTCCCATGGTGATCATATTTAACAAAAGAGCGCTGGAGAACTTGAATTCTCCAGCGCCCGAAAACGATCGGAATCGAATCCGAAGGAAGTGTGCCGTTCAGGGCTTGTAGAGGATGCGATAGGCCTTGGCCCCGGTCCCCTGATCGAGCGGATCATAGAACTTCAGCACTTTCGAAGATCCTGAAGTATTGGACATGCGACTCAAGCCGGTCCAAGTCGAGTCCACTGCAGGCTCCTGCGCCAGAATTTGATACTCGGTATTGGCCGCTGCGTCCCAAGAGATCTCCAAGTAGGGCTTACCCTGAATCTCAATGGCCTTGGTAGTCACCACTGCCCCAGAGAATGGGGTGGCATCCAAGGCGTTGACCAGACCGTCACCATCGGAATCGAGCGAAACAGAGTACCGAACCGCCCATGAGGCCTCGACCACGTAGCCATTGCCTACGGCCAACGAGATCGGTCCGCCATTGGCTCCACTAATGCGCACTAGGCGCAAACGGCCACCCAGTGCGCCATCGAGAACCGGTCCGGAGAGTTCAATGCCATTGACTGAGACGATGCTGTAGTAAAGGCGTGTGTTGCTGTCGATGCTCAGAGCCGAGGCCAGCCCGTCGGCATCGAACGTTTTGTTGGTGATGTTGATGAACTGGCTGAAATCGCCATTCAACTCCAAGCGCTTGGTGTAGAGGGCTCGATCGCCCGATACGGAAGCACGAATGTCAGCCCGGCCATATTCGCCAATCGTCAGCACCAGCGCGGCGATCGCCGAATTGTTCACGAAGCCTGCTGCCTCAGTCCCACGATTCACACCCGACCAGTCTACGAAGGCTGTCTGGAAGCGACCAACACTCACAGAAACGCTCACGCCGCTGAGATCGTTGGAGCTTACATTACCCTTCAACGTCACTCCGGCGGCGGCCAGAGCAAGCACGTTACCAGCAGGAGCCACGAATTTGTCGCTCACGTTCAGGGTGATCAAATTCGGGGTGCTTATGGCTCCACCAGCACTGGCGTCCAAATTCTTGGCCGTGATATTTAAACCACCACCGGTCACGATGCTGTTGGTTCCGGCCAACACGAGCGAATTCGCCGCCAGGTCGATGACGTTGCCGCCCTCGATACGCCCAGCATGGTGGAGAACGGAGGCACCCAAGCCCAAGTAACCAGAAGAGATGATGGACCCGGTGTTGGTGATGTAACTCAAGGCCGTGGTCTGCCCCACCCCAAGGACCACACGCTCACCCAGGATGTCGGAGCTATTGGAAAGAGTCTTTAGCATCGGGAAAGTTCGGGAAGAGACCCCGATCGGTCCGATCAATTCAAAATTGCCTTGGTTAATCCAGTTCTCGGTGACGGGAGCCACCTGTTCGTTGCCTGAGATCGATGAAGCTCCCGAGAATCCATCCGGATAGGTCGTCGGAATCGCATCGACGTCGGGCACTTGGTACAAGATAGGATCCACCGTGGTCAGATTGGTCGCACGAAGCTTCAAACCAACCAATTCGCCCGTGGTCTTCAACGGATCGATGTCTGCATCAATAATCATCACTCGGAAATGGGTGTCGGCTAAGAGATTGACGGGGGTCGTTGTTCCTGTTCCAGCGTTGGGATCCGAGGTTGCTGCGGCCGCAGCGGGATCAGGAAACTCAGCGGTGTTGGTCCACGATGTGACGAAGACCTTGATGATTCCCGTCAAATTCGGTTGCCCCACCGGATTCAACCCACGATAAACCATAGTGCCGTTGGTAGAACCCAGATCATATTGAGCGTAGGGAGCGGCGATGCTCGTGGTCGCCGATGAGGTGATGTGCTTGACCTTAATGTTGACCACACCGTGCGCACGAATCCGGGCGTCCTCGAGATTCAGGTTGTCCGCATCAATCCTCACCCGACCGGCAAGATTTGTGGCATATCCGAAAGATGATTGGGATTGAGATCCAAAGTAACGTCTACCCAACGCACGAATCACGGATCCGTAAGAGCTGTTGGTGGGATTCGGAATTTTGGACGGCAGCGATGTAATGGCAAAAGAATAGGCCATGTAGTCGTTGGTCGAGACCAAATTCGTGTAAGCCACACCATTGGTCAACAAACCGAAGTAACCCGTTGTAAACAGATCCCTGGTAAACGGACTGTTGGCTCCCGATCTAGAATCATTCAGATACCGCGACAAGAGATTGGACTTAGATATCGGATTCAGGGGATTGAGTTCATCACTAATAACTGCTCTCTCGGCCCGATTAATCGGAATGGAGACCCCAACATTGCGAGTAAGACGAATGTTATAAGGAACGGCCGTGTTGGGGGTACGATAATCCCACCCATAGAGATTGGTGGGTGCGGTGGTGAAGCTCTCAACAATGCGCAAACTCTCAAACTCGACCGATCCGGCCGTGTTGTTCGTGTTGAGGTATCCCAATGTTACCGACAGACCCCGGGTTCCATCCACCGAAGCTGATGCCACAATATTGGAGTTGCGGTTGATGATGAACACCGCGTTGATCCGGTTGTTGGTGGCAGTGAGTTGATTTGTCTGGATGTAAACCAAGGCTGGCACTGGAGGGAAACCTGCCGAAGAAATCCCATCACCAACCCAGTTCTCAGGGTTGTCGATGGGGTTCCCTGGGACCCGATCAATGGCCGCTAGATAACTAATGTCGACATTCGCCAAAATGTTGGTGACGACAATGTTGGTGGCCGCTGTCGTGTAAGTGGTTCGCACCGGTCTCGCGGTTGCGAAGGAAGCGAAATCGACAGCTACTGTCGAATATCCCCAATACAGGTTCTCGACTCCGCCGGGGCTGTTTGCAACATGAATTCCACCTTCAAGACTCGTAAATCGTCCAAATTCGGGGGAGGTACGATTGAGAGTGGTCAGAGAGGATCGAGTTAGATCAACCTGCTGGCCACTTGCGGAGAGATCACCCCAGAATGAGACGGATATCCGACCCCGATTGACAATGTTGGTGGCCTTGAAAATTAGATAACCACCATCTCCATAGGTATAGGATTGCCCGTCTGGATAACCAAAGCCAAAGATTGCCGACCCAATGCCTTCAATTACGGCACGGTCACCATTAACAATATTTTGACTTGGATAACGAAAGCCAGCCGAGTTGACGTTCTGAAACTCCATTCCGTAGCTCGCTTGAATGGTACCTAGGTTGGTATAATTGAGTGTGTTCCGAGTCGCAAACAAATCAAATAGGTCAGCGGAAAAAGTACCAGCGTTGACAAACGAGACTGCATCGATCGGTCGATCCACCGAATAATTGCCTCCGTTATAGAAATCGCCTGCAACTGCAACCCAACTGCAGGCCATGGCGAGAATGAGGGATCTGATCGTCATGGAGACTCGGGTTGAAAAATTCGTTGTGTTCATCGGTCAGTTCAGTTGCTCCGATTGTAGAGAACAGCTGCCTCAAGATCTGAAAGTTTGCTACCAATCGGATAGAGGATTGGAGCTTTGGTACTTCCGTCAAATGAGCCCCAAATGTTCCCCGGTTGGCCGTCTTGCTCGTCCGTGTTCCCAAATTGGAGCGAATACACACCCAGTTTTGAGAAGGTATAGCCGGATAGAGGTTCGATGTTGCCCGGGCCTTCTGCGTCGGCATCCAGGGTGGCACCGTTGTTCTGGAATGTGACCGGCGTGAATTGAAAGGCGATAGGGACATAATTGTCTGTAACACCCAAATCACGCGCGCTGATCAAAATCTCCGGGCGAGCGATGAAGCGACTGACAATCTGACGAATCACTATTCCGTTGGAGTTGACCACTTCAGGATAGGTCACCGACGCCTGGCGGGCGTTTTGGCGAAGCACTGGGTCCAAATTCACTTTCACGAAGCGAACCCGATCGACCCCAGCGCGCACACCGAGATTGACCAATTGCAAAACATTGTTTGTCGTTGTAGTCCCGACAGCCGTGGTTCCTACGACCTCACCGGAACCCGCGATAGTCCATGGAGATTCTAATGAAGAAGACGACCCGCCAACTGACGTTGAAACACTGCCGCGAATAGACCCTGCAGGTGCAGCCTCATAATTGCGATTGGCAGGGTGATAAAGGTAGCGCAATCCGCCGGCGTCGTCGCGGGTGAGGCCGGTAAAGTAGCGACCGTTGGGATTGATAGAGCGAATTACGCGGTCATCACTGGTGAGGAAGCTATTAATGCTCACTGTGGATGCCAAGCTAATGTTGGGGTTGGCCGAATCCACCGGTATTTCACGGGCATCAGAGAATATTCTAGCCCCATCAGAATTAAAAATATCGCGCACTATGTACGAATACATTGTGCCATTAACATACCGGGAAGGACGACCAGAGATAGGGTCGTAATTAAAGTTGGCAACCGAATATCGAATCGGGTCGCCATTGCGACCGCGGATGGACCAGCACCACCGCTCTGGCGAGGTGAGCCCTAAGGTGGCCATGATCTGAGATAAGATTTGGGTCTTAAGATCAATCATTCCCAGAGCACTCGCCGTCGGGTTTACTCCGTCTGCCTTGAGCGGGAATTCCTCAAGATTCTCGCTGAATGCAGAAACGTTGGTCAGACTATTAAAAAGAGCAAACGCTTCATCCACGGCACGAGCTCCATCGACTCCGAAGAACTCCATGAACGATCCGTCAATACCGTAGGTAACGATCGGGGTGCTTAGCCGATACTCGTCTCCACGCAGTCGCGGACCACCATATTCAGGAGCGCTACCCGGTATGTTGTAGCCGAGATCGGGAGCCTGCCAACCAGCCATGGGTCCCAACAAGGTAAATGCCCTAGTCGGCAGAACTCCGAGCAGCAGCAGGGCGACAATTTGGACGATGAAATAGGTCGTGCGCATGGTCAGCGATCGGATTGGACGCGGAAGTAGGACTGAGCAGCAGCGCCTCCATCGATGGACGCTGACTGATTGGTAGAGGTGGCCGTCTGAGTGCCCTGTACCTCTTTCCAGTGGATGAGATCTGTAGAGGATTCCAAGCGATATTGGGCCCCGACCACCGTTTCCCAGGTGAGGCGAAGTTTGTGGCGCGGAGTCACGGATACTTTTTTGAGATCGCGAGCCGACAAGTCAACGCCGGTGCTAATACCCGAAAAATTGCTCCAAATGGCCCGATATCCGGAGTCGGTAGCGACTACGTTCGGGGCAAATTGATCGTTCTTGCGGGTTTGGTTGAGGATCATTTCTTCTCCAGTAACCAGTCCGTTGGCAGTGATGGCCTTGGCAGCGACACCCAAACCGGATCCGTCAGCCCCGCGAGTGGACCATACAGCCAATGCTCCCTCAGGTCCGGAAGAAAGGCGAACCCCGGTCTGATCGTAGGATCGAAAATCGTTGAGGGTGATAGGGGATCCGACAATGACGCCCGTGTTGGACACCGTCGCTGAGCGGATATCCCAAGCAGATTTGGACTCCAGATCAAACTCGGACCATCCGATGAGCAGCTTTCCAGTGGGCAATGTCACCATGGAAGGCCGGTCGCAGGGCGATGCGGCACCGTTGACCCAAATAGGTGATGCGGCCTGGCCGTCGGCTTGGATGATTTGGGCAAAGATATCGGAGTTGGCCTCACGACGGGTGGCTTGGCCTCCGAGATTTAGCACATCAGCAGAAGCCTGTTCAGCAACCCAGGCAACGGCAAGGTCACCATTGGGGAGCGCTGAGAGCGCCGGCGCTCGATCCACAACGGCCGAAGTGCCAAGAACCCGGCGGTTGCCGGAAAGTGATCCGGAGCTCTTGAAGCTCTGCAAGTGGATCTTAGACGAAACCCCATCGGCGCCGCTCGCTTGCCAGGCCATGGCGAAGCCGCCACCGGCGATTTCAGTCATCGCCGGAGATTGATGGCTGCCATTCGAATCGGCAACCGCCACAACCCATTCATCTCCTTGAGGCACACCCGTTCGGGAGAGCCGACGCGCATGAATGGATTGCTTTCCGGGCTTGCCGGATTGCCAAGCCACCACAGCAGAACCGTCGGCCAGAGATAAAACGACGGGATTCTCCTGATTGAAGAGCGCTTGTTGATTGACCCGAAGGATCTGAGGACTGGCCGACCCGGTCTGCAAGTTGTAGACGCGGGATCCGATGCCGAGCCCATCACCGTCGATGGCATTGTCTTGCCAGACCACAAAAGCAACCGATCCGTTGGCGGCCACGGAGGCATTGACTTGATCGCCCACCAGACCCAAAGGCGAGGTGCCATTGGGAAGGATTCGCACCTCGGATCCGAGCAATTCGAGGGTAGCCGGAGCCACTTCCTGAATTGTCAGTCGTGGTGCTCGGGAGAGGACCCCTTGCCCCAGGCTCGATCCGGACAGACCGATGAGTGCTGCAAGACCCATCAGAGTCCACGATGATCGGCAGTTTCGAATTTGGTTCATGGATGGTTTGCCAGAAGACTTGTGAGACCTCTAGGCAGTTCAATCATTCCACCGGCTATAACTTTGCAGATGGTTTAAAACGCCGTCTGGTTGACTGCCGATTTCGGCGGTGTCGTGGCGGGATCATACCCCGGATTCTCAGGATCGTGCACGCGCTTGCCTCCAGCATCCAAGATAGTGGCGGTGACAAAGATCATGAGGTTCTTTTTGACGGTCCGTGAATTCTCGCTGCGGAACAAACGGCCCAAGACCGGGATGTCACCCAGAACCGGGACCTTGTCACGAGATTTGACGTTGTCTTCTGCAATGAGGCCGCCCAAGGCAACGGTCTGGCCGTCCCAGACGATGGCGCTGGTAGTGAGCATGCGCACCCGAAGGCGCGGAAGCGGAAGAGAGGCCGTACGACTAATCCCCGTACTACCGGAAGTCAGGCCGATAATTTGCGGCACAAACGGACCCGGATCATCATAGCCGACGAACTCGGTAATTGTTGGGAGGATGGTCATCTGGATGGTCTCGTCATCCGACGACACATAAGGAACGACGTCGAGCACCGGGCCGAACGCCTGGGTGACAGTTTGAGGTTGGATCAAGCTTATGTTGGCCTGATTAACGTTGTTGCCAACGCCGCCGCCGCCGACGCTTCCCCCTTGTCCACCACCACCACCACCGCCGCCTTGGTTTTGCAACGAGGTGGCGATCGTTCGGACATCGGACACCTCGACGTGGGCCTGACGGCCGCTCAACGTGGTGATTTTCGGTGCTGAGAGGAGGTCTACGCCATCGCGCTGTTCAAGCGCGCGGATGACGACCTTGAACTGAGGATCCGTGAGAATTCCGGTCAAGCTGAAGACTTCAGGAATCTTACCGCTGTCGGCGGTGGTATTGCGCAACCCAGAGGTGACCAATTGATCGTTTGCTCCGGGAGCGGCCAATCCCGCGAGGCTGGTTCCGGGGAATTGACCAGGGGCGGGGAAACCATCTTCAGAGCCGTTATTGGCAAAGGAGGCTGGACCCTTGACGCTCGGTGAACTGCCGCCAGAGAGACCGAGGCGACCGCCTCCCATCAGGACGTTGCCCAAGAGCCAATCAAATCCGATGGCCTTGCTGTCGGTTTGGTTGATTTCTGCGAAGCGGGCTTCGATTTCCACCTGAGGAGGTGCGACATTGAGAATTTGGATAGCCTTCTCGATGATATCCAAATCCGAGAGCGTCGCACGGACGAAGAGGATGCCAACGCGGTCGTTGAAGAACAGGGCCTTCTGATCCTGCTCCCACGGAGCGACGCCGTTCGGATAAACACCGCCCATACCACCACCCATGCCGCCCATGCCGCCGCCCATGCCACCCATGCCGCCACCCATGCCGCCCATGCCGCCGCCCATGCCCATGCCACCGCCGCCCATGCCGCCGCCGCCGCCGGCGCCACCGGCGCCACCGGGCATGATGGTCATTGGGAAATTTAAACCACAGGCCATGAAGAACTGACGGACAACCACTTGAATGTTGGCCGTGAGGTTCGTGCGGGTGACACCGGTGATTCCAGAACCACCCATACCACCGCCCTGACCACCGCCGCCACCACCGCCACCACCCTGGCCACCACCCTGACCACCACCGCCGCCGCCACTGACTTCAACGCGCGGGATTGTGAAGACGCCACCACCCCCACCACCTTGCTGGCCACCACCCTGACCACCACCGCCGCCGCCGCCGCCGCCCTGACCGCCGCCACTTTGAGAAGCGACCGCGGGAGTTATGCTGGTAACACTTTCCAAACCTTCCATGAAGGTGTTGGGATTAACACGCCACCAACGAGAATGCAGCTGCGTTGCTTCAGGAAGACGCTGACGGAACATGATACCCCATTCTTCCACGGAATATTTTAGAGGCCTCTCGGCTACTTTGGTAATAATCTCTAGGACATCGGCCAAGCGCAGATCACGCAAGGCCGGGTTGATCCGCACCGGAATGTTGTTGAGGTCCAAGGGCTCAGCCGCCTGCTGGGATTGCTGGGCAGCACCGGTCGCGGGATCTATTCCACCGAAGCCCGGGGTTGAAAGAGGTTGGTCTGCTTGCGAGTTGACCACAAAGGCGATGCCCTTCTTATCGGGATCTCGGAGACGGGTCTGCTCATCCAAGTACTTGACGACCTCACCTAACGGCAGGCCATCGAATTTGATTTCATTGATACGGATGGTATCCAGCTTGTGATAAATGGCTTGGCGGCCGGATCCAGTATGAACCCGATTAGTTCTGGCAAATGGATTGGAGATCGGCAACTTGGACTTTGGCTCTTCCCAATACTGCTCCACTTCCAAAAGCTTGTCCTTGTCGGTCAAGAGCTTCTCGCGATGAGCCCGGGTGTACTTCGACTCGCGGATGATGTTCAGGTACTGGTAAGCGGCACCGTTGTCCGGGTCGAGCTTGATTGCTTCCTGAAGCTTGGTCTCAGCGCGTTCAAAGCTACCCATCTCGAAGGCCAACTTGCCGTCTTGGACAGCGATGGCGGCCGCTAGCTTGTTGGTCTTGTCTTGACCAATGTAGCTCAAGGCTTCTTCAGAGGGAACCCGGCCGACCAAGTTCATCAAGCGTTGATCGTTCTCGCGCTTGAAGTTCTTGGCCTTGACGTGGTTGGGGTCGACCTTGAGCAAGCGTTTGACCTGGAGGTCCGCCTCCTTGTAGTCGCCCGCCTTGGCGGCGGCATAGGCCAACGCCAAGCGACTGGAAGTAAAACCTTCAATCGTTATGCCGCGCTCCTTTTCAACGTTGGAGCCCAATTCCTCGGTCAAGTTCCATGCGTCTTCGTAGGCTTTGGCCGCGGAAGTCAGATCGCCCTGCCTGGCAGCAGTGGCGGCAGCCTCCAGCGTCTTACGCAAGACAATGGCTTTTTCTTCGCGCCGTACGGCGATCTCACCGGCTTCCTGCGCCACGGCGCGGGTGGAGACGGAATCAAACGCGGCAATGAGTGCGACGAGACTCAGGATCTTCGAGACTTTCGTCATGGGGTTCTTCACGGTTTGGACTAAAATGGACATGCAACGAGCCGATTATTGGAATTACCTCGCCACGGTGGTACGCACGGAATTGGGAGCGGACACTACTAGTTCATCTTTCTCGATGGCAACAATCTTGTAGACCGCGCCGGAGAGACTGATGGATTCACCAACACGCTTCTGTGGGAAATCACGCCGATCAGCCTCGTAACGGAGGTCGGCGGAGTAACTTTGAGTGCGGCGAAAATTCTTACCTTTGGTTAGGTTAAAGGCCTCCCGGGTGGCCATGAGTTCGCAGACAAAATTGGTGGGAGACTCCTGCGGACCCTGAACCTCAAGGAGTCGGAAAAGTTGGTCTTTGTTTTCCGATCCTACGGCCACCGACTCCACCATGGCGCGGCGACCATTGACCGCTTTTTCATAGTCACGACGAGCGGAGAACTGGTAACGCGGCGACTCAGGAGTTCCAGCAACCTGTTCAAAAGCAATTTCCAAAACGAGATCGTGGGGGGCAACGTAGACCAAGCCGGAAGCCCCGGTATTAGGACGCGGCTTGGAGGGCTCCAAACGTCCACTGGCCGCCCGAGTCCAAGTGATGGGGTTGAACGTGTAGTGGTCTTGAGCTGCCAAAACCGTCGGAGTGCGTTGCGAGACTCGCGTGAGGGCTGTTTGCGTCAAATTGGTCTCGAGATTTTCGGGGACCAGAGGTTTCTGCTTGGCTCCTGCGAGTTGCTGCAGGGCGGTCTCCAGATACGATCGGACCTGGGCCACGGAGAAGACGAGGGAAATCGCCAGACCAGCGACGGCCAGAAGGACGACTCCCAGAACTAGCTTCTCGTAATGTTTCTTGATGAATTCCATAGGTTCCCAGAATTGCGGCCTAACGGCGGGTCGCCTTCGGAGCCTGAGTTGCTGTCGGGGGAGACGCGAGACGCACCACCTCAAAGCCTAGGGTGACCTTGATGGGTTTCTGCTCGAGAACGATATCACCCACCTTGCCCGACGGCGCTGGGGCGGCAGGGTTGCCTGGGGCGAGAGGCATAGTCCCCATTCCCGGCCGCAGTCCGTAGCGGCTCATCATGGCCATCATGCTGGACGCTGGATTGACCGGGGCGGCCTCAGCAGAATCAGAACCTTCGGAGGAAGGTCGGTCTACGTTGAGTGTCTTGAGAACGTACGCGTTGGATGCCCCCACAAACCGGGTCAGGACATCCCCCAATTCAGAACTGAAGCACTGGAATTGCACCTCATAGGGATAGATGCCGGCACCGATCACCGTATTGGTGCTGACCTTCTTGGAGAGGATGTCACCAGAACCGGCCAGTTCATTGGTGCCGATGGCCGATCGCTTGATGTGCAGCAGCGAGTGAATCTTCGAAGCAAAGAGAATTTCCGTAAACTCACGTATGTCTGTCACGGCCAATACCAATGGTTGGAGAGTGTTCGGAGGCAGACGCAGTTCTCGGCGCTGGGTATTGAAGGTGAAGTTGTACTTAGATGCGGAACCAGAAGTCGAACCAGAGGTGGAATCGGCTCCGGTGGGCAACTTGACACCCTTTCGCTCGGCAGAACGTTCTAAATCGCTGATGGTTCGGGTCAGCAATGCTTTGAAGGATGCGTCATCCATAACCCCTACTGAAGGATATTGGGAAAAGGTTGCCAGAGCCTGAGACTTCAGAGTGTTGAAGCGGACTTGCTCAGCTTTCGCTAAATCGATGTTCTTGGCATTCGGGTAGGGCTCCCGTTTGACGAGTGTATCGTATTCGTTTTTCTTGGCCTCGAGTTCTCCGGTGGCTGCCTCAGCCTCTGACTGCGCGGAGAACAGGTAGACGGCCCCGCCGATGAGCAGGGCTGCCGCCACAGTCAAGCTGATGACGAAGGCTAGATTGCGCTTGATCCAAGACATATCAGAGCTTGATGGGACGCTTGAGCTTGAGCTTCAGGGGGAAGGTGAAGGTCGCAGTGGTGTCATCGACCTGCTCAAGATTGCCGGAGAGTTGAGTCTCCGACGCATCGAATAGCGGACTGGCCTTGGCCATTTTCTCGAGATCGTAGGCGATCTGACCATTGGCCTCTTGCTTCACTTTCTGGAGGTTGACTGCCCGGATGCTCAGGTTCAACACGGCAACCTCATTGGTTGAGACGGCGGACTTAGGCTTGGCAGCCCCACCGCCGGCCGCACCGCCTTCGGCCGCAACGCCGGCTTCACCACCTTCACCTGGGGCAACTGCTGATTTCGGGAGGAGTCCGTAACGCATCATGAGCTCTCTGCTCATTTGCATGGGCTTCGGAGCATCATCTTCAGCCGCAGCCACCTCGGGCTTGGGAGGTTCGGTCGAGTAGAACGTGTCCACCCAAATGCCTACCGGCACACCCAGTTTCTGGGAAGCTTCTGCCTCGGTCGCCTTCAGGATGCTACGAACCTCGGTGAGGATGTCGGGCCAATAACCGCGTTCAGCGAGCCAAGCTCCGAGTTGGTCGGTCTGCTTGTGAACGTCGGAAAGCTTCACTTCTTCGCTCTTGAGCGAAGTTTCTATGCGGGCCAGAGGTTCGACCTTTTCGGAAATTGTGGCTAAACCCTCTCGGTGGACCGCGGCCACCTTGCTGTAGAAGAATCCAGCAGCCCAAACACCGGCGGCGGCCACAAAGGCGGCAGCCACAAGGAAGGGTTTCTTGGAGTTGAAATCTTGGCGTGCCTTGGAGCTCTTGGGTAAGAGGTTCAGTTCGACCGGGCAATCGGCGATGTTCCGCAAGCCCAGACCCACCACTTCACCAAAGAAAGACGCGGTTTTCTCTAGCTCTTCGACATTCACCGACGGGTCGATCTGAATGTTGCGAAACGGGCTGAAATACTCGACCGGCAGGTTGAGCTTTTCCTGAAAAAACTCGGCGGAATAGGCCATCACCGAGCCACCACCGCACAAATAAACCCGCTGAGGAGCCGAGCCACCTTGCTGGGTACGGTAAAACTGCACCGTCTGATTGACCTGCATGTGCAGGCGAGTCAGGACGTTCCGGGCGACCTTCGAAACCGCGGCCACCTTCGCATCATCAGGTTCCTCGTAAGCACCGCCTAAACTAACAAAACCTTGGGAAATCTTGAACTTCTCGGCCTCAGCGAACGGGGCCTTGGATTCGACCGAATATTCTTGAGTAATGGTGTTGGCACCGACTGGGACCGTGCGGACGTAAAACTTGTTTTTCTCGAAGAGGAGGACGTTGCTGGTCTTGGCTCCAATATCGATCAAGAGGCTGCAGCCCTCGACATCTGCGTAGTTGTAACGGAAGGCGTTGGCCAATGCGGCCATCGACGCATCCACCACTTCCATCTTCAGACCCACCGATTCACCTACCGCAAAGAGCTTTTCAACCACCTCGGCCTTGATGGCCACCAGAAGCACCTCACGCGCCCCGTCGGCCGCGGTGCCCAAAATCTGATGGTCCCAAGCACTTTCGGTCAGCGGGAAGGGAACGTTCTGCTGGGCCTCGTACTGGATGATCTGAGAAATCTTCGAGGCGTCTACCGGGGGCAGTTTGACGAATTTGGAGAAGACCTGATAACCCGGGGCAGAAATGTTGGCTTGACGCGAAACAAAACCACCTTCGGTCAGAAGCTCACTCAGGGCGCGCTTGAGCACACCATCGCGGGCAGCATCTTGGGAGCCGGGGAGCCCGAGGGCGCGGACGCCAAAGCGGAGGAGCTTCAAACCGCCGCCGTCGGCGGGTTCGAACTCGGCGATCTTCAGGGTGCCAGCCCCGAAGTCGATCCCCAGAAATGTTTTGGCTTTTAGCATTTGGCTGTGAGCGCGATTCACGTGAAAATTAAAGCCCTCTAAGGACTAAAAAACGCTCGAGCGAGGCATACCTAGCGGCGAGCGATCACGGATGTAGTGGTGTAGCTAAAGAAAGCGGATGGAAGGGTCAAACACAAAAGTCGGTAGTTGGGCGAAACTTGTTCACATCTGTTGACGCAACCTCAGTGGATCCACCATTGGGATGTGGCTCCGAATCAGTTGAATCGCTCTTGGAGACTGTGCATCGGAAATTCCCTGAGATCGCTCACCACCCAAGTAGCCCCGGCCGTACGGAGTTCGTCTGGCGAACCACCGCCAGTGCAAACCCCAAGGCTCTGGGCTCCGATGGCTTGGGCGCATTCGACGTCTCGGTGGGTATCGCCGATCACCAATATTTCGGGACCTTCGAGACGGCGTCCGAGATGACGCGAAGCCCGGTCGCGGGCGATCCGGGCCAATTGGTTGCGGTCGTCGTGATCGTCGGCAAAGGCACCGCACATCCAGTCTCCCCAAAGAGAATGAGCCCCGAGCTTAATCTTGGCTCCGAGGCGAATGTTGCCCGTCAGGAGGCCTAGGGCGGGAGGCTCGGAGAGCTGTTTTAGCGCCTGGATAAATTGCGGAACCCCTGGACAAATCTCTCCCCGATTTTCTTGAAGACGATGATCGAGCAGAAAAACATAGGCATCGAGGAAATGCCGAATGTCCCAGGAGCGACCTTGCAGGCCATTGCTCAGGAAGAACTCCCGGACCAATGCCGTATCGGTCCTACCATGGAAGCGGGTGCGCTCGGCCACGCCGACCACGCCGTAAAGCAGTTCGGCCGTCCGACCGAAGGCGTGCACGCCAGCCCCTCCGGTTCGGATGAGGGTGCCGTCAATGTCAAACAATACCAATCGGGTCATGGGGATTTACGAAAAGGATTCCAGATTGGATCAAGAGTACGGCCTCAGCTCCAACGGCCCACTTCGATGTCGGGCCAAAGGGGGTTGAGGTCGGGATCAGCCAAGGCCATCGATTTGACCGCGGCCGGGTGCTTGGTGAGCTTCAATGCTTTGCCGAACCACTCGCCTGCGAGATCAATCCGCTCTGATTGGGAGCAATAACAGGCCAAATCGTAAGGGATCTCAAAGGCCCTGGGCCATCGACGTTGAACTGGCTGAAGCAGGTCGTAGGCTTCGACGGTACGTCCCAACCAGTGCAACGCCTGGGAACGGTAGAGACACCCCCACAACTCATCGTGGGCGACCTCCATGAGGACCTGGGCAATTTCCAGAGCGTCATCATGGCGCTTGCAGGCACGGGCCGCGTGGAAACGCAGCTTGAGCACCTCAGGCAGGCGCTGGGCCGGAGCAGGAAGGCGAGAAATCTCCGCCTCGGCCTCGGCCGCCAAACCGAGTTCAAACCAGCCTTGCGCAGCGCGGACGCCGTGCTCGACTTGCAAATTATTGGAGAGGGAATCGTTCACCGACAGACCTTGACTGTACAAACCTCTCGGACGGATTTGAAGTCCCAAGCTCGGAAACGGTTGAGATTGAGAGTTTTTCTGTAGTAACGGAGCTTGAGCGCGCCCGATGCAACTGATTCTCCCGCTCATTGCCGCCATCGCCTTCGCCGCCGGTTCGTTGGTCTTTAAGCGGGCCTTCGCAGAAGGGGCCTCACTCTCCCATGCAGTGGTGGTCAACAATGTTATTCTCGGTGTGCTATTCCTGCCACTCATGGCCTTGGATCCCCACCCTATACCCTGGGACCGCCTGCACCTGCCCTTCCTGACTGCGGCCACTTTTACCGTAGGGCATTTGTTCAACGTGGCGGCCCTGCGGGTGGGCGATGTGTCCGTGGCGACGCCCCTGCTTGGGGTGAAGGTGGTGTTTGTGGCACTGATTGCTCGTTTTGTGTTCGGGTGGCCGCTGTCGGGGGGGCAATTGACGGCGGCGGCTCTGACGAGCGCTGGAGTCTTAATTACCGGACTCACTGATTTGAAACCCGGTCGCCGAACCGGATGGACCACACTGCTGGCCCTGGGATGCGCGGGTGCCTTCGCGGTGACCGATGTCCTGATCCAAATCTGGGCTGCGGAATTCGGGGTGCTCAACTTCCTGTCCTTGCTCTTCGGGGCTTTAGCTCTCGAATCGATCTTGGTGCTCCCGTTATTGGGATTCCTAGCCCGTCCGGAAACCAGGCCTCTGCCCATTTTCCAGCAAGCCACCCGTTCCCTGAGGGCTCCTCCAAGGGCTTGGCGCTGGATCGGCCTGGCGACGGCCTTGTCCGCCGTTCAGGCACTGATCATCACCGGCACGATCGCCACCTGGCGGGATGCCGCCGGGGTCAATGTCGTCTATGGAACCCGGGGACTCTGGAGCCTAGCCTTGGTTTGGTGGGCCGGCTCCTGGTTCGGTAACGCGGAACGTCAAAACTCCGGACCCCGAGTCCTCTTAGCACGGGCCACCGGAGGCGCGTTGATCTTGGCGGCCGTCGTCTTGGCCCTGCGTACAGCTCCAATGAGGCCGATACCGGGCGGGTGATAGGCCAGCCCGGATGACCAGAAGTTGTCGGTCTTTCCTTAAACCCTGTCCGGGGTAACCGCCCAAGGTCCGATCAAGATCAAGGAGCGCTGCGGACCAGCTTCCACACCTCGCCCTTACCCGGGGTGAGGCCAATGTTTCCGTTGGTCAACACGTAGAGCTCGCCCTCGTTGTCTTCACCGAAACCAATGATATACGAAGCTATCTTGGAAGGGGTGCCCAACTGCAGAGGTTCCACGGTCCATGGGCCCGGACCAGACTTGGGGCGATGGGCCACCAGCAAGGTCCCGCCGGGAACTCCCCAGATCCGACCCCAATCGCCAAACACATAGTCTCCGGTCAATTCCGGCAGCGCTTTGCCTCGATAAACAAACCCACCGATGACGCTGATACCATAGGCCTCAGGGTCCTTCTTGAACCCGTTACGGTTTTTGTAGACGGCCACGGGATGGACGAAGGACTCGCCATGGAGACCGGTCTGCGGAACTTCAGGCAAGGGTTTGTCGGCGGCCTTCGGATTGAAGCCGATGAATCCCTCACGCAAGCGCCATCCGTGATTGCCCCCTTTTTGAATGACGTTGACCTCTTCCCACAGGGTTTGGCCTACGTCAGCCGAGTAGAGGGCGTGATCACCCCCGCGGTCAAAGGACAGGCCCCAGGGATTACGAATACCGTAAGCCCAAATCTCCGGGCGGGCTTTCTTGCCGTCGGCAAAAGGATTGTCCTTGGGAATGCGGTGTCCCTCGGGAGAGTTGATGTCGATGCGCAGGATTTTACCCAGGAGCGTGTCGAGGTTCTGTCCGTTGCCGAGGTCGGGCCGCTTGCCATCATCGTTGCCATTTCCTCCGTCGCCCACACCGATGTAGAGAAAACCCTCAGGTCCAAAGGCCATCCGACCTCCATTGTGATTGCTGTAAGGCTTGTCGATCTCCAGGCGAAGGATCTCCGTCGCCGGATCAATAGTGAACGGCTCTCCTGGGGATGCGGTGAACTCCGAGATGCGCAGGGTGCAATCCCAGTCGGCCGGGGCGGACGACCGGCGGGGAGCGGTGTACGAGATGAACACCCGATGGTTCTTCTGGAACTCGGGGTGCAAGACGAGGCTCAGCACTCCGCGCTCATCGAAGGCCCCGTGGTTGAGGGAACTGAGCCGGGGCGTGAGGGTGAGAACCGGGCTTTCGCGCAATTGTCCGGTCTTATCCAGGAGTCGGATGAAACCCGGCTGATCGACGATCAACGCCTGTCCATCCGGCAGGGACACATAGGACAACGGCGATGTCAGGCCGCCAGCAACCCGAGTGAGGGAAACCTGGGGGGCCGCATGGAGGCTAACCGCTCCCAAGAGGACCAGAGCAAGGGCAAGGCAATGCGACGACATGATGCAATAGTAGAGGTTGGAGCGAATTATTTCAATCTTGCCCTTCTTTGCCATCGAGGCAATCGGACCGACAAGCGGCATTGACCGGGAGGCGATCTGGGCGATGGATTATGTCCGTCATGAGTTCGTTCCCCGCACCGGCACCGGCTTCACCGTCTCCCAAGGATTCAGACCCCAACTTGCTGGACCGTTTGCTGGAGGCCAATGTGCTCCCCGATCCGGTAATCCGATTTGGTATCCGCCGACTGTTGCGGGAGCGATTGGCCGAAGAGGACGCCCACGGGGATGTCGAGGCACAGCGGGCTCACCGGATGCGGTTGATCCGGGAGCTGTCTGAGTTGCCGATCGCCATTGAGACCGCGGCAGCCAACGAGCAGCACTACGAGGTTCCCACGCGCTTCTACCAACTGTGCCTCGGTCCACGCTTTAAATACTCGAGCTGCTACTATCATACCTTCCAGGAAAGCCTGTCCGAGGCCGAGGACATCATGCTCGCCCTCACTTGCGAGCGCGCGGGCCTGGCCGATGGGCAAAACATCTTGGAGCTGGGTTGCGGCTGGGGATCGCTCTCGCTCTGGATGGCCGCTCATTATCCGAACGCCCGGATTACCGGCGTGTCCAACTCCCGCACGCAGCGGGAACACATCGAAGGGGAGGCCCTCCGTAGAGGCCTCAAAAACCTGAAGATCATCACCTGTGACATGAACCACTTCGAGCCCCCCGGTGGCGACGGGCAGTTTGACCGGGTCGTCTCGGTGGAAATGTTCGAGCACATGAAGAATTACCGGCGGCTCCTGGCCAACATCGCCCGTTGGCTCCGGCCCGATGGACGTCTGTTTGTCCACATCTTCACCCACCGGGAGTATGCCTACCACTTTATCCCCCGAAGCCCGAGCGACTGGATGGCCCGGTACTTTTTCACCGGGGGCATTATGCCGAGCGACGATTTGCTGCTCTACTTCAACGACGACCTGCGGCTCGAAGAGCACTGGGTGGTGAACGGTCGGCATTACGGCCGGACGGCCAACCAGTGGCTGGAGAACATGGATACCCACGAGACGGAGGTCCGAGGCATCCTCGCCGCAACGTATGGCGCAGACCAGGAGACCCGTTGGTGGGTCTATTGGAGGGTCTTCTTCATGGCCTGCGCCGAGCTGTGGGATTTCCAAGACGGAAACCAATGGCACGTCAGCCATTACCGCTTTGCCAAAGTGGCGAGCGCGGCACCGAGACCCACCGTCGGCTAATGGCTACGCGCTGGCGCTGGTGTAATGGCGCAGAGAGAAGCGCCAGAAAAGTTCGCTGACCACGAAACAAGCCACGGCCATGCCTAACAGGGCGAGCCATTCCCACGGGGATGCCAGACGCTGAGCCAACAGCTTGGCGGGGACATTGGAGACCAACAGCATGGGCAAGACCCAAGTGAAAACGGCCCGATAGGCTCCCCGCGGGAAGGCCTCCGCCGGAAGGCGCGCAATATTGAAGAGGTTGTAGTACCCCCAGACGATGCCCTGAGCCCGGACTGTCCAGAAGGAGATGCAAGCCAGAAGGAACATCAGCGAGTAGTGGACGCTCAGGCCCGCCAGGCACACCACCGCGAAACCCAACCACTGTGCCAACGTCGGCACTCGTCCCAGCTGGGCCAGCGAATAGACGATGACCACCAGACCCATCAGGGCATTGATGATGTTGCCGATCTCGAACTTTTTCACCGAGATGAGGAAGCGCGTATTCACCGGCTGCAGGAGCAACAAATCGAGCGTCCCTTTGCGGATTAATTCCGAAAGATTGGATAAATTGGTGACAAAAAGGGTGTGGAAAAGCTGCTGGATGAACTGGTTGCAGCCCACCAGCAAGACAACCTCCCACCGCGACCAGCCGGCGATCTGGTCGGTATGCCCGTACAGGACGGTCATGAAGGCCAGTTGAAGTCCGAACCACAGGGCCTCGACGACGATCCAGAGGAGAAAGTTCACCTTGAACTGCATCTCGTGGATCAACGAGTAGCGGATGAGCGCGGCATAAATGCCGGCGTAGCGAGAGAAGGAGGGCATGCAGGTTATTGGTTCAGCCAGCGCCTCAGCCACCGACCGCGGTGTATTTTCGCAAGCCGCGGGACCAGACGAACCGCGCAATCAGAAAGGCCACCCCCACCCAGGCCAACTGCAAAGCAAAACCCTGCCACAAATCCGCACCTTGGATGCGGCCCAAATAAACGCCCACAGGAAAATAGAGAAGGTACGGGTAGGGGGACCAGAGCAGGAGTCGGTGCAGGCCGTCCGGAAGGATGTCCAACGGGAAGAGGTGGCCACTGGCCAGAAACTCGAAGGCGAACTGGATGAAGATGAAGGTGCTGACGTCGAGCACCCAGAACGACAAGAGCGCCACGGTGTAGGCGATGAAAAACTGCAGAAGCCCCGCCATCAACACCGACAGCGGCGCGAGAATCCACCTCAAGGGCTCGGCCGGACCCACCAGGTATTCCCGCTGAAAGAACAAAAAGAAGGCCACCGGGATCAGGGCCACGCTGGTGTAAATCACGCGTCCGGAAAGGTAGAGGCAAAGCCGGTAAGCCAAGAAATCGAGCGGCTTGAGCAGGAATTGGCTGACGGCCCCGTCTTTGATATCGGCGGCGATCTGCCAGTCGTCTTCGGCGACGGCGGTAATGGCATCCACCACGGTGACCAACAAGTAGTAGCTCACCATTTGGGCCAGCGTGTAGGCACCGATGGCCGTGCCGGCCGGTTTATCGGCATAAATCGCCTCCCAGAGAAAAAGCGTCGCCGCCAAAGGGACTAATCCAAAGGCGGCCCGAAACAGGAAGTTAGTCCGGTAGACCAGTGTGTTCTGAATACCCATGGAGAGCACATGGCCGTACTTGCTCCATAGATGGGGCGTGGTCGGTGTCGGATTATGGGTTACGGGTGTCATCACTGTCCCTCGCCCGAGGCGCCCCGGTGGACCTCAGCCGCCAAAAACAGGACGAGATGACGGAGGCGGGCTTCCGGTTGGACGGTCTCCAAGATCATTTGCCGAGCCGCGGGATTGGGCAGCAGGAGAGCAGCGATAAGGTCGGCGAAGCGGCTCGGGTTCTTGATGCGCCTCAGTTCCTGAATGCAGTCTTCGACCCGTGTCTCCGATTTGGCCTGACCGCCTGATGCCAGTTGCCAAATGAGGTCCAGTGGCACCGGCTGATCCTGACGCAGGCGCACATCGATCAGGTCAAGGCTGCGGTTGACCAGAGCAAGCACCTCCGGGGACCTGTCCACGTCCTCCTTAATGGGAGTGATGAGGTGCGTGCGGAAGGGCCGGGTTTGGACGATCCGACCCAAGCGGACCCGGATAAGTCCTTGCAGCACGAGGTTAGAAGTTCCGTTCGGGGTTTGGACCGAGGCCCGGACCAGTCCGAGGGTGGCGATCCGGCAGGGGGACTCTCGCTTGGCGTCGGTCCGCTGCATCGCCAGGCAGA
>SXGR01405163.1_pt1 | contig 21323 bp, 14 predicted proteins | sample 3174711 | NCBI WGS metagenome assembly SXGR01 (sample SAMN11356860, study PRJNA531348) | freshwater metagenome | isolation source: freshwater sample F1-60 | place: China: Fuxian Lake, Yuxi | collected 2017-12-25 | reverse complement strand
TGCCGACATGCCGACCGTAACGCCCGCGGCCGAACGAACCGTCAGCATTCTGCAGCTGCGCCAGCTGTTCCAGCCCACGACTTACGGCGGCTTCAAGTTCCGGAGTCCACTCCGATTCGGCTGGTGAGTTCTCTGCGCCAGCGAGTTGCTTGGTAGTAGCTGGGGCCGCCGCTAGTGGCTCGGGCTCTGGTGGCGCCGCTGGCGTGGTCGGCTCGGCTTGTGTCAGGAGGGCGGACAACAACAGGGCGATCACACTCACGGCTGGTCGCCCTTGGCCATTCGCCGATAGTAAGCCTCGGTGGCGCGCCGATAAATCGCCGACATGCGCTCCCGCATTCCCTGCAGCAGCAGGTCGCGGTCGCGTTGTGGCAGGTTGCCCCACTCCACTCCCGTCTCCTCCAGTGCTCCGCCGACTAGCGCATCCTCTGATGGCGGCGGATTTCCCTCGCCCTCTCCCTGATTGGAGAGCTGCGCATCTTTGGTCGCGGCGCTGGCAGTACCTCCGGCGTCCGAAGGCTTGGGCTCATTTGCACCTTGTGCAGACTGGCTGCCGCTGCCGGATGCGCCACCTTGTTGGCGCTGCTGCGAGCGCCGGGCGCTTTCGATCAGCGCGTCCAGCCGGGCCAGAGCATCCTCCTGTACGCGCTGCACTCCGAGCCCGCGCTCACCATCTATCAGGAGTGTGGCACTACGCTCCATTAGCGTGCTGGCCTGGGCTACCAAACTGCCGGGCTCCTCCTCGGCAAGTTGCTGGTTGAGGCGCTCGCGCGCGGCGCGCTCCGATTCGCGCGCCGCCGAGCCATCACTCTCAGTACCCAGGATGTCGTCCAGCGAGGGCAGATCATCGCTGGGCTTTTCGACCGCCGGTGGTTCGGTGGGAGTTCCCTGCCAGATCCTCTGCGGAGTCGCGCCGGTGGGAACCTCGCTCGTCGGGCTAGGTGGTTCAAGTCGTGAACGGATCGCCTCCAACATCTCGTGAACTTCCACCTGCTCCCGAGCTAGAGCTGGGTCGGGATCCCCGGCGGCGGTCCGCTGCAGAATCTCGGCCTGCATCAGGCGCAGCAGGCGAAGTTCGGCCAACGGGGGGATGCCCTCGCCTTCCTGTCCTCCGCCGCTTCCACCACCCTCGCCACCGCTCTCGCTGCGCGCCTCGGCAAATGGATCTTCGCCATCGGTGGCTTCTAGTGCCGTGGCGATTGCCGCGGCCAGCTCGGCGGCACGCTGCACCAGACCAACGGTTGCCTCGCCTGAGTCGCCGCTGTGCAGGGCCCGAGCGGCGTCGCTGGCGCGACTCACCAGCCGGTCGTGGGAACGGGTGAGAACCGAACTGGCACTCTCGCGGGGATACTCCTCGCGGATTTCCTGTAGTTCGTCGACGATCTCCTCCTGCGCCACGCTCAGTCGCCGAGCCTCCAACAGTGCGCGGCGGCCAACCAAGGCGGCTGTGCGCAGGTGGTTGACCATTTCCACCGCCACCAGTTCACGGTCGGCGATTTGCCGGTAGCGCTTGGCCAGCTCCTGCGCCTGACGATTGGCCTCCTCGGCCTCCAGCCGCTGCTGGCGCTCCTTAGCCAGGCGCAACGTCTCCTCTAGGCGCTGTGTTGAGCGCGCCAGTGAGGTGCGCACCAGCTCGTCTTGAGTCGGTTCGGCGCGCAAGGCGAGAATCGCCTCGTCCTGCGCCACCGCCGCCTCGCCCAATGGCGGCGCCAGTCTGGTGCCATCGGCTCCCAGCGCCAAGGTCTCCTCCATGACGGATGCGGTATTGCGCCGTAGTCGAATCGAAGCTGAGGCACACGAGGTGGTGTCTCCCACACCACCATCTTGTGGCGCCTCCGCCTCGGCTAGGGCCGACGATGACACCAAGGTTTCAATCGCTTCAACCAAACTCGCCAGTTTGCGCCGCAGTGTTTCGGCCCGCGCCCGCTCCTGATCAGCAAGGTCGGCTGACATTCCCGCCAGCACCCGCTGGGCCTGGGCACTCTCCTGCTCCGCTTCGACCATCTGATTCTGGCGGGTGCTCGAGGCTGAACTGGCAATGCGGTCGGCCAGCGCCTGCTCTTGGGCGCGCGCGACGGCGCGTTCCAGCGCGGCGGCGCGCCCTGGGTCGGCGCGCTCGGTGCGCTGCGCCTGACTCTGCAGATCCCGCATCATCGAGCGGGCATCTGCGCTGGCCTGTTCGACTTCACGCGCCAGTTGATCCAGACGCTCCGCTTCATCGGTGGCCAGTTCGTCTGGCGACTTCCCCGCCAGTTGGCTGGCGAGAGCCCGGCGCTCGGCATCGGTCCGCGCCAGTTCATCGGCCAGTTTCTGAATCCGCCTCTGGGCGAGCCATGAGTCTTCATCGCGGTCGAGCAGAGCCGCCAAATGTTCCATTGCCTCGCGAACGTGTCCCTGCGATGCCTGAAGTTGGGCCGTCAGGCCCGGCCGCGCCGCGTGATCGGCAGCGGGCATCGCCGCCGCCGCCTCCTGAGCGCTGGCCGAGGCGGCCACCCCAGCGGTGATTGCTTCTTTGGCCTGCTCCAACACCGAACCGAGGCCGCGGTCCTCAAGGCGATTCATCTGGCGGCGCTGGTCGAGTCGCTCGATTGTGGCTCCCAGCCCGGCTAGTCGTTCGCTCACTTCGGCCTGTTCCCGGGTCGCCCCGTTGGCGGCATCGTTGCCGTTAGCCCGTTCGCGCTCCAGCCGATTGGCCAGAGCCCGCTGCCGTTCGTCCACCCGCATCGCCCCCTGACGGAGCGCGGTCAGTTGACTGCGGATCTCCTCCAGTAGCGCCGACTCGGCAATCACCCGTATGCGTCGAATCACACTGCGGGACTCATCGTGTCGAGCTCCGTCAACCTCATATGTGTCGGCGGCGATGGCGACCAGTTCAATCGTGTCGCCCGGCTTGGGTGTGTGGGGGAAGTCGGGCCCGGGAGTCAGGCCGACTAGATCGAGCTTTACTTCCACCTCGGCAGGCGGTGACAGCGTCGCGTCGCTCTTGGCCAGCGTCCGACGAGTCTGACGATCGGTGGACAACGCTGCTTCGATCCGCAACTGTCGGACTCCGAGGTCGTCGTTGGCAACCGCCCGCAGTGGAACTACGGCGGTGGGGCTGACCGTCTCGTCCGATTCCGGAAGCACAAACGAGACGGTTGGTGGGCGATCCGCAACTACTGGGATCTCGAAGGCAATCTCGTCGATATTGGAAATCCCCTCAGTATCCCGCAACGACAATGCGACCAGCAGGCTTTGGCGCGCCAGCCAGCTGAGACGCCACGTACTGCCGCCATCGAGAACCTCAAGTTGGGGCAACGAGTTGGCGGTGGGTTGGGGCGAACCAGTGACAGAGATGGATCGCGCCGCCAACTCCCGCACCGACTCGGTATCGGTCGGCAGCACTGGGGTTGAGAGGCGCATGGTCAGCTCGGCCGCCGAGCCCTCCGGCAGCGGGGCACCCAGTCGCGCTTGACGACTGGTGCCATCACCAAGTTCAGCCTCCAGCAGGTTGACGCCTGCGTGCGCGGGTGGGGTAGCCCGGAAACTCGCGCTGATCACGGCGGGGGCGCGGCCGAAGGTGATCTTCTGCAGCGGGGTTCGGGCATCGAGTGATTCAAATTGGAACTCAAGTGTTGCTCCGGCCGTCGGTGAAGGGACCAGCCGTTCGAACTCCCGCTCACCACTCTGGGCCAGTTGAAACTCCTGCCAATCACTGGTGGTGTTGCCATCGACGGTTCGCGTGCGCACCCACACCCGCTCCTGCAGGGGGTCGCCACGCACCAGCTCAGCCCGCAGGGCGAATGCCGGACCGGCAGCGGCGTGAGTCTGTCCCACTAGGCTCCGCAGTTCAGTCCGCGCTGGCCACTCGGTAGCGCTCAGTGGCAGAACCAGCCGGCGAAATCCAACTTTGGCTTCCTCTGGCCAGACGGCGCAAACCGCCGCTACCGCAGTCGCCATGGAAAGCAGCACGCCACATCGAAGCAGGAGTGGTCGCCGGTCGATGCGGACCCGTCCCAGGCTGTTGGTCACCAGACCACTGGCGCGTTGGACCACAACGGCGGCGAGTTGGTTGTTCTGGTCGGCACCAGTGCGCGCAAAATCGGCGCCACTGGCCAGTGTGCCAGCGCAGGCGCGGTCGAGCTGCTCCAGACGCAGAGCGATGGTGGAACTGTCCAACCGCTGGCCGCGCAGTCGAGAGATCGCTCCGCCTAGAAGCCACGACACGCCCGCCAACGCCAGCAACAGTTCGCTGGTCCTGAATAGGGGTGGCAGGCGGAAGATCACATCCAGCCCCACCAGCACCGTGGCCAAGACGATGGCGATGGCCGCCACTCGACTGGCCTCTTCCAGCGCCAGCACCCGCCCGATTCGGCGGCCGAGCAGGGTCAGTTGGTTCAACGCATGGGTCATTGGTGGCTCAACCAACAGTAGCGTCTAGGTGAACCTACTCCAGTTTCCACACCCGCCGAAGTACCCATTCTGCCAGCAGGGGCAGCAGCAGGAGCATCAGGGCAAGAGGGGAACTCCACAACGGGTCCCGAAGCCACTGTTTCACGACCAGCGAACGATCCGGCAATACCTCGGCCAGGCGGCTGATTTCCACGGCCGGAATCACAGTTCCCCCGGTTTCCCGGGCCAGCGCCGCCAGTGCTTCGTGATCGGTGTCGGGGCGGGTCAGTTCCTCGTCTGGCTGAGTCACCTCAACATTCACCGCAACCGGAGCACCCACCCGTCCATCATTGACTTGCATGGTGAAACCGCCCGACTCCTCGGGAGTCCAGCGGCCAAGGAATGCGGCGCCACCGAGGCTGCCTTCGGTCCCCGCGTCTGGTTGGCGCACCAGGAACACGGTCTCTGTGGCGTCACTCGCGGTCGATCCGGCGCGCTGCACTAGAACCTCGACCGAGTCAGCGGCTTCGGCGCCGCTGCTGGCATCGAGCAAGTCCAGCCGCACGATGGCGCTGTCTCCCACCGACACCACCGACGGGGTCACTTCTAATCGAACACCAGATCCGGCGTTCTCAACCGCTGGCCGGGCGAGCATCCGGATCAGTCCGATCCAGAAGCGCTCCTGCAGTGATTCGCCAATGCCGTGTCGCCAGCGCCATGTCTCATCGGTGGCCACATATGCCGTCTGGCCGGCACCGTAGCGCATGGCCACCACCAGCGCCGACGCGCTGCCGTCGGCTACTGAGATTCCCTCGGCCAGTACCTCGGCCGCTGGTTTGAGTACGCGCGGGTTCAGGTCCTGCACCCACTGCAGCGCCGCCCAGCCAGCTCCATCGGGGCCAAGCACTGCTGGCCAACTGACGGAGGCTGAGTCACCCAACTGCATTACTCCGTGCCGCGCGGCGGCGGCTGTTGGCTGCACCCAAACCGCCGATGGAACCGTCTCCAGGTTCAGCGAACCGCGCATGGGGAGCAGTTCCGCGAGGGTTGAGCCGTGCCACGACGATGGGGTGTTCCTCGAACCACCAATCCACAACAGGCCGGCGCCGCGTTGGGCCACTGCTTCGCGAATCGCCTGTTGCTGCTGGTCAGAGAGAGAACCAGCGTTCACATCGCCCAGAATGATGATGTCGTAGGGCTCCAACTCCTTGGCGCTCTGGGGGAGTCGCTCCAGCGGCAGGTCGCCCTCCTGAGCGAACTCGCGATCAGCGGAGAGCAGCATGGTTGAACATTCAACAGTTGGTTCGCGCAGCAGTAGGTTCTTGAGGTAGCGAAACTCCCAGCGGGGGTAGGCGTCCACATAGATCACCCGGATCGGACGATCGACGAACTCAACACTCACCCCTCGCTCGTCGTTGGCCTCCACCAGGTCTGGTGCCGAACCGCGCACCCGCACCACCCACGATGCCGTCCCAGCCCGGGTGCCCTTGCCGGCCAACGACACGCTGGCCCGAGCCTGTTCAAACATGGCTGGTGTCAACAAGCGCTCGTCCAGCACCTGTGAGGTTTCTGTGTCGACCAGTTCCACACGAACCGGACCGTTGGGTTGGCCAACACCCGAACGGACATCAACACGAATGGGAACATCGTCGCGCAGGAAGGCTCGTCCTGGTCCATCGACCGAAGCAACGGAGAGGTCGCGGACCGAATCGGCCGCGCCAAGAGGCACAGTAATCACCTGCACTCCCGCCGCGGCCAGACGCCGCAGTGTGGAGCGTTGAACCGGGTCCACACTCCGACCGTCAGAGAAGATCACCACCGCGCTAGCTGGCCGACCAGACAGCCGCTGGGTTGCTGCCTCCACCGCCGTTGCCATCGAGGTTCGCCAGCCTCCGAGTGGGCCAACATCCACCCGCCCCTGCGCGTCGCGCGTCAGTTCGTGGGCGCTGCCATGGAAGCCAAGCCAACTGATCCGCTTCTTGGCGGCGATGGCCTCCTGCCATGATCGGTCATGGATCAATCCGCGAAGTTGCTGGTCGCGCGTTTGGGGTTGACCATTGGCGCCCGCCAGATCCGCAACCTCCATGCTGCGACTGCGGTCGACCAGCATCAGCACCGAGTCGGCCTCGGTTGTCTCCCGAGCCGATTCCAGAATCGGCTTGGCGAACAGCACCACCAGCAGCAATAGGGTGCTGGTGCGCATCAGCGCCAGCAGACACCATGGACGCAGCTGCTTCCGAAGGGTCGAGTAACTCAAGAATGCGGCCCCGGCCGTTCCGGCGATGGCCAGGAGCCAGACCCAACCTTCCAGTGGATGCTCCCACCCAAGCCGCAGCTCAGTGGCATCACTTGGTACTGAGTGCAGCCCGAGCGCCCAGCGCACGATTGGTGAAGAGATCACGCCGACCTCGTCACCCGGGTGGTCTGTCGGGCAAGGATTGTTTCGATTCCAGCTGCGGCGATCGCTAAGGTCAAGGCGGCGCCAACCAATGCCTCGTTGGTGGAGCCATCGTCTGGGCGGGTGGTGCTGGTGGACCGGCCGGACGAGATCTCTTTAGCCGATAGCCCGCTGGTCCAGTTGGCTAGTTCTACGGATGAAACCGGCGAGATGTCGGCGCTGTCAACCGGGGCGTTCACTGCCCACAACGATTCGACCGCACCGCGGGGTCCGATCACTTGATAGACCCCAGGGCTTTCGATTGCGGTGGTGGTGATGCCGTCGGCACCGACCTCGATCCTTGCTCCCGCACCATCGCCTGGAAATGGAAGTTGCTGCAGAGCGTTTACTCCGGCGCCAACAACCACTGATAGCCCAGGCTCGAGGGGTCGACCCTGATTCACCTCGCTCACACACTGGCGAACCACCTCCTGGATCAACGGCACCATCAGTGGCTTGGCTGGGATGTTGGACCACGAAAGTGCCGGAGCGACGGCAAAGACAACCAGCGTGCCCTTGCTATTGGGTCCTTCGGTGATCGCCAGGATCGGGGCGGATGACGCCGACACCAGGACGGCGCCCGGATCTGACTCATTCAGATGTAGTGGCACGGCCCGATACACAACTATGGGGTTGAGCAGTGTTTCTAGTTCTGGCCTAATCCCGCTAGTGGCGTGGTGCCGCGGCTGAGTTGGGGCCAGCGACATGCCACCGGGGAACTCAACCGCGGCGGAGCCGATGGTCCATGACGCTGGGGCCAGCGAGCGCAACTCATCGACCCAGCCGGATGGCTCGCCGGTGGGTGGTGGAAAGAGAATCAGACTCTTGCCTTGGTTGAGTTGCTCGCGGAGCGCGGTCCAACCCTTTCCGTCGACCAGGTCTGGCCGCAGCACCAGCACCGCGTCAAATCCACGCAAGCGGGCGGAGGTGATGTTGGCTGGTTCAGATCGTTCGATCTCAATCTCTCCTCGGCCATCAGGGTCAAGGGCCCGGCCAATCCAAGTGGAACCAGCTACGTCGGCCAGCGTGTCGGTCACGGCAGTGGCGCGGTCCACAATGAGCACCCGCGGGCGTTGAACTGTTCGGTGCACGGCGAACCCTTGATTGTCGGCTGGTTGGGAATCCGGACCAATCTGCGCCTCCACGCCAAACACCCCATCGGCCAGTTTCTCCTGGTGGGTCAGTGTGCCGGTGGTCGTCAACGACTGTTCGCCGTGGCGAAACTCCCCGGTTGCACTGCCCACTCCCCCCGAGGTGTCGCGTATTCGAACCTCTACTCGCTGTTGCTCCAACGCCACGCTGTTGCGCCCCAGAGTGATCCTCACTGGAATATCGCCACTGTTGGCCCCGGGCGCTGGTGACTCAACCTCCACCCGCGACACCCACATGTTGGGTACCGGCGTGGTTCGTTGCTCATCCAGTTCCAATGAGTTTGGTGGAGGAACCATCTCCAGTTCAACGCCTCTGGCTACGGTGCCAGCACGAAAGGAACTGAGTAGGACCAGATCATGGTTCCCATCGGCCACAACCATGTGGTCTTGAATGAGCTTGAGCGCCAGCGGGGTGTCAGCGCCGCGGTGTGATGGTGTTAGTGCCTGAACGAACGAGGCCGCCCCTGACAGGTCGCGGGTAGGGGGCAGCAGAGCGGCTTCTGGCTGAGCCAAAGGAATGATCGCCACCCTATCCCCGACCTGCAACGCCGCGATGATCGCTGCGGCGCGCTCTTTCAGGTGGGTGAGGGTGGTTCTCGCTCCCGGAGCCGACTCAAACGAAGTTGCCCCGTTGTCAATGAGGATGATGGTTGTGCCGCCGCGGCCACCATCCGCGCTGGTGGCTGAAACAAGTGGCCGCGCGATCGCCAATCCGGCCAGTGCTATCAGGGTGCAACGCGCCGCCAGCAGCGCCCAGCGTTCCAGCCGTCGACGGCGGCTGGTGCGGCGCACCGCCCGCCGGAGCAGTTCCATCGCCGCCCACTCCAATGGCGGATGGCGGCGCCGCAGTAGTAGATGAATGAGAATCGGGAGAGCCACTGCGGCCATCCCCACCAGAGCCAGCCCTGGCGAACCGAAGCTCACGCCGATCTCCGGCGGTTGAAGTGTTCCCGCCTAGCCAGCAACGCGGCCAGAGCAGTACCCACAGAATCTTGGGAGTCAAGCACCTGCAGGTCAAACCCAAGTTGCACACAGGTCCGCTCCAGTGTCTCAAGATGAAGTCGCATTTCCTCGAGGTAGGCGGCGCGGATCTCCAGCGGGTCGGCCTCCAGAACTCCTTCGCCCTCAAGGCCGAGGAACGGGCGGGGATCTTCAAGGTCCATGTGCAACTCGGAGTGGTCGTGAATGGCCAGCAGGATGGCGTCGTGGCCGGCGTGCTTGATGCGACCCAGCGCCTCGCGCACTTCCCCCTCGGGCATCAGGAAGTCTGAAAGAATGCACAGCAACAATCGCTCGCCACCCTTGGCCAGTAGTTGGTTGATGGATCGGACCAGATCCGCAGTGCCATCAACTGGCTCTAGGCTGAGCAGCTGCACGATTGATCGCCACTGACTCTGTGACGCTGACCGACGGGTGTTGGCGCGGATTCCCTTGGCAAACACACTGGCCCCAACCCGGTCGCGCTGTGACAGGCACAGGTAGGCGATGGCCGCGGCGCAGGCGGTGGCGTGATCCCACTTGGTCCAACGCGCCATGCGACGGCTGGCATCAGTTCCGCCCCAGCCCGATTTCACTGCCAGAGTGCCAAAGCGCATCGACGCCGATGAATCAACCAACACGCCGATTTCGAGGTTGGTCTCCTGCCGGTACTGCTTCACATAGAGACGATCGGTCCGGCCAAACACTTTCCAGTCGAGGTGACGCACGCTGTCGCCTGAGGCATAGAGACGGTGGGCAGAAAACTCCACCGCCGAGCCTTGCCGCGGCGAGCGGTGCATGCCATGCATAGCGCCTTCAGCGATGGCCCGGGCGCGTAGTTCGAATGGGATCAGTTGGGCCAGTGTTTCTGGCGCCAGATACTCCTCGGCCCGCCCCGCCTGCGGCCCAGGCTTGCCAGGTTCGGCCGTGGCCATGTACTCAGCTCACCAGCCGCGACGCGGCAACTGAACCTGCGCCACTGTTGGAAGACAGTGAGGCGTGTTCGAGGATCGCCCGCACCACATCATCGCGCGAAACACCATCCGCCTGCGCGTTGAAACTGGTCACAATCCGGTGGCGAAGTACTGCCGGGACACTGCGGCGCAGGTGGCGCTCGTGAACATGGTCTTCTCCCTCCAATAGAGCCCAGGCCTTAGCCGCCAGCACTAGGAATTGGCTGGCCCGCGGGCCGGCGCCCCAGGAGAGATAGTCGCGAATCGCCGCTGGGGCGTCTGCTCCATGCCGGGTTGAACGGACAATTCGCAAGGCAAAATCGATCAGGTGATCGGCGATTGGAATCTGTCGCACCAACTCCTGTATGCGCAGACAGTCGAGTTCGTCCAGCACCGGCTCAGGATTAGCTGACGGCCTTCCGGTTGTTCGGCGGACAATCTCAGCCTCCTGAGCCTCGGTCGGATAGCCGATCTGCACATGGAACATGAAGCGGTCGAGTTGTGCCTCCGGCAGGGGATCGGTGCCCTCCTGTTCGATGGGGTTCTGGGTGGCCAGCACGAAGAATGGTCGGGGCAGCGGATGGACGATTCCTCCACAGGTCACCTGTCCCTCTTGCATGGCCTCCAACAGCGCCGATTGTGTCTTAGGCGGAGTGCGGTTGATTTCATCCGCCAGAATCACATTGGCAAAGACTGGGCCGCGCACAAAGCGAAGCTGTCGGGAGCCGGTTTCGCGGTCCTCCTGAATCACCTCTGATCCGGTCACATCCGATGGCATCAGGTCCGGGGTGAACTGGATGCGCGCAAATCGCAGGCTGAGGGTTCGTGCCAGAGTGGAAATGATGAGGGTCTTGGCCAGCCCAGGCACGCCTTCGACCAGAGCGTGGGCTCCGCAGAAGATTGCAACCAGCAGTTCGTCCAAGACATCTTCCTGCCCCACCACAATTTTTGACAACTCTGTCCGTATTCGAGAATGGGCCTGCCGCGCGGCGGAAAGGGCAATCGCCAGGTCAGGGTTGTGCAGGCCGGACTTTGTGGTCGAAGTGGTCATCTTCCTCCTCGTATTGGCTCACGGATGATGATATGAACCAACGAAAGTTCTCGGACCGGAACGGGGCAAACACATCACTCCCTGTAGTAGTTGGTTTAAGAACAACAGTGTCAGTGATGAGCTTGTCGGTCTGTGGAAAAGTGGCCCAGTAGGTTCATATTGAGCCGTGAGCAATGGGGTTGCAATCAACCAATGGTCGTTGATGCTTTGTCGGGAGGCACACCAGGATCAGTCCATTTCGTCGCCCGTTTCCGAGACACCAGAACGGACAGCGACAGGCTCTAACAACTGGGCCAAGGGGCCGAATGCCACAGTCAATAGCCGCCAACACACCCACTAGTTATCCACAACCAATCGAATCAATCGGTATGGTCGTCGGGCGGGAATGTCTGGCCGCGCTGGATCCCGGCTAGCGACTCCCTAAGTCGGCTGTCGGAAACCCGCTTGCTATCGATCGTACGGATGGCGTGCAACACAGTGGTGTGGTCGCGGCCACCAATGAACCCGCCTATCTCTTGAAGACTGTGCTGGGTGTACTTGCGGGCCAGCCACATACACACCTGCCGCGGCCGAGCGATCGACTTGTGCCGGCGCTTCCCCAACAGGTCGGGAATGCGGACATCAAAGTGCTGACTGACCTCCTGCACAATCTGCTGCAGAGTGGGGCGAGTAGATCTGGCAGGTGAACCAGCATCACCAGCAAACGCAGCGCGGACCAGATCGAGGGTGATTTCCGAACCACCCAAACTGGTCAGTGAGCGGATGTTGGCCAAGGCCCCCTCAAGTTCACGGATGTTGGCCCTGAATCGTCCAGCAATGAACGCCGCGACCTCATCAGGCAAGTCGATCGAGCGCAATCGCGACTTTGTCTTGAGAATGGAGACTCGTGTCTCGAAGTCCGGCCGGTCGAGGTGCTGCACCAGCCCGCTGCCGAACCGGCTTACCAGGCGCTCTTCCAAATCGGGGATGTCGCCGGGACGCGCATCAGAGCTGAGCACGATCTGCTTGCCCATCTGGAAAAGGGTGTTGAAGGTGTGAAAGAACTCCTCCTGCGACTGCTCCCGCTTGGAGAGAAAGTGGATGTCATCGATCAACAGTGTGTCGACACCACGGAATCGGTGTCGGAAGTCCTGCATCCGGCCCGCTCGCAGACAATCGTGAAACAGATCAATGAATGTGCCGCACGAGATGTAGACCAGTCGGGTGGATGGTCGGCGTCGGAGCAGTTCCTGGCAGATGGCCTGCAACAGGTGGGTCTTGCCCAAACCAACTCCACCATGGACAAAGAACGGGTTGTATGCGTTGCCAGGATTCTCAGCCACCGCCAGCGCTGATGCGTGGGCCAGCCGATTGCTGGGACCAACCACAAAGGAATCAAATGTGTAATCCGGCAGCAGCAATACCTGGTCTTCAAAGTCAATCTCGGCGCTATCAGTCTCTGTAGTGGCCGCCGAATCGGGAACCGTGAACCGCACCGCCAACAACTGCCCGGTCGCCGCCTGAGCCGCCTCAGTGAAGGCCTGCAGGCAAGACCGCTCCAGATACCGTTGGCGCACACTCTCCCCAACCACAACCCACAACATCCCCCGGTCTGGCTGCTGGATCTCAATCTCATCAAACCAATGGCGCCAGATGTCCGGATGCAACTGCCGGAGGTGAGCAACGAACTTTTCGCGCAGTCCTGGGTCAGCCGAACTGTCCTGCTTCATCTTGCGCACGATCATCTTCCTCGTCGCGGGACGCGCCGACCGATGTAATGGGTTGGAGAATGTACGAACCAGAGGAACAGGCGTCAACGCACCTTCACGGTTCCACCACCGGGCACTGACTCAGTCAGATTCTTCAGTCACCAGTGGCGAAACACCATCCGCCGGACGATCTTCAGAATTCTCAGCGGCCAGTTCTTGACTTCCCCCACTGGCCATTGCCAAACGGGCCCGATTGGTACGGTGATCCATCAGCATGTGGAGGCGAGCACTATGCGCCCCACCATCCAGTTCATCCAGCCGCTGTCGGGCGTATTGCGTGGCGGTCCGGCGGGAGACATGCACCACCACCACATGCTCTGCCTGCCAACAACGCAGATACTCAGGAAGATCATCCACATGAATATGCTTCCCGGTTCGCGCCCGCTCCCGATGGGCCGGATCGAAGAAGGTGCACTCGGTGATAACCACTCTGGCCTGAGCAAACTCCGGCCGCAACAGAAACTCACCTGGCTCAGTGTCACCGGTGTAGGCAACCAGAGGCACATCGAACGCTCTGGATATCTCCACCCCATCCATTCGCAGCCGACGCAGTTGCTCCTGCGACATCCCCACAAACTCCTCCTTGAGCTTGCTGCGCTTCTCGATCAGGGCATATCCCAGCGCTGGCACTGTGTGGCTGACGGCAATAGCCCGGAGACGGAGGTTGTTCTTCAGTGGTGTGTCCTGCTCTGGCTCGACCGGCAGGATCTCGTGTGGTGTGCGCTGTCGCTCCAGGTCGACCCAGGAGCGCATCATGGCGGCTATGGCTGGCGCAATCTGCACATGGCAGATCACCTTGCCAGAGCCGAGCTTCTGGAAGTACCGCTGGCTGAACCAGTAGGGCAGGCCGGCAATATGGTCCATGTGCGCGTGGCTTAGCGCCACACACGAAGCCGTGAGCGCCACCCGCGGGCACAGACCGATATCGAAGGCCAGATCAAACTCCGGGATGTGGACGACGGCCTGCTCACCACCGACCGAGATTCCCTGCACCCGCACCGGAGGGAGGTGGAGAAATCCCAGTTGGCCATCTCGCGGGGGAAGCCGTGGCTGTTGCATGGGGCGCCCATCCTAGGCGTTGCCGGGCTGCCCACGGGCAGACAGGGCGATTGCGCCTTGCACCAGTACGGGCGAAAGCGACACTTGTGGGTGTAGCCTCTTCCCCACACCCAGCGGTCCCGGCGTAATGCTGGAGTGGCTGGGCCCCAGTGGTCGCTTCATGTCTGAATCCACACTACCCAAAGTGCTCGTCATCGACGACTCGGAGTTGATCCACCGGATCCTTCGGGTGCGCTTGGCTGGCGAGCGCTTCCGCATCTTCAGCGCCTCAACCGCCGCCGATGGATTGGCCATGGCCCGCCAACTACACCCCGAGGTGGTGCTGCTGGACATCGACCTCGACGACATGGATGGGTTTGATGTGCTGCAGCGGCTCAAGAGCGATCCAGAAACAGAATCCATCTCGGTGATCTTCATCTCCGCCACCGCCGAGACCGCCCACAAAGTCCGCGGCCTGGATCTGGGGGCAGTCGATTTCATCGGCAAGCCGTTTGACCACTCAGAGTTGAAGGCCCGGGTTCGCTCGGCGATTCGGGTTCAGCAACTGATTCGCATTCTGAGGGAGAAGGCGCAGATCGACGGCCTGTCGGGCCTTTCCAACCGCGACTATCTAGAGCGCCGCTTGGGCGAGGAAGTTGCCGAGGCGGCCCGTTACTCCCGCAAGCTCACCCTGATCATGTGCGACATCGATGGCTTCAAGGGGATCAACGATAGCCATGGACACCCATTCGGTGATCAGGTGATCGAGCGGTATGCCAGCATCCTCTCCTCCGGACGCGCCAGCGATATCGCCTGCCGCTACGGTGGTGACGAGTTCGCGGTGATCCTGCCCCAAACTTCGGCCGAAGAGGCCATGGAAGTTGCCGAGCGCTATCGGCAGCAGATGGAACAGGCCCGCTTCACCGAGCACCCGGATTTTTCAGTGTCGGCCAGTCTGGGCATTGCCGATCTGTCGGCCATCGCCGGAGTGCCAACCGCCGACGCCCTGATACACGCCGCCGATGCCGCGCTATACGAAGCCAAGCAACAGGGACGGAACCGGGTGAGCGTCGCTGCGGCCCCGCCCGCTGTGCCGGGATAGGCGCGGTATGAGCGCCGAGCAGGACGACTGCATCTGCGTACGGCACTGGGAGTTTTCGGAAACTAGCCAGACGGTGGGCATCTTTGGCCGCCGGACTGGACTGTTTAGGGCCATCGCCAAGGGATCGCGGCGGCCCCGCAGCACCTTCGCCGGTGGGGTGGATCTTCTGATCCGCGCCGAGGCCGAAGTGATCCATAGCCATCACGGGGAACTCTCCACACTCTGTTCGTGGCGGCCCGTTGAGATGTACCCGATGCTGCGCGGCGACCTGGGCGCCAACCGCGCCGCCTTCTATTGCGCCGACCTGGTATCGCGGATGCTCGAGGCCCACGATCCACACCCCGACGTCTTTGATTCACTGACTGGGTTTCTGGGACAGCTCGAGGCTGGCTCGGCAGTAGCGGTGGCGCTGCTTGAGTTTCAATGGTCACTACTGCGTTCCGGTGGCTGGCAGCCGCGGCTGGAGCTGGCAGACCACCAGCACTCACCAGTGGAGACGCTGCAATTCAGCGCGTCGCTGGGAGGTGTGGTCACCGACGCAATCAGTGATAGTTGGCCAGTCCGCGCCACCACCATCGAGACACTTCGGGGAGTGGTGGAAGTGCCAACCCCGACCACTGGAACCCCCGTCCGCGCTTTCGACAGCGACAGCGTGGACCGAGCCAATCGGCTGTTGGCGGCCTACATCCGCACCCTCATCAACGCCGAACCACACACCATGAAGGCACTGTTCGGCGAGATTCAAGTACCAGCCCCGCGGACGGGGCCGCCCCCAATCCAGCCAACCAACCGCCCCGTAGCATCGGGTCCATGTCCGTCGCGTATCGCGAAACCACCCTGACCAATGGCCTGCGGGTCGCCGCAGAGATAGATCCACAGGCCCAGAGCGCTGCCGTCGGCTACTTCGTGCGCACGGGGGCGCGCGACGAAACCACGGCGCTGATGGGGGTGAGCCACTTCTTGGAACACATGATGTTCAAGGGATCGCAGGACCGGGATGCCGTGCGGGTCAACAACGACCTCGACGCCATCGGTGCGGTACACAACGCCTTCACCGGGCATGAAATCACCGCCTATCACGCGCATGTGCTCCCCGAGCACCTCGATCGGGCGTTGGAACTGGTGAGCGACCTGTTCAGACCAGCGCTGCGCAGCGCGGATCTGGAAGAAGAGCGGCGAGTGATCTTGGAAGAGATCGCCATGTACGCCGACAATCCCGGCTGGGTCCTCTTCGAGGAGATGATGGATCGTTGGTACCCGCGCCACGGGCTTGGACACCGCGTCCTAGGAACACCAGAGTCGGTTCGCGGCATCAGTAGGGAGGCGATGGGTGAGTACTTCCGACGCCGATACAGCCCAGACAACACCTTTCTGGTGGCTGCTGGTCGTCTGGATTTCGAGGCGCTGGTCGCCCGGGCACAGCAAGAGACCGCCAACTGGCCAGCGTCGCAGCCAGTGCGGCCGCTGGTCCAGCCACAATGTGGCTCCGGTCGCTGGCAGCGCTCTGAACAGAAGATCAACCGCTCCTACATCGCCATGCTGTGGGCCGGTCCCGGGGCAACCAACCCAAGGCGATACGCCAGCGCCGTGTTCTCGGCAATCCTCGGTGACCGCGAGGGCTCCCGCCTGTACTGGGCGCTGGTGGAACCAGGCATCGCCGAGGGAGCGGAAGCGGGCTGCGACCCGCACTTGGACTGCGGCGAGTTCGTCTGCTCCATCGCCGCAGAGGCAGCGCGGGCTGACGAGTGTGAAAGCCTCGCCCTGAAGACGATTCAATCAATCCCCGGCACCATCACCCCAGACGATCTGGCGCGGGCCAGAAGCAAGTTTGCCACCAGCGCCACACTGGCTGGTGAGTTGCCGTTCGGTCGCATGAATCGGCTGGGATCAAGGCTCTGCACACACGGGAAGTGGTCGCCGCTGGAGGATGAACTGGCCCGCATTCAGGCGGTCAGCCTGGCCGACATTGATGCCATGCTGGAGGAGTACCCGTGCCAACCAACACTCATTGGCCGACTGGACCCGGCAGAACAGAACGAAGCTCAGGGTGGATTTCAGGCGGCGTCTTCGGCTGGGCCATAGGCACCCATCCGGCCATCAAACAGCCTGATTCCCGCTTCGAAGTGAGTGGTCGCGCCGTCGTCGTTTCGCGAGGCGCGGCACCAGGCCACCATCGCCGCCCGCGAGAACCGGGTGCCATCATCCAAAGCCAGCGTCACCCGCCCAGTCATGCCCTCGGGCAATCTGGCGCTCGATCGCACCCGCAGTCCGTGCTCACTCAGATCCAACAGTGAGTACCGCTGGTCGTGCAGCGGGTCGTGATGCCACATGACCAGCACCTCTCCCGGCCCTTGCGAACGCTGACAATCGCGCCGCTCTTCGGCCAAAGCTTCGGCAATACGGCGGCGGAGTTCCTTCAGGTTGGCTGGAGTGGTGGTCACGGTAACTAACACTTGAATTCAGATCGTCAAAAGCAACCCGGCGGGACGCAAGATTCCGGGGAGTGTTACGCCGCGGCGCGAAGCACGGTTCCAATCGGAACTTAGCCGATGTCACTCCGGCTGGAGCACATGCTCGTCGGCGCGATAACTGGACCGCACCAGTGGGCCGCTCTGGCAGATTCGGAATCCACGCTCCAGCGCGGCCACGCGCATTGACTCAAATGTGGCCGGTGGCACATAACGATCTACCGGCAAGTGGTTTCTGGTCGGCTACAGGTACTGGCCGATGGTCAGGATGTCGGCGCGGCTGGCCGTGCGCACATCTGCCATCAGTTCAATGACCTCGTGATCGTGCTCGCCGATGCCCAGCATGATGCCGGTCTTGGTGACCAGCCCGCCAGCCTTGATCTGTCGCAACACTGCAAGGCTGCGGGAATACTTGGCTTGTGGGCGCACCGCCGGGTGCATGCGGCGGACAGTCTCCATGTTGTGGGAAAGAATCTCCGGGCGGGCATCAATCACAACCTGCAGCGCGGCCTCATCTCCACAGAAATCGCCGACCAGTGTTTCGATGGTCATGCCCGGGCAGGCGGCGTGGGTGCGCCGGATGGTCTCGGCCCAGATGGCAGCGCCACCATCGGATAGTTCATCGCGGTTGACGCTGGTGATCACCACGTGCTTCAGGCCCATCAACGCCAGGCTCTCAGCAACCCGGCGGGGCTCATCCGTGTCGAGATCCGCCGGGCGGCCAGTCTTCACATTGCAGAAACCACAGGAGCGGGTGCAGGTGTCGCCAAGGATCATGATGGTGGCCGACCCGCGGCTCCAGCACTCGCCCATGTTGGGGCAGGAGGCTTCCTGACAAACAGTGTGCAGGCGGTGCTGCTTCACGATTCCCAGCAGCCGCTCATAGCCTTCGCCACCGGGCAGTCGGGCCCGCAGCCAATCAGGTTTGCGCTCCAACTTCAGTTGCTGCTGCGAACGGGAGTTGTCCAGAACCATCCCACTCAGGCTCAGCAGCGATGTACCGACACTACGGGCCGTGTCGCCACCGAGTGGGCGCGGGTGGCGCGCTAGGGTGCGATCCAGAGCCCCGGACATGGGCGCGGCTTGGTTGGTAGTGGAACACTCAGACACGGAGTGAAGCCTAGGTTCCCTTCAGTGGCGCGGCTGTTCTTCTTCGTGGATCAGGGTGAGTGGGGCGCTGGCCGCCAGTTCCCGGGACGCAGTCAGGTGGACCACGCCCTTGGCCGCATCGATCAACTCGAGGTGGTTGGCATCGACCTGCAACAGTTGGAACATGAGTGTCTTCTGCCCGAGCCCGGAGATTCGCAGTTGGCCATCGGTCTCGAATCGCCACGATCCACTGTCGCGGGCATCCCCAGCCCGGGCCCGTACGCGTCCGTCGCGGCCAAATGTCAACACGCCGATTTTCCCAAAGGCAGAACTGGTGTTGGCGGTGTCCAACACCCAGCGGCCCAAGATCGCTTCCAAGCGGGGCGAACTGGCCGCTGAGTCGGAGGCTGGCGCATTCACCACCAGTGGGTCGCCTATCGGTCGAGGGCCGCGGGCCACGGGTGGCTTCGCTTTGGCGGGTGAACCACAACCCACCAGCACCAGCAGGCCAAAGACGCATGACAGCGCGCGCATCACACTGATCCTATGTCCCCAGCATCGGTCGGCAGCGGTGGGAATGGCACGCCAATTCCATCCGAAACTGCCCGCAGCACCTGGGCCTCGGCATCAGAACAGAACCCATCAGCGGCGGCGCAGGCGATGCAGCCATCAAGGAAATCTCGCTTGGCATCCGGCCGGAGCTTGCGCAGCACGGCGATTGCCGATTCCAGCGCGGAGTACGTCTGGTGGTGCTTGTCTGCAAATCGAACCGGAGCGAGTTTCAGCCCCTGAACCACATCGTCGAATGCTTGACGAGCCACAGCCTCGGGGTGATCCAGTCCGGCGAGTGTGGCCAGAACCAGCGCCGATTCGTTAGAGAAGTCCTTCAGCCGCGCGCGCCCTGAGCCGGGTGGACATGTCTGGTTGAGCGGGAGATGAGACTTTGCGTACATCCGCACTGTCCACTCCCCGATCTCTACGCGCCCATCGCCACCAATGATGGCGTTCAGCAAGGCTCGGAACCGACCGAGCGACTGCGGGGCGAGCGTGCGCAATGTCGGGCTGCACAGGTCCAGGAGCGCCAAACGGACGCGAACCTGGACCCCACGAAGCGAGGCAATCGCTGGCACCAGCGCGGCGGCAATGTCCGGGCTATCGCCACCAATCTGCTCCACCATCGTCTGCGGTTCACCAGTCGCTCGGGGCGTCGAGAGAATCGCCACCGCGAGCACCACAGCCTGGGCACCGACTGGGTCCTCGGCGCGCCGGCGAATGTCCAGCGGAATCTGATCCAGGAGGGATCGGGCGGCGGCTAGCGCGGCGATTGGGTCCCCAACGGACGCCGCGGTGGCGCGAAGCGTGGCACGGGTGTGTTGAGTAGCAATGGCCCGGGTGGTTTCCGGCCGGGCTGGCGCGGCCATGGCAACGGTCATGTTTGGAGCCATGCTCGGCGCGGGGCCGACAGCAGGTGTCGGCTGTTGTGCGGCCCGCGCAGTTCCACCCAACCGCGCGATGCGCTCGGCTATTGGCGGGTGGGTTGCGAAGGCGGTGTTCAACGCGGCGGCGAAGAAAAAGTGGGCGCACTCGTTCGCCTTACCGCTGCTCACTTCCGAGCCGCTTTGGCGGATCTTTTCTAGCGCCCCAATCAGTCCCGCTGGGTTTCTTGTGTACTGCACCGCCGAGGCATCGGCGAGGAACTCGCGCTGTCGGCTCACCGCTGCCTGAATCAAGCGCCCGAAAAACGTACCGATCCCGCCGATGATGATCAGGGCCAGACCAAACAGCGCCGCAATCGCCGCCGCGCCGGCCGAGCCCTTCGACGACCTGCCGCGCAGCAGACTCGGCGCGATGTGCCGCAGCGCAAACCAGCCAATGATTCCAATGAACATCATGCCAAAGATTGCCGCCACGGTCCGGGCGTTCAGGCGCATGTCACCGTGGAAGATGTGGCTGAACTCGTGCCCGACCACTCCCTGAAGTTCGTCGCGACTCAATCTCTCGCAGCAGCCACGGGTCAGGCCAATGGCGGCATCAACCGGCGTACTCCCGGCGGCAAAGGCGTTGATCGAGTCGTCCGCCAGAATGAACACCGGTGGCACCGGCAAGCCGCTGGCGATGGCCATTTCCTCCACAACATTGCGCACCCGCAGTGCCGACTCGGAAGTGTGACCGGCCAGAAGAGGTGCCCCACCCAGCGACATCGCCACACTGGCGCCCGGTCCAGAAATGGAACTGAGCTTGGTGAGGCCGCAGATGCCAATCAACAGCGCGGTAACAAACGCCGCCCCACCCGCCGCTGCTGGCATCGTGTCTGGCTGCTCCATGAATCCCAGAGCCACCACCCCGGCCACCGCGGCGATCGTGCCACCCACCCCCAGACAGAACAACACCACCAGACGGCCAGTATTCCGCCGCGCGCGATCCTGACTCTCGAAGAAGTCCATCGCCACGGAAATGGCCGATCAGAACGAAACACCCGGGTTGGATCGCTCTTCGCTTGGGGCACTGAATAGAGTGGCCTCCTCGAAGTGCCCGGCCTCGGCGATCAGATTCTGTGGGAACACGACGCGCAAGGTGTTGTAGCGCATCACCGCATCATTGAAGGACTGCCGGGCGAAGGAGATGCGGTTCTCAGTAGAAACCAGTTCCTCCTGAAGCGCCAGGAAGTTGGTTGAGGCCTTCAGGTCGGGATATGCCTCGACCCGAATCATGAGTTGCCGCAGGAGCAACTCAAACTCGGTGACGGCGCCAGCCAGTGCCGCGACCTGCGCGCCAGACGACTGGCCAGAACCAGCCACGGCCTGCAGTCCGGCCGAAGCGCGGCCGCGCGCGGCGGTCACCGCCTCAAGGGTCTGCCGCTCGTGACTCATGTAGCCCTTCACCGCCTCCACCAGATTGGGAATCAGGTCGAAGCGGCGCTTGAGTTGCACGTCAATCTGG
>SXGR01550741.1_pt1 | contig 21324 bp, 17 predicted proteins | sample 3174711 | NCBI WGS metagenome assembly SXGR01 (sample SAMN11356860, study PRJNA531348) | freshwater metagenome | isolation source: freshwater sample F1-60 | place: China: Fuxian Lake, Yuxi | collected 2017-12-25 | reverse complement strand
TGTGATTCAGCAATGTCTGCAGTCGCATCCTGGAACTCCCCGGTCGAAATGATTGTCGTCAACAACATCATTCCTATCAGAGATCACTCCAGGATGCTTCTCTCCTTCGTTCACACGCTGTTCACTCACAGATTCCGCTGGGGAACCAAAATTCGAGGGCTTCACCGACATCCCTTCATGCGTTGTCTTCACGCACGACGGCAATCGGCTAATCGCCGGAGACTTCACCGGCAAGCTGCAAGTCTGGAACGTGAAGGACAAGAAGCTGGCGGGCGAGTTGACGACGAATCCGTGATGCGGTCAGTAGTCCGACCCCTAGTGGGTCGGAGGATTCTTCATTTTTGCGAATCCTCCAGGCCACAAGGGCCTGGGCTACAGAATTCTGGAAATGCTGTGTCCGCACGAGCAATGGTGTCCGTGTGGCTTCTTCATCGCAGCTTCCGGCCCGCGCCGCTCAGAGGCGTGATCGTCACACGTGAGAAGCGATAGCGGCAGTCGTAGGCTCCCAGGAACAACGCGGAGTCCGTGGGAGTCTTCCAGTAATCCGACAGGCTCAGCCGTTTGGGGTCTCCCTGCCAGCGGATCAATTCGTGTCCGTCGCATGTGACGGTGACGGAGTCCTTTCGTACCGTGCAGACGATCTGCGACGGTCGGCCTTTCACCAGCACGTCGCGACGAACCGTGCTCGCGTTGCCGACGTTCTTGTCGTCGATGTTCTCCAAGGCACTGGCGGGCACACCCTCTCCGGCCGCGTAGCTCACCAAGACCGCGAAACGCTGGCCACCGGAAAGTTGCCCCAAGAGCAGACCATTCGGCTGGTCGAGCGGTTCGGCGATGACCGTGAGTTCGTATTCGTCAGGAGGCTGATACGGCAGTTCGAGTCGTGCTCCGAATTTCTTCGGTGCGAGCAGATTTGTACCGTCCATCTGCCACTCGCCGGAAACTTGATCTTTCGAGACATCGACCAACGCCAGCAAGTCGATCGCGTCTTGAGGCCGAACAGGTTTTGCGGTGGGCTTGTCGGTGACGCGCTTCGCGTCGGACGAGGTTCCGCTGGCCGGCGGAGTCGGGCCGACATCGGGCTTCTCGCGGACTTGGAAGTAACCCCACAGTTCCACATCGCGTCCGTCGTCGAGCACCACGTCCACGCGGTAGCTCACCGGAGTCGCGCGGTCGAAGCGGCCGAGTTCGATTTTTTCAGGACGTGAATCACCGGATGGTGTCGGTGTCGCGACCTCCAGCCACGGGCCAAGCACATCGGTTTGCACGCGGACTCGGCACGACTTCGCGCGCGACGTCTCCGGCCAAGTCAACTTGAGCGACACCGGCTCGTTGGGCTTCGGCACACGCGGCTCCGGCAACGCCGTGAATACCGAGAACAAATCTGACTTGCGGTCGAAGGGTTTCTCCGGAGGCATCCAACCGAGTCGCTTCTTCTGTGTCTCGTCCAGCCACGACTCGTTGATCCAGCCGTGGTACTGACCGAAGCTCATCACCGAGTTGTTGCCCGGTTCCGGATGCGGCAGTCCCACGGTGTGACCGCAGCCCTCGTGGTAGACGACGCAATCGCTGCCGCTGTACGGCACGCGCCAGCCGTCGGCGCTGACCAGCCCCCAACCGACGCCGCGTCCCGCGAGGTACGTTGCTCGCGCGCCGCCCGCTTCGGCTCCGGGAAAGTGCCGGCCGTGGGAGTAATTCCCCTCGAACTTCCAGCCGTCGTCACCATTCGGCTTCACGCGGAAGAAATCATCCAGCGGACGCCAATTGATCTCGCTGAGCACCAGCAGAATCGGAAACGCCGTTCGCTCGTCGCGACCGAACTGCAATTCCTCGTCCACCTCGCCGAGCGTCTGAAAGAAGATGTGGTTCGCATCGCCGTCGCGGAGTTGTGCCGTCGACCGCGCCGAGCGAAACGGCTCAGGCCGCAGGATCGCCTTCATCACCGACTGCCCTTGAAACTCTCGTTCGTGAAACCGCTCGATGCGGCGGCAGAAGTAGCTCACGCGATCTTTCCAATCCGACAACGGCTCACGATCGCGCGGCACAAAATAGACGACTGAGACCTCGATCTTGTCGATCGAATGCTTGCCGTCCCAAGTCTTCGTCTCTGCCGAGGACGGTTGAGCCATCGGGCTGACCAACGAGAACACGATCGCCAACCAACCCGCACGAATTGAGCACATGAAACGCGTCCTTGTCGAACCGAATGCCAAAAGCCGAGGCCAATTGGGCCATCATCAATGGCGGTCGAGAAAAGGATAACGGCCATCGGTCTTCGGCTCACGGCCATCGGCCAGTCAAGCTAGCAGCGGTGCGATCACCTTGGCGTCGTAGACGTCGGTCAGCCGCTCGTCGCGACCGTGGACGTTGTAAACGACGCGCTTGTGGTCGAGGCCGAGTTGGTGCAGGATCGTGGCGTGGAGGTCGGCGACCATGACGCGGTTCTCGACGGCGTGGTAGCCGAGCTCGTCGGTGGCTCCGTAGGCTTGGCCTCCCTTGATGCCTCCGCCGGCGAGCCACATCGAGAAGCCTTGCTTGTGATGATCGCGGCCGTCGCCCGATTGGCTGACGGGAGTGCGGCCGAACTCGCCGCCCCAGACGACCAGCGTGCTGTCGAGCAGACCGCGTTGCTTGAGGTCTTTGAGCAGTGCGGCGGTCGGTTGATCGGTTTGTTCGCAGCAGTTCTTCGTGCCGACGGCATTGTTGGCGTGTGTGTCCCAAATCTGACTCTCGACGAAGATTTGGATGTAGCGGACTCCGCGTTCGACCAGTCTCCGAGCGATCAAGCAGCGGCGGCCGTAGCTGTCGGTTTTGGGTTGGCTCAGCCCGTAGGCGGCTTGTGTCTCGGCGGTTTCTTCGGCGAGGTTCAAGGCGGCTCCGGCGGACAACTGCATTCGCGCGGCCATCTCGTAACTGGCGATGCGAGCCTCCAAATCGGGAGCGATGCGCGGTTGCCGCGCGAGATGTTCCTCGTTGAGTTGCCGCAGCAGGTCGCGCCGCAGACGCTGTGTGTTGTCGGAGACGGCGCTCGGCGGTTGCAGGTACAGCACCGGAGTCCCGGTGTTGCGGAAGTGGACTCCTTGAAAACGGGGCGGCAGGAATCCGCTCGACCAGTTGCGAGTCCCGTCCGTGGGCAAACCGTTGTCATTGCGGAGCACGACATACGACGGCAGGTTGTGATTCTCACTGCCGAGCGCGTAGCTGACCCACGCTCCGATGGTTGGCCGGCCGGTGACGATGCGGCCGGTGTGGATTTGCCAGAGAGCTTGCTCGTGGTTGTTGTGCTCGGCGTGCATCGAGCGGATGACGGCGATGTCGTCGGCGCAGGTAGCGGTATGCGGCAGGATTTCGGAGTACTCGACGCCGCATTCGCCATGAGGTCGGAACTTGAACGGCGTTCCCATCAAGTTGCCGTGAGCGGAGATCTTCACCAGATCGGTGAAGTACTTCGGCATCGGCTTGCCGTTCTGAACGTTGAGCTCCGGCTTGGGATCAACCGTGTCCATGTGACTTGGCCCGCCATGCTGGAAGAGCTGAATCACGGCCTTGGCTCGCGGCGGGAAATGATGGCCGAAATCGGGACCAACCGAGGAAGCCCCCGCGAGAGACTCTTCCTCGCACAGCAAACTTCCGAGCGCGAGCCCGGCGAAGCCAGAGGCGCAGCGTGAAAAAACGTCGCGACGAGAAACAACGTCAAGCAGTCGATGTGGCAGAGGCAAATGACTCATGCTCGTGAATCCTCGTCGATTAGCGGGGTGGCGGATCGGTACGGAAGCCTTCATCTCGTTTTTCGTAGTCTATTTGGTAGTCGATCAGGCCGCCCTCATCCGTTTCGTTCTTTCCCAAACTATAAATGACGACACGTTCCCCGTCATGAAGATACCGATATGTGGCCGCCGATCTGGAAAACGGATCGACAGGCAAGGCGGTCAGAATGTCAGGAACTAAGTCCAAGAGTGTCGGCGGGAATTCGCCATGCAGACGGTGGTACAACTGGCACGCTGCCACCAGTTCGATAGCAGGCCATCGAGCGTCAGTTCGGTCCATGCTCTCGATGGCGCGAATTCCGTCGCCCAAATAGAACTTTGCCAAGCAGCGATCATTCACCTTTTGTGCGAGCTTCTCATTGGAGATGCGGCTGGAACTTCCGGGAGAGTCAAAAACTTTGACCCATGAGCCCAGCGCTCGGCTGCGGCGGAACGGCGGCAGATCAGCTTCCCCGATCCAATTGCGAATCAGCAGTTTGACGGCCCGATCCGAAAAATCTGGGTCGCCCAATAACCAAAGTGCCTTCGTTCGCAGGGATGTAGGGACATTTCTTAGATCGTGCCCATCTGGGGACTGTCCGAGCCAATTCAGCATCTGCAAATCATCGAGCCTGATTCTTTCCTTCAAATTCCGCGCATACTTCCAACGGAAGGCATCCGACTTTGACGGGAGCGCTGCGTGAAACCGTTGGAGGTCGGCTAGGGCTCTCCGTAATTGATCGCTCGTGACGATCGGGCTTTCCGTGAAGCGTTGCACAGAATGAAACGCCACAGCCGTGAGAGCGTCGGCGACAAGCCGATTGATTTGTTCGCCGTGTCTGGCAACGTGGCCAGATTGCCGCAGCATCAAATGAATCCAAACCCAGGATGCGTCGGCATCTCCGTCGGCTAAAGAACATTCTGCTTGTGTTTGCGCCAGTCTGAGGAAAGCACTCTGTAATTGGACGGATTCATTCACTGCTTCCACGTCGTGATTCGTTTGAAAGGGTCTCGACCAAGCTTCCAACTCAATGGCTCGGCGAAATTCGCGCAGCATTCCTGTATTGTCGGAAAGCCAAGTTCGCAACGGGTCAGCCGCCGGTGTCCATCCCGATTCATTCACTTGGCTGATCAAGTCGAGCTCGGCAGACATCGGCTCCCGATGCAACTTCTTTGCTTCCGCGAGCAGTTTTTTCGCTTGATCGTCAGGAGGCGGTAGAGACTTCAGCAATGCCGCAACATCGAACGGTTCACCGATGTCGGGCAGTTGCGAAATGCGATAACCGCGTATCAGAAACGGCGAGAATAGAAGCAAGACGAAGAACATCAGCGGGATTGCAACCTTCGGATGCAACCACCAGGCCAGGCGGCTCGGTCTGCGGTCCAGCTCAAGCGTAATGTCGGACGGCTCGCTCATCGGAGACGAATGCCATTGGGCTAATGCACATAAACAAACTCGTTGCTGTTGAGCAGCACGAGCGTAACTTGTCGCCAAGCGGCTTTGAGGGCCGCTTCTTTTTCGGGGTCGGTGGCGGTCGGCTTGTTCGCGAGTTGTTCTCGCGAGAGTTCCGAAAGCGTGCGGACGATGTGGTCCGTCTCTTTCGCGGAAGGCTCGCGAGTGAACAGCAGACGGAAAGCAAAACGGATGCGGTCTTGGTCGGTCGTGGCGGCGACCCAGACTTGGTCAGCAAGGCCGGTCGCAGCTCGGTCGGCGGCGGGGCCATGCAGCATGGCGAGAGCTTGCAACGGGACCGTCGAGATCGGGCGCTCCGGGCAGTTCACTTCCATCAGCGGCGTGTCAAACAGTTCCAGCATTGTGAGATGCTGACTCCGACGCACGATTTGATAGATCGAGCGGCGGCGGCCCGGCTCATCGTCCGTGTCGATGACGGAGCCGTCGCCCTGAGCGGCGACGTTGGCCCACTTGCCGAACTGGGTCGGGGTCAGACGAGCGGAGACAGTCAGCAAACTGTCACGAACGACTTCGCCTTGATGTCGTTTCGGCGACCAGGCACTGAGCAGAATGTTGTCGGGATCAAGTTGCTGCTTGGTCGCGTCGATGTCAGCCGATTGGCGATACGCGGCGGAAGTCACGATCAGGCGATGAAGTCGCTTTTGGGACCAAAGTAGACCGGGCACTCCGTGACCGGAACGATTCGAGTCACGGAGTGACTCGTCTACTTTGGCGAACTCTGTCGCCAGCCAATCGAGCAACTCTGGATGCGTCGGCTTCGCTCCGCTGCGGCCGAAGTTGGCGATGGTGGGGACGATGCCTCGGCCAAAGTGGCTGGCCCACACGCGGTTCACATGCACGCGAGCCAGCAGCGGATGATCGGGGGCGGTCAGCCATTTCGCCAACGCCGTCCGGCGACCCGAAGTCTTGTAGCCGGGTTGCGGAGTGAACTGGAAACTTGCGGGCGCTAGCACTTCCACGATCCCGGGACTCACCTCGGCCCCGGGCTTGTTGTAGTCGCCTCGGCGGAGAATTTTCGTAGCGGCGGGTTTGTCGTCGAGGTCGGTCAAGCCACGAATTCGCGTGATCGTTTTCTTGAGCGCTTGCTCAGCGGCGATTGCAGCTTTGAGTTTGGTACTGTCGTCACGGTACTCGTCGAATCGCTTTGCTAATTCCTCTTCCGTGAGATTTACGATTGGAATCTTGCTGATCTCAAGCAACTTCTTCTGATCCTCGGTTCGCTTGTCGGGAGCAAGCAGAAGCGCGGCGATGGCTTGTGCAATGAGCTCCTCCTTCACCGGATCTTTGAAGAACGACTCCGCAGGTCGCAAAGCCCTCGTGGGATGCTTTGGGTCCGGTTGGTGGTCCATTCGTGCTTCAAACATTCTCTTCTTACGGAATCGGAGCGTGAGCTCGTTGAGCGTTGTCGTGAGTGCGGCGATGCGGGCGTCGGCTTGTTGGTTGTGAGCGTTGATGCGAGCTTCCTCGGCCTCGGTTGCGAGCGGAATGCCGCGCACGTCCGACGGCTGCCAGCGAGCGGGATCGAGCGCTCCGCCGAAGACCGCTTGCAGCGAGTAGTAGTCGCGCTGCGAGATCGGATCAAACTTGTGCGAATGGCACCGAGCACAATGCACGGTCAGGCCGAGAAACGTTGTTCCGACAATCTGCATCGTGTCGGCCAGCACTTGATGGATTTCGTTGGGCTCGGTGTAGCCAGGATACGTCGGGTCGAGTGCCGTGCGCAGGAAACCGGTCGCCGCAAGTTGCTCGACGACTTCGGGAGTGATCTCTTCAGCTCGCCGCCAGTCGGACAACTCATCGCCGGCTAACTGGTACGTCACGAATTGATCATACGGCAGATCGCTGTTGAGCGCTCGAATGACCCAGTCGCGATACCGCCACGCCTCAGGTCGCAACTTATCCGCCGCGAGGTATCCATCCGAGTCGGCATACCCCGCGATGTCGAGCCACTGTCGTCCCCAACGCTCGCCGAAGCGCGGTGACGCGAGCAACCGGTCCACGAGTCGCTCGTAGGCATCAGGCGAATCGTCGGCGAGGAACTCGTCCAACTCGTCAATCGTTGGAGGCAGGCCGAGCAGATCAAAGGTCACTCGCCGGAGCAGCACCGACTTTGAGGCTTCCGCATTGAAGGTCAAACCTTTTTCGTCCAGCTTGGCGAGGACGAATCCGTCGATGGGATTTGAAATCTGAAATTTCAAATTTGAAATTTCAGATTTCAGATTTGAGAGACTCGGCACAGTTGGACGTTTCGGTGGCTGAAAGGCCCAGAACGCACGATCCTCGTCGGACAAGCGGCTGGCCTGCTCGGCCTCGTCGATGGGCGTTTCTTTTTCAGCGGCGGTCTTGGCTCCGCTGGCGACCCAGCGACGCAACAACGCCTTTTGTTTTTCGTCCAGCCGGCCTTCGTCCTTGGGCGGCATCTCGTCGGCCACGATCTTTTGGATGAGCAGACTCTCGTCCGGCTTGCCCTCGACCAATCCCGCTCCGCTGTCGCCCCCTTTGAGGATCAAGAATCGCCGCCGCAGATCGAGTCCCGCTTCGAGCTTTCCGTCGCCGTGACATTTCAAACAGCGAGCTTCCAGAATCGGAGCGATGTCGACTTCAAACTTGGGAACCGGCAAGTCTTCGGCAGCAGCGTGGCGTGATCCGGTGACACCGCACAGCAACCCGATGAGCAACGAAAGCCACGAACGCATCGTCATTGTCCCTTCCTCACAAAATCGCGATCAGGCAAGGACATCAGTTTGGCCGGAGCCGCCTTGCAGCGGAAGCGCAAAGCAGAATTCGTCAGTCGCCTTGATCTCCTTTTTGCGTCTCTTTGTGTTTCTTGTGGCAATCAAGTCAGAATGAAGGCTGTGGTGCCGCAAAGAGCTCAAAGAGATGCAAAAAGGAGACAACCATGAAAGATCGCGTATTTCAGTTGTGTGATATTGTGCCGGAGACGAGCTTTGCGATTCACAAGTTCTTGGGACCGGGGCATCTGGAGAAGGTTTATGAGAACGCTTTGGTGCATCGGCTGAGAAAGCTCGGGCTCAATGTTCAGCAGCAAGTTCCGTTGGCGATTTATGACGAAGACGGCACGGCTCTTGGTGAGTACTTCGCAGACGTGTTTGTTGAGGGTTGTTTGATCCTCGAATTGAAAGCCGTCCGAGCGACGGCACCGGAGCATGTGGCTCAACTTTTGGGCTACCTGCGAGCATCACGCATCGAACATGGCCTGCTCACCAATTTCGGTGCGGCAGTCTTCTTCATCAAGAAGTACATCAAATCGGACATCAACGATTCTTGAGCGGCTTGGTCACGGCAACTCGGCCGAGTCGTCTGACTCGTAAGTCCATCCGCATTTCGGGCACGCCGTTTCCGACTCGGCGATCATCGCGTTACAGGCCAGGCAGTGAGTTGTTTCGATTGGCTCCGGCTCAGCGACCGCACCGGGAGCCAGGGCAGCCAATGCGATTCCTACGAGTCCCAGACTTGCGGCAGTCATCGTGATCGCGGTCTCGTGAGGTTTTAATCCGAGACTGTCGCGTTCGCTGTGGTCTGTCTGGCTGATGATTGCTCGCGCGGCAGCGAGTTGCGATTCCTCGACCAGTAATCGTGGAGCCGAATTCCAGCCAGCGGCAGCCGCTTCGCCGATGACTCCTTGCATGGCTTCGTTCTCGATGATGACGCGAATTCCGGACTCCTCCAACGCCATTCGCAAGGCATGCGCCTGAATCGGATGGGATGCTCGGTAGGCTTCGACGAATTTGAGATCGACGGTCGGCATGGGAATCTCCTCAAGAACTCAGTTCGCTCATCAGTGCCAGAGTATTGCCATCGACATCGCGAAAGAAGGCCATCCAGAGTTCGTGGTCGGGCATCTTGGCGATCAAGTGCGGCGAGCCGACGAACTCGACGCCGCGAGAGGTCAGCGTTTGATGCGTCTCGCGGAGGTCCGGGACTTTGAAGTACAGAATCGAGCTGGGGTGATCGAACTCCGGCGTCTCTGGAATGCTGAGCATCAACCGCACACCACCGCAGTCGAAGAACGCCATGCGCGGCATCTCGAACAAGAGCCGCAGGCCCAGAGAGTCGCGATAGAACGCGACGGCTTTCGGGATGTCATGCACGATGATCGCGATTTGACCAATCTGGCTCTGGCTGAGGTCGGACATGGCTTCTCCTTCTCCATTGGTGCGAGATGAGTTTCGGGAGGCAAGTGAGCAGCTTATGCTGCTGCCCTTCGGCCGTTGAGTGTGCCGAGTCAGATTTCCTTCTTCTCAGGAGAGACGCATCATGAAGTTGAATCAACTGTCCGCGTGGGGGATCGTGCTGAGCGTGTTGCTGGCCATCGTTGCCCTGCGGTCAAACACCACGATTGGTCAGGAGCAGAAAATGGCCGGAGTTTTTGAACTGCGAACGTACACGACACTCGAAGGCCGCTTGCCAAACTTGAATGCTCGATTCAAAAATCACACGATGAAGCTGTTCGAGAAGCACGGCATGAAGAACATCATGTACTGGACGCCGACCGACGAGAAGACCGCGAACAACACGCTGATCTATGTGATCTGGCACGCCAGTCCGGAAGCGGCGAAGAAGTCGTGGGACGGCTTCCGCGCCGATCCCGAATGGCACAAGGCTCGCGATGAATCAGAGAAGGACGGCAAGATCGTGGCCAAGGTGGAGTCGGTCTACATGAAGGCGACGGAGTATTCGCCAAAGCCGTAGTTTCGTAGCTCGGACGCCTACGTCCGAGTAGACCGGACGTAGGCGTCCGGTCTACGACAACTCTGCCACGAAGTGAATCTGCCGCGCGACTTCGCGGAAGCCGAGCGATGTGTAGAGGTGCTCGCCGACCGCGTTTTGCACCAGCGTTTCGATCTTGGCGTGAGTCAAACCGCTTTCGCGGAAGTGTTGCAAGGCGAATTCGATCAACTTGCGTCCGAGGCCTTGGCCTCGGCAGTCGGCTTCCAGCGCGAGGTTGGGGATGTGGCCGATCCCTGCCTCGCGGTCTTGCCAGGTCGTGATGCCGCCGATGATCCGGCCGTCGATCTCGGCCACGAAGATGCCGCTGGGATCGCGCGTGACATCCTCGTCCAAATGCCGAGCCTTCCGCCATTGCCAGTCGTAGCCGTGGATTGGTCCGAAGAGTTCTTGAATCCCTTGGTCAATTGACACGCCGTCGAACGCGGCGACGGTGATCCGCTTCAAAATTGGCAAGTCGTCAGGGCGGAAAGGGCGGATGAGCATGGTGTGGTTTGCTCCATTGTCCGTTGTCTGCGGATCGGCACAGCCTATCATTCTCGTCTGTCGGATCGCAGCCATGGACTACGGACCACCACCTTACCATGATCGACGTTGCCCGCTTGAGTGCGGAATCCTTTGACGACGCGCGCTATGAGCTTCCCGATGGCGGGCAATGGGTCGAGTTAGTGCGTGGCCGCGTCGAAATTCTCAGTCCTCCGGAAGAGGAGCATCGTGTCGCGGTTCTGAATTTGTCGAAAGCTTTGGCTGGCTATTTGAATGAGCATCGCGAAGGCTATCCGTGCTTCGATTTGGGCCTGATTGTGAGCCGCCATCCCGACACGGTTCGGTTTCCTGCCATCAGCTATTTTCTCGGCGGCGAGTTGTTCGCCGAGACGGACAAGGTCATCACCGACACTCGGCCCGCGCTGGTTGTTGAAGTCATGTCCTCGAATGACCGCCGTGGATCACTGAGCGATCGCGTGTTTGAGTACACGAACTGGGGCGTGGAAGTCTTGTGGATCGTCGATCCGCTCGAAAAAGCAGTGCATACCATTCGCCCCGGCTACGCGAACCATGCGGCACGCGAACACGAGACGCTCAGCGGCAGTCTGTCGTGGCGGCACAAAGCGACCGCTCGGCCGATTCTGCCTGACTTCCGCATTGCTGTGGCCGACATCTTCACGCCACCGGAGTATTGGCAGAAGCCGCAGGCGTGAATTCATCGGTTGGTGTGGAGACCGCCTACGGCCGAGTGATCAACGACGTTGACAGCCCGGCGCAGAGGCCGCGGAAGATGGCAATTTTTTCGGTGGGCGACATCAAGCTGGGGCGGTACTTCTTCCAGATCGGTTCGGCGGCGGCGGGGTCTTTCGCAATCATCGCAGCCAGCATCTCAAAACCTTCTTCACGCCACAGCATTTCGTTTTTGAAGCTGCTAACGAGATCAAACGCCTGTTCGGTCTGTCCCGCCTTGGCCAACCGACCTGCCAACCGCAAACCCCAGAGCAACGGCCAGTCGGTGTCTTCGGTCGAGGATTTCTCACCCTCGGCTTTCGCCGGTTGATAGGTTTCGAGCATTTGAGCGAGGCCGTTCACGTTCACGTCTTTCTTTTGGGCCGCGTCAGCGGTCTCGCGTTGCAGTGCGTCGCGAGCATCCGTCAGTTCACCGGTTGTGACAGCATTCTCGCACTGCCGAGCTTCTTCGATCTCACCCGCCGCGCGGAGCCGCTGGCCGAGACGCACAGACAAGTTGGTCTTGAGAAAATCCTCGCGAGCTTCCGGAGGAGTGCTGTCTCCGGCGTGTGCGGTCGCTTCGTTCCAGACCGCATCAACGAGAGGCCAATCCACCGCCGCTTTCAGCAATTCCGTTTGCAAAGCGAACCTCGCGTTTGCAGCATCGAACATCAATCGACACTTCGCGCGGTATGTGGTCAAGGCCAGTACGACCTTGTCGTCCGTCTTCAAGTTCAAGGCGGTTTTCAACTGGGCTTTGACCGCATTGACGTCGCGTGAAGTCGCCTCGAACAGCCGAGTCGCCACGAATGGACTGGGCGCGTGCCCTCGCAGATGTTGCATCGCGGCGGCCAGCGATTCTGTCGCCGGCTGTGTCTGGCCGAGAAGTGTTTGTGCTCGGGCGACTTCAGCCGCTGCGAGCGCGTTCAATTTCGGTGCGACCGCATCGGCGAGGTCTAACTTCAAAATCTCCTTCATTTCCGGGATCGCGAAGTTCTCCGGGAGTGGAATCGTTTTCATTGCCGCCGCCGCTTGAACCAGCGCGCGGTTCGCGGCTTCTTTTTGCTTGATCGTGAAGCGGCCTGCAGCGACGCGCGCCCAAACACGAGCCTGAGTGGCGGGAGATTCGCTGAGTACCACGGCGGTGATCATGTCGTCATTGCTCGCGCCGGCGGAATTCGGCGAGGCGACCACGGAGTCTCCCCAGCCCGCCCAGCATTCGGCTTTGGTCTCAGCGTCTGGTGCGAGTTTCAACCACTCCACTCCCTTGTCCGCATGACCGCGCAGGACCAACGTGATCGTTGTCACGACCCACTGCGGCGATTTCCAGGGAATGATTGGCAGCGATGCCGCCGCCTCGTCCAAATGGAACGAGCGAGTCAAACGTGCTCGGCGGGAGAGGGCGGCCAAGGATCCGCTGGATCCCGACGGCAGCATGTTTTCCCGTTTCATTTGGCTTTGCGCATCCACGGTACGTCCACTGACGAAGAGCGCAGCCGCCAAGTCGGTCGTTGCATCGAAGGTGTGTCGGCCCACGGGCAACTCTGGTGCGGCCTTCCAAGCGGCTTCGAGCGCGGCCTTGGCCTCGTCGGCATTGCCCAGAGCCAATTCACGCCAGGCGATCTGAGTCAGCGGAGAAACTTGATGGTACGGCAGCTTCGGAGCGAGATTCAGCAACTGATCAATGTTCTCACGAGCGGCTTTGAGATCGCCGGCCTCAACGTAGGCATCCGCCGCCAAACGTCGGCAGAAGTGCTTGCTCCGGTTCCTTTCCGTCACGCGAGCGACTTCCACGATGTACGGCAGAATGGCGGCTCGCAATTCTTCACCACGCGGTTTGGCCTTGGCCACCGTTTGCGTCTCGTCCCCTTTTTCCGTGGCTGTGCCGAGGGTGTTCGCGATCGGCAATTGACCGCCGGTCTGCGATGGTGCTGGGGGAGGCTTGATCCCGCCCGGCTCACTGAACACGAAATACCACAGGCTGCCGCCGGCCAAGACCAACGTGCTGACAGCCGTCAGAATGATCGCCGGTGATGTTTTTTTTGCGGTGGTCGGAGTGGCTGTCGCGGTCGGAGTTGCGTGAGTTCGAGGGTCAGAGGAAGTGCTCGCACCGCTATTTTTCGGAGCCGTGAAAATGGGAAGCGCACATTTTTCGTTGCAGCACTTCACTTCTTTGCCTGCCGCATCGTTGGGGGCGAAGCCCGGAGTCTCACACATTGGACAAACCAATCGGACGGTCTTGCCCTTGGCAGGACGCGGCGACAGCGGAAGCGCTCGGCTATTCGACGCGGCATCGACTCCGAACGGATCGTCATCGTCGTCGTTGCTCGCGGCAGGTGCGGAACTGACCGGAACGGATTTGGCCGTTGGAGCAGCGGCCGTGGGCGCGCTGGGTCGTTCCTTGGCAACCGGTTTCGGCGTCGCTTTCGGAGCGAGGCCTTGGTTGCCCCCCTTGCCAGTTTTCATGTTCGCGCCGCAGAACGGACAGTTCTCGACATCGTCATCCAGGACCGATTGCTTGCACGCGGGACAGGTCGGAAACATGAGATTTCAATTTCGTTTTGCAGAGGTGATAGAGCGACGAAGCCGCAAATGTCCAAAATCCAAATCCCAATGTCCAAGGAATGACCAATGATCAAATCCCAATAAGTTGTCGGCATGACGACTCAGACTCAGCGTGGCGATGCTCCGTTTGGGTTTTGGAAATTGGAGCTTTGGATTTCCTTGGTCATTGGGTTTTGGAAATTGGGATTTCTTGCTCAAGAGATCGCCTGCGACGACAACGATCTCGGAACCATCGACGGCAGAATACCACGAGTCCGTGGATGTGTCTTGCGAACGCAGGGGGAAGAAAGCCCTCTGCCGGACTCGACAGCGTTTGTGCCGGATGGACCGATTCCAGGCGAGCAAAGTTCCCGATTCACCCGGCAATCCGGCCTACCACGCCGCCTCGTACAGGCCGATGATTTCCTCGGTTGTCGGACATCGAGGATTGTTCTGCGGGCTGCCGGAGGCCAGTGCATCGGCTGCCATCTTCGGCAGAAACATGCGGAATCGAGATTCGTCGACGCCGTGACAGAACCGCAGCCGAGGCACGTTGAGATCCTCATTGAGCTGCTGTAAGCCCTCGACCAGCGACTCCGCCGCCTGCTCATCGGGAGGGTGAAATGGACAGCAATCGAGCAGCCGTGCGACCTTCGCGTATCGCTCGACGCTTGCTCGCCACGAGAATTGCGTGACCGTCGGCAGCAAGACCGCGTTCGACAAGCCGTGCGGCACATGAAACATCGCGCCGATCGGGCGGCTCATCCCGTGAACCAAGCAGACGCTGCTGTTGGCGAACGCCATCCCTCCCTGACACGCTGCCAACATCATCCCCGCGCGGGCCGCGTGGTTGTTCGGTTCGCGATAGGCCGTTCGGAGATGCTTCGCGACCAGTTCGATGCACGACAGCGCGAGCGGATCCGTCATGCCGTTCGCCTTCCGCGAGACATACGCTTCGATCCCGTGCGTCAGCGTATCGACACCGACGGCTGCCGTGAGCGGCGGCGGCATCGTCAGCGTCAGCTCGTAGTCCACGAGCGCGATCGTCGGCAACAAGTGGACGCTCAGAATCATCATCTTCACGTCTCGTTCGGTGTCGGTGATGACCGAGACCTTCGTCGCTTCACTGCCGGTTCCGGCGGTCGTCGGGATCGCGATCAGCGGAGCACCGGCTCGCGGGATCTTGTGATAGCCCGCGTACTGGCTGAGCGGGGGCGAGTTGGCAGTCAGCACGCTGATCGCCTTCGCCGCGTCGATGGGCGATCCACCACCGATCGCGACGAGCGCTTGGCAACCTTCCGAACGGTAGCGAGCCAATCCATCCATCACATTGTTGTCGGTCGGGTCCGGCTGCACGCCGTCGAAGATCGTGACCGAAATGCCCGCATCATCGAGCAACGCCGCGATCTCCCGCGCCGGCCCAAGCTGCATCACGCCGACGTCCGTGACGAGCAGCACTCGCTGAATCAAATACCGTTGCAGTTGCGCCACCACCTCGCGCCGCGCACCGCCGCCAACGAGGATTGTCGCAGGAACATGGAAAGCACCGAATTGTGTCAGCATCAGATTTGCCTCTGTCGTAGCCACGTTCGCCAGAACGTGGGTCGGCTGGAGCGTTCCCCACGTTCTGGTCCGCCATGGCGGATGGCTACCAACCTTGCGTCCGTCGATAGGCGTTGTCCCAGCGTGACAGCACGATCTTCTGCCGCGTGTAGAACATCACCCCCTCCGTCCCTTGCACATGCAGATCACCAAAGAACGAACGATTCCAACCGGAGAACGCGAACGCTGCCATCGGAGCCGGCACCCCGACATTCACGCCGATCATTCCGCACTGCACATCGCGAGCAAACTGCCGAGCCGCTCCGCCGCTGCTGGTGAAGATCACCGCCCCGTTGCCGAACGGGCTGCGATTCGCCCAGGCGATCGCCTCATCGAGATCGCGCGGTCGCAGCATCGTCAGCACCGGGCCGAAAATCTCCTCGCGAGCAATGTGCATGTCGGGCGTCGCCTCGTCGAAGAGTGTCGGCGGAACGAAGAAGCCTCGGCCCTGACTCTCGTGCTGGCCGCCGCGAACCAGTGCGGCCCCTTCGGCGACACCCATTTCGATGGATTGCAGAATTCGCTCGCGCGCGGCCGAGTCGATGACTGGTCCCATGTCCGCTTTGGGATTCGCCGACGTGTCGCCGATCACCAGCTTGTCGATCGCCGCCGCAATCTGATCGCGCACCTGCGGAGCCGCGTCGCCGACTCCCATCAAGATCGAACCGGCCATGCAGCGCTGTCCGGCACAGCCGAAGGCGGCTCCCATAATCGCTCGCGTCGTTGTGTCGAGATCGGCATCGGGCATGACGATCATCACGTTCTTCGCTCCGCCGGCCGCTTGCACTCGCTTCCCGTGCCGACAACCCGTGACGTAGACATGTTCGGCGACGCGCGTCGATCCAACGAAGCTGATCGCCGCAATGCCCGGATGCTCCAGCAACGCATCGACCACCGCGTGTCCGCCATGCACGATGTTTAGCACGCCCGGCGGTAGTCCCGCTTCGAGTGCCAATTCCGCGAGCCGCACGGCCGTCAGCGGTACCTTCTCGCTCGGCTTCAAAATGAACGTGTTGCCGCACGCGATGGCGATCGGAAACATCCACCACGGGACCATCGCCGGAAAGTTGAACGGCGTAATGCCGGCACAGACGCCAATCGGCTCGCGCATCGTCACGCCGTCGATCCCATCCGCGACTTGCGGCAGAGTTTCTCCTTTGCACAGGTGCGAGATTCCGCAGGCGAAATCGACCACTTCGACTCCGCGCCGCACGTCACCGCGAGCTTCCTCCAGCGTCTTGCCGTTCTCGCGAGTGATCAGCGCGGCGAGTTCCTCGAAGTGCGCTTCGAGCATCGCTTTGAAGGCGAACATCTTCGCCGCTCGCGCGGGAGCCGGTGTCTTCGACCAAGTCGCGAACGCGAGGGATGCCGATTGGACGGCGACCTCAACCTCGGCCGCTCCGCACATCGGCACGCGCGCGATTTCCTCGCCGCGTGACGGATTATTGACCGCAGCCGAACTCGACGTTTCGGGAACGAACCATCGTTCACCGGCCAGGATCGGGACGTCCGCAGTCATCTTTCGCCCTCCATTTTCCGCCGCCTTGTTTCTTCAAGCGGAAAATCGTCTCAAGGCAAGGCGGCGAAAAATGAAGGGCAGAAAATCCCGTCATCGCGCCCGTCACTCGCTAGGTGCTGCTCGCGCTTGCGTGAAGCCGATGGTAGCCCGGCGGAAAATATCTCGATAGCTTTCGCCCGCATGAACGACGCCTATCATCTGCTCGTGCTTTTTGGCAGCCTCGCCCTGTTGATGACTCTGGTTGTTCGCGGCAAGAGCATCTTCGTCGTCGCGCCGCTGTGTGCGTTGCTGGCGGTGACGCTCAGCGGCGAAGACCCTGTGGCGTCGATGAACGGGGCCTACATGGAGGGCTTCGCGACGTATGTGAAAGACTTCTTTCTGATTTTCGCGCTCGGTGCGGTCTTCGGAAAGATGATGGACGACTCCGGTGCTGCGATCAGCGTGGCCAACCAAGTTGGCCGTTGGTTGGGCCAAGAGCGAGCCTGTCTGGCGGTCGTCCTGGCGTGTGCCGTGTTGACTTACGGCGGAGTGTCCTTGTTCGTCGTCGGATTCTCGGTCTACCCGCTGGCCGTGCAGTTGTTTCGAGCGGCCAATTTGCCGAGACGATTCATTCCGGCGGCGATCGCGTTCGGCTCGATCACCTTCACGATGACCTCCGCCGGCTCGCCGGAGATTCAGAACTTGATCCCGATCAAGAAGCTGCTCGATGCGAACACCGGCGTATCACTGACAGACGCTCGCGCCGGCTGGCCGGCAAGCATCATCGTCGCGTTGTTCATGTTTGGAGTCGGTCAGTGGTATCTCGAAACGGTCCTCCGCAAAGCGATCAAGGGGGGCGAGCGTTTCGAGGCTCGCGATGGAGACCGAGTCACCCTGCAAGGGGACGCGCATGGCCCGTCGTTTCTGGCGGCGATTACTCCGCTGGTAGTGACGTTGCTCTCGCTGAATCTGCTGCCGTTTGCCGGCGATCAATTGGCCAAGCTGATCGACGCCGACGCTCATCCGATTTGGGCCGCGGCACTCGACTGGTTCCCAGAAGACGGAACGCTTTCGATTTTTCTGGGAGTCCTCGCCGGCGTCTGCGTGATGCGTCGCCGCCTGCCGGATGTCTGGGGTTGCTTCGGTGACGGCTTTGTGAACGGCCTACTGGCCGTCGGCTCGACGAGCGCCGTGGTCGGCTTCGGCTCAGCGGTCAAAGGTTTGCCCTCGTTTCAGATTGTGGTCCATTGGGTGACTCACTTGCCGGTCGATCCGCTGATCGGAGCGGCAATCGCCGTCGCCGTGATCGCAGGCATCGCGGGTTCCGCATCAGGAGGGCAAGGGATCGCGTTGCCGATTCTCAAGCCGATCTACATCGACGAACTGCATGTCCCGGCGCGGGCGTTGCATCGCGTCGTCTCGATCGCCTCCGGCAGCTTGGATTCGCTGCCGGCCAACGGCTATTTGGTCATGCTGATTCGCAACATCTGCGGAGAGACTCACGCTCGGTCATACGGGCCGATCTTCGTGACGACCGTGCTGCTGCCGGCCGCCGGCACAGCCCTGGCCATCGCGCTGTTCAAGTGGTTCCCAAGCTGGCAGACGATGTGATGTCCCATCGCAGACCATCACGGCGCGCCAGAGTGACTGGTGTGTCGGGCAGGGTGCATTCCCATCGTGAAGTGAGGCAACTACAGTACGCCCGCGTTCGAGACCGATCGTTTGACGTTTGATGATTGAAGGACAGGGGAATGCAGTGGCTGACGGAGCATTGGCTGCTCGTGCTGCCGATGGTCTTGGGTGCTTTCGCGGTGGCCCGGCTGATGCCGAAAGGTGAGCCACGCTCGTCGCTGGTCGCTCGGCTGGTGGGATTGGCGGCATTCGGAATCGTTGGCGGTACGCTACTCAAGCCGACCGGAGCCGCGCTGAACGATGTCCTCTTCTTTCTGTTCGCCGGTGTGGCCGTCATCGCCGCGACGCTGATGATTACCCACCGAAACCCCGCCTATTCGGCTCTGTGGTTCGCGATCGTGACGCTCGCGGTTTGCGGGCTGTTCCTGCTGCAATCGGCCCCATTTTTGGCGTCCGCGACGGTCATCGTCTACGCCGGAGCCATCATCGTCACCTTCTTATTCGTGCTGATGCTGGCTCAGCAAGCCGGAGCCACGAACTACGATCAACATTCTCGCCAACCGTGCGTCGCCGCTTTCACCGGATTCGTTCTGCTGGGAGCGTTGCTGTTCGTCCTGCTGCCGTCGAAAGAGCAAGCTGCGGATCGCCCTGTCACCGGATTCGTGTCGCTCGCGCCCAAGGTCGTTGCCGCGGATCAATCTTCGGATCAACTCGGCGCGACTCCTCAGTCCACCAGTGCGACGACGGCGGAAAATTTCGGCACCATGCGCGGACTCGGCCGGTCGTTGTTCGGCGATTATCTATTTGCCGTCGAATTGGCCGGCACGCTGCTGCTGGTCGCGTCCATCGGAGCCATCGTGATCGCCCCCAAGCGGTCCAGCGGAAAGTTGTAGTGCGGCGGAGCCGCAAATTTTCAAATCCCAAACTCCAATGTCCAATGAAGTCCCAAATCTCAATGTCCAAGAGCCGACACTACGAATCCTTGGGTTTTGGACCTTGGGATTTCATTGGTCATTGGGTTTTGGATCTTGGGGTTTCTTGCTTAAGAGGCACGTCATGAGCGCTGTAGGAAGTCATCCATGATCGTCCTGACGAATTACTTGATCGTCGGCAGCATCCTGTTCGTGCTGGGAGCCATTGGGTTTCTGACTCGACGCAACTTGATCACGCTGATGTTGTCGGCCGAGATGATGCTGCATGGCGTGTCGCTGAATCTCGTCGCATTTTCGAATTTTCATCAGAACATGCAGGGCCAAGCCTTCACCGCCTTCATTTTGACGGTCGCCGCTTGCGAGGCGGGCATCGCGCTGGCGTTGATCCTCACGCTCTACAAGCGGTCGAAATCGCTCGATGTGAATCTCTGGAGCCAACTAGGCGAAGCCGACATCGAATCGCCGCACGAGGAAGAACCCGCCGTGCCGACGGCTCAGCCGGCTCAGGAATTCCCGCATCTCACTCCGGCGGGACGATCGCCACAGTTCCAGAAGGAGACTGTCCATCGTGTCTGAACTCACTTTAGGGAACGAACAGAATGACAAATCGTCGGAAGGTCATTGTGACTGGCGGAACGCTGTTGGCCTGTGTTTTGATTGGCACGATGATTGGGTTTAGAGCTTATCAATCGTCGAGAGCACGCAACGAAATGAGATCAAGCTCTCGGATGAAGATGATTAGCCAAGCACTGTTTATTTTCATGAATGATCATCGAGCAGAATTCCCGAACACGTTACCGGAAATCAAGCCGTATCTAGAACGCCTACCCCCGAACTTTCCTTTTATCGAACGCCTCGAATTTGACTATCTCATGAGTAATCCCCTGACGGGTGATTTTCCTGGCTACGAATACGTCAAACCAAATCTCGACGTGCCTGAGAGTGAGTTCAATAAGGCAATCATCTTGTTCCAACTTCGCGATGGAAAACGTGCGACCGATTTGCCGGTAGCATTGGGAGATGGAAGCGTACGGCGATTGAATGAGCCATGAAAAAATTGATTGATCCCAAAACATCACACATCAATTTTGCTGTTTTCCAAAGGAGCCATCGTGTCTGAACTCACGCCGGCACTGCTCTGGTTAATCCCCGGAGCACCGCTGATCGCGAGCGTGTTCATCGCCTTCTTCGGCAAGGCGCTGCTGCGCGGACGGAGCCATGTCCCCTGCGTCGCCGCGTTGGCGGTCTCGTCGGCCTGCGCAGGTTTCTTGATGCTGGCCTTCCTTGCCGTGCCGTCCAGCCTCAAGCAGGACAAAAGCCTGCTGAGCAGTCACCAAATCGCGGAGATGCAGTCGGCAGCCGACAAGCATGATCCCAAACCACTCGCAACAACTCCGGGCTATGACTGGTCGATCACGGATAACCTCCAAGTGCGCCTCGATCTTCAAGTCGACTCGATGACCGCACTGATGCTCTGCACGATCACACTCGTGTCGCTGTTGGTGTCGATTTACGCCAGCGGATACATGCACGGTGATCCGGGCTATCCGAGGTTCTTCGCGGCGTTCGCGCTGTTCGTGTTTTCGATGTGCATGTTGGTGCTGGCCGACAACTACCTGACGATGTTCGTCTTCTGGGAAGGGGTCGGCCTTTGCAGTTACCTGCTGATCGGCTTCTGGTTCCAAAAGCCGAGCGCCGCCGCCGCCGCTCGGAAAGCGTTTGTCGTGAACCGCATCGGAGACTTCGGTTTCATTTTGGGAGTGTTCCTGATTTGGAAGACCTTCGGCACGGTCAAATTCTCCGAGGTCTTTGAACTCGTCCCGCACGTCTTCGAGACGAACCCCGAAGTCTTCACAACGATCTGTCTGCTGCTGTTTCTCGGAGCGATGGGCAAGTCGGCTCAGTTTCCGCTGCACGTCTGGCTGCCCGACG
>SXGR01064187.1_pt1 | contig 21325 bp, 18 predicted proteins | sample 3174711 | NCBI WGS metagenome assembly SXGR01 (sample SAMN11356860, study PRJNA531348) | freshwater metagenome | isolation source: freshwater sample F1-60 | place: China: Fuxian Lake, Yuxi | collected 2017-12-25 | reverse complement strand
ATCGGCTTGCCGCCGATTTCAATCATCGGTTTCGGCTTGACGTAGGTCTCTTCGGAAATCCTGGTGCCTAACCCGCCGGCGAGGATCACCGCCTTCATGAGTTGGCGCCGCTCATGTGAGCCCGTTCCCGGACGACCATCCCCCATACATATCGAAGGATGCGGATTGGCGGATAGCGCACGATCTTCAGTCTCAGAATGCCCTCGGCAATCCCGTCGAGCAGGAGCCGCAGGCGTTTGCGGGGGGACATGTCGCCGAGCTGCAGGCCTGCTGGATTACGAAACACATAACGGAGCCTTCCCAGCACGATCGCCCACCACATTGCGGCGACATCCCGCTGATAGCGCCGCGCCGCGGGAAGCTCAATCGCCAGGCGTGCCTCGTAGCGCTGGCCCTGGTGGGTGCGGAAGTAGGAGCTCACCTGGGGAATCATCGCCGGCAGATAGCCGCGGCGCATGAAGTTGAACACGAATCCAAGGTGGGGCTGAATCAAATGGTGCTCCGGTGACCCGCGGCGAGGAAGGCATTCGCGCAGGATCGTCGTATAGGTGCAGTAGTTGCCCTCGGGAAACACGAACCGTGACGCGGCCCAGAACGGCAGGAAGCCCTCGCCGTTCCGCGGTGGGCGGTCGAGCAGCTCACCGTGGAACAATCCCTGCAGCGCCCCGTCCTCCGACATCTGCTGCGGCAGACTCCACACCAGCGCATACTCGCGATGCGCATCCAGATAGGCGACCGCCTTCGCAAACCACGTGGGATCAAGAAACCCATCGGAAATACAGCACTGGATAAGATACTGTCCACGCGCCATCGCGGCGCCCTTGTTCAGGGCAGCGGCGAACCCCAGGTCCCCATCCGGTTCCGAAATCCACCGGATGGAGGGGTACTCGGCAAGGATCGCTTGCGTGCCGTCGGTGGATCCGCCGTCGACGACGATGTGCTCGATATCCTTGAAGGTCTGACGCGCGACGGAGTCGATCGTCTCCCTGAGGAAGCGCGCCGAGTTGAGCGACACGGTCATGATCGACAGCTTCGGAGCGCGTTCAGACATTGCCGAGCGTGCTGTTCTTGATCATGGTGTAACCGGTGATCAACTCGCGGATCCCGTCCTGCAGCGAGACCGAGGGATGAAACCCGGCCGCCTCGATCTTGGCGTTCGAGACGATGTAATTTCGCTGATCGAGGTCCTTCCCGACCTGCTCCTGCGGGAAGACGAAGTCCGGTATCAGCTGTTGAATTCTCTCGCACAGCTCGATCTTCGAGATGTTCGCGTCCGAGAGCCCGACGTTGTAGATGTTGCCGCGCATCTCCCCCAGCTTGCCGAGCGCGTGCTGAAACACCCGCGACACGTCGCGGACGTGGATGAAGTTGCGCCGGAAATGGCCCTCGAACAGCACCACGAAGCGGTCGTTGACCGCGCGGTAGGTGAAGTCGTTCACCAGGAGGTCGATCCGCATCCGCGGCGACATCCCGAACACCGTCGCCAGCCGGAAGCTGATCGCATTCGGGTGCTGCAGCAGCGCCTGCTCCACCTCCACCTTGTCGATGGCGTACTTGGAAATCGGCCGCAGCGGCGACTCCTCCGTGCAGAGGTTGTGCTCGTCACCAGTGCCGTAGGCGCTGTTGGTGGTCGGCATCAGCACCACCTGATCCTTCGACACGTGCCGAAGCATCATCAGGATGGCGTCGTGATTGGTGGTGGTGGCGCCAACCGGATCCTGATTGCACAATGGCGCGCCGACCAGCGCCGCCAGCGGAATGATCACGTCCGCCTTTTTCATCAGCGGCACCACCGTGCTCTCGACCCGGATGTCGCCCTTGACGACGCTGAAGCGCGGATTGATGCAGACGTGATTGAGGCTGGTCTGCTTGTAGAGAAAGCTGTCGAGCACCGTGACGGTATGGCCCGCCGCGAGCAGATCGGGAACCATGATCGAACCGAGATATCCCGCGCCGCCGGTCACCAGAAGGTTGTAAGGCATGTGGTCAGTTGTCGGTCAAGGTTGAACGATTACACTAAGGACACGATGAGATTTCCGTTGATGCGCAACAACATTCTTCGCGAAGACCTGGATCCGGTGATCGAGCACCTGCGACAGGATGATCCGATCCTGACCCACGGCGCGCACGTTCGGGCGTTCGAGAGCGAGTGGTCCAACTGGGTCGGCGTCACGCACAGTGTGTTCGTCAACTCCGGCTCGTCGGCGAACCTGCTGTCGATGTCGATACTGAAGATCGCTCATCCCGAAGGCGGCGAGGTCATCGTCCCGCCGCTCGCCTGGGTCTCCGACGTGGCCGCGGTGCTGCAGGCTGGATTCAGCCCGGTATTCGCCGACATCGACCCGCGGACCCTGGCCATGGCCGAAGCCGACATCGTGCGAAAGATCGGTCCCCGCACCCGGGCGGTATTCCTGACGCACGTCCAGGGATTCGACGGTCTCACCGACACGCTGCTCGCAGAGCTGGAGCGCCGGAACATTCCGCTCATCGAGGATGTTTGTGAATCGCATGGCGCGACGCATCACGGCCGCCGGCTGGGAAGCTTCGGCTGGATGTCGAACTTCTCGTTTTACTACGCTCATCACATGAGCACGATCGAGGGCGGCATGGTCTGCACCAACGACGATCTCGTCTACCAGCGCGCCCGGATGCTGCGCTCACACGGCATGGTGCGAGAGGCCACCGATCCCGATCTTCGCCGAGGCTACCAGGTCGAGTATCCCGAGCTGAATCCGGATTTCATCTTCGCCTTCCCCGCGTACAACATGCGCAACACGGAAATTGGCGGGATCATCGGTCGCAGTCAGCTGAAGCGCATCGATGCCATCGTCCGGCGTCGCAACGAGAACCTGTTTCGCTTTCTCGACCGGATTGACTCCACGAGATACCGCACCGACTTCAAGCTCGAAGGCTGCAGCAACTACGCCTTCAACCTGATTCTCAAGGAACCGGACGACGAACTGGTCGCCCGCGTGATGCAGCGGATGCGCGATTCGGGAATCGAGTTCAGACGCGGCAGCGCGGGAGGCGGCAACCAGATTCGCCAGCCCTATCTGAATGGGGTCGTTCCCAGGGACCACCATGTAGGTTTTCCACAGGTCGAACACGTTCACTTTTACGGGTTCTATATTGGAAACTTCCCGGACCTGCGCGAGGCCGAGGTCGACGAGATCTGTGCGGTGGTCAATAGCGCCTAGCCAGGCGATACCGGCGAGCGGTCGTAGCTGACCGTCGCCGTCTCCTGGTACCAGGCGTAGGTGCGACGGATGCCTTCGGCGAGGCTGGTCGGCGGCGCCCACCCCAGCGCATTGAGCTTGGTCGAGTCGAGCAGCTTCGCCGGCGCGCCGTCCGGTTTTTCACGGTCCCACATGATCTCGCCGTCGTAGCCCACGGCCTCCGCGATCAACGCGCTCAACGCGCGAATTGATACGTCGGTGCCGCACCCGACGTTGAGCGGACCGTCCGGGAGGACGTCTCTTCGCAGCAAGGTGTCGACTGCGTCGGCGATATCTTCCGAGAACACGAATTCACGGCGCGGCACGCCGGAGCCCCAGAGCGTGATGCTTCGAGCTCCGGTGACGCGGGCGCGATGGAACCTGGCAATCAACGCGCTCAGCACATGCGCTGACTCCGGGTCGAAGTTGTCGTGCGGTCCGTAGCCACTCGCCGGGATGAGCGCCAGACATCGCGGCCGGCGATGCTGGGCGTTAATCGCCGCGCACGTCGTCACGCCGGCGAGCTTGGCCACCGCATACGGCAGACTGGTCGGCTCCGGCGGGCCGGCCAGGATGGCGTCCTCCGCCATCGGCTGCGGCGCCGTGCGCGGATACATGCACGAAGAACCGAAGTAGACGACGGCCCGCACACTGGACGTCGCCAGCGCCGCCGTAAACAGCGACTGCTGGATCATCAGGTTTTCAAGGATCAGGTCCGCCGGATACCGGGTGTTGTCCGCGATGCCCCCGACGCGGCCAGCGGCCATCACGACGACCTCGGGCTCCTGCGCGGAGAAAAATGCGCCCACCTGCCGAGCATCCGCCAGGTCGAGCGCCGCGCGGCCGGCGGTCAGGACGTGTGTGTAGCCGCGCGCCTGAAACAGGCGGACAACCGCGGACCCGATCAGGCCGCGGTGCCCCGCCACGAAGATCCGGGAGTCGGCGCTCAGCATGCAGCTACCGCCGCGTTCATTCGTTGAAAAACAGCACTTGCGACCCTCGGCGCTCAATCCTGAACGGCGCCCAGACGCGGACGTTGGGAAGCGATTCCTTGATCGCCTGGTGGCGCTCGGGCGGGGCGAGAAAGAAGAAGAATCCCCCACCGCCCGCGCCCATGAACTTCCCTCCAAAGGCGCCCGCCTTCACCGCAGACGAATACAGGGCGTCCATCCACTCCGCCGACACCCCGTCCGCCAAACGGCGCTTCAACTGCCAGCCCTTGTTCAACAGCGCTCCCAGGCACTCGAAGTCCGCCGTCGATTCGAAGCGCTCGATCGCTTCGTCGGCGAGCGCGCTGATTTCTTCGAGCTCGTGGTTGGTCTTGCCGGCGCGGATGTTCGCCACCTTATTCTTCGAGTGGTCCCCCGAAAACCGGCTGACGCCCGAATAGCCCAGCAGCACATGGCGTTCGAATGCCTCCAGGTAATCGGCCGGGACGACCACCGGGCGAGAGTCCCACACCTTGCCCGGCCCCATGTCCGTCACCCGTATTCCGCCATGCGCGGCGACGATTTGATCCTGGATGCCGACAGCCTCGCCGAGGATGTCCTGTTCGACATGGATGGCCTCCTGCGCCAGGGCCTCAGCCGTGATCCGCCGGCCGTCGAGCGTATGCAGTGCCTGCAGCAGTCCTACAGTGAACGACGAGCTCGAACCGATGCCGGAGCGTGCCGGCAGATCGCCGTCGTGGTGAATCTCCAGACCACTGGTAATGCCCAGGTGCTGAAGACACCCGCGCACTGAGGGGTGCTCTACCTGCGACGCGTCGTTCACGCTTTCGATCTTCGAGTAGACGACTCGCATCGAATGCTCGAAGAAGGGCGGCAGCCTCCGAACCGTGAGATAGCAGTAGTGCCGCATCGCCGCGGCCAGGATACGACCGCCACGCACCTGAAACCACTCGTTGTAGTCGGTGCCTCCTCCAAACAGCGAAAGCCGGTACGGCGTTCTGGTGATAATCACGGCGTGACGGATTGCGCAGATGCCCCGGACCCGCTCGGCTGACGGCGTGGTTCCAGCTGGCGCAAGCCTCGATCGACCAGCTGGTTGAAGCGCGTCGACCGGGCGACCCAGACGATGGTGACCATGAGCGACAAATCCCAGCCGAACATCGTGTAGCGGAATGTCGTAAAACTGCTGAACAACACCGGCACCAGGGACAACAGCGCGGCCATCGCCACGATCGCGAGCCCCATGGGCGCCGCCGGCCGGCGGCTAAGGGACCGAGCGGCCACCCAGATTGTCACGGCAAGCGCGAACAACTTCACGGGGTGCAGCCAACGGGTCACCGTGCCGAGGCTGGTATGAAGGTTCGCGCCAGGATCGAACAGCCAGAGCCGCAATTTCGCGAACAGGACGGCGAATGTCGATCCTTCGCCGATCCGGCCGGTCACCAGCTCGCCCAGCGCCCGCACATAGTCGCCGACGCCGAATGCCATCGCGGCGCTGGTCGAACCGCTTTTCGACAGCAGGATGAACTCCCCGCCGTAGTACCAATTGTGAAGCGGCATCACCGCCGTGAAGGCAAGCCCCGCAGCCAGGGCCGCGATGGTGGCGACGTCGTTTCTGCGCCACGAGGCCCACGCATACGCTGCCGATATCCAGGCGACCGCAAGAATGTAGTTCGGGCGGATGAACACCGAGAGCGCGAACGCGAGGCCACCCAACCACAGGTGGCGTGGAGTCGATTGCTGCCCGCCCCACCGTGGCTCTGACCGTAACAGCACGAGCAAGCCGAACAGGAACAACACCACTCCGATCGGCTCGCCGTAGCCGAGCTTTGCGAAGCGCACGTACTGCAGCAAGGAGAACCCTCCGACCACCATGGTGCAGAAGGCAGCTGTGGCGAGCCACGCCCAACGGGCGGTCGTGAAGTGGCGGATCAGAAAGAATATGAGGATCGGCATGCTCGCGCAGGCGAGCGCGTAGAGGTGATAGGTGTCGCCGAAGATCACTTTCTCGACCATGCGGAAGTACCGCAGTCCGGGCTGAAACCAGAACAACGGCTCGCTGCCCTTCAGCGCTTCCACGATCTCCCATCGGCTCAGATGCATGGCCGCGATCCGGCCGTACAACTCGAATATCAACCCGTCGTCTCCGCCGCCGAGCGGCATGTAGTCTCTGCCGAGAAACTTGCCGAGGCTGACGGCGATGAAGGCGGCGATGACGGCGTAGCTGACGGCGAAGATGCTGGCGGCCGTCATGAACAAGGGCCACCGGACGCGAACGGTCAGCGCGAGAATCGACACCCACGCGACGATGGTCAGGAGGCTATTGGTCCACGCGGACCATTGGAGCGCCCGAGAGAGCTCGAGTTTGAAGTCAAGCTCATACTGCGGCACGTCGAACGACGGCCGACCGGGGGTGGAAAAAAATACCGCGAACACGCGCCGGCCGGCGTCTTCGCTGGCGATCGTGCGGGCAGCGGGCTCGGGATGGACGACCTCATCGAATCCGCCATCTGCTCGCTCCCAGAATATCTGGCCCTTCCATCGGAGCCGGCTTCCAACACTCGCCGGCGTCAGCTCGTACATGACCCAGAACGGCGCGGTCTCGCGGAACATCGTCCCACCGGAATAGTTGTGTGGCACGTAGGTCCCTGCCGCGTCTCCGATGGTGCCGTTGGCGAAGCCGCCGCGGAACTCGGAGACGCTTCTGAACGAGATCGCGTCCACCTGCCGCGAGTATTTCGCCGGCCTCCAGACCGAATCGGCCGACCACGCGTACAAGGGCATCGTCGGAGGAGTATCGACGTGCGAGAACCCGTCGCCCCTGGGAGGATCGTTCGGTGGATACAGCGCATCGAATTGCGCTTGCCAACTGGTGTAGATCTGCGCTGGCAGCTGGTCGAAGACGTCAGGCTGGTTGAAGACCAGGAAGATGTTGTGGCCTTCGGCAATGTCGGCGCGTGGCAACGCGGACCTTGCCGCCATGACCGCCATGGCGATCGCCGCGGCCGCGGCGACGCGCCGCCACCCTCGTGAGTCGACGTCGCTGCAACCGATCGCAAGCAGCCCGGCGGCAAGCAGGAGCACGCGCCAGGTGTCCACCATCGGGACTCCCAGCACTGCGACCAGCAGAACCCCCGCAATGGTCTTCATGACAAACGGCATACGACTCGCATTCACTTGTATCGGGTTCACGCGACGGATTCGGGGGGCTTCATGGCCCACTTCTCCATGATCGCACCGGCGCCGCGCATCCAGCTGGCGACGGACAGGACCACGCTGACGGGAACCAGGACCACGCCTCCAACCACCAGCAGGAGCGGGGCGCGCCAGGGTCTCGGGCCGGTGTCCATGCCCATCAGAAACTTGGTGACGAGGTTGGGCTCGATCCCGGCCTTGTTCATCAGACTCTGGAACCACCCATACGGGTCGTGCTCCGGTGAGACCCAGGTGGTGCGAACCACACGCAAGCCGCTCTGTACCAATGCTGCGTCCAGTGCCGCGGGCGAGAAGTGATGCTGGTGCCTGGGCACATCCAGGTGGAACCACGATCCACCGGTGGCACGTGCCTGCCAGCTGGCGAAGTTAGGAACGCCAACGACGATCAATCCGCCGGGCTTCAGCAGCGCCGAGCACCTGCGCAGCATGTCCAGCGGCTGCGCGAGGTGTTCGAGGACCTGGAAAAGAATAATCAGATCGAACCGCTCGCCATCGGGGATCTCGTCGAGGCCACCGGAAATGACCCGGATGCCGTTGACATCTGCGGCGACGCGCGACGCGTCCGCCGAGCGCTCGCTTCCGAGTACCCGCCAGCCATGATCGCGAAGCATGGCGAGCATCCATCCGTCACCGCACCCCACCTCGAGCGCGCTTCCGCCGAGCGGAAAGCGGCTCGCCCATTGGCCGACGCGTCGTCGATACAGGGCCCTGAGCAGCCACGCCGTGACGCCGCCGTACCTGCGGTAGCCAGGAGGATAGAACCTATCGAGGTCCGCCACGCGGGGATCGGTCGCCGCCAGACCGCAGCGGGAGCACTGTCGAATCGAAAAACGCGCGCCGGTGATGTAGTCGGCGACGTTGTCGAGGCAGACCGCGGTGACGGCCGACTGGCACAGCACACACGTCACAGGATGGGCGACGCCTGTCTGTCCTCGAGGTGCGTACGGCTCTCGTCAACCAGGAAGATCGGCCGCTGGACACCGTTCTGGTACAGCCGGGCCAGATACAGGCTGATTAGCGGGACGGTGAACAGCAGGAAATAGAGCGCCACGAACACCGCTGACACTGCCGCGTCGGCGGCCGAACTGCCGCGGATGAGCACCGACAAGGGGAACCCGACACCCACCAGCACGGCGAGGTAGAACACCAGGCGCAGTGGCATTGTCGTGGCGGCCAGAATGCTGCCAACCGCATAGGCCGTCATCTGAAACAGGTCGTAGTGGGTCTTTCCGAATTTGCGCTTGGCGCGGCGGTAGCGCAAGCCGGTGCGGCGGAAGCCGACGTAGCCGAGTTCGGCACGCAGCGAGGGAAACGTGCTCCTCGACGCGAGCACCGCGTCACGAACGTCCCGCGTGAACATCGAGAATTCGCCCATCCACATCACGACTTCGCCGTCGGCGAGCGCGCGGTTGAGGATGTAGAAGAGTTTTCGTCCGGTGGTGATCATCGCCGGCTCGTCGCGCTCCGATCGAATACCGTAGGCGATCTGGGCACCGTCCTGAATCGTGCGGTAAAAGTCGGCGAGCAATTCGGGCGGATCTTCGCAATCGACGTCGACGATCGCATAGTAGTCGCCGTCGGCCAGCGACAGGCCGGCTTTCAATGCCGCCTGGTACCCGAAATCCCTCGACAGCGTGATGATCTTGACCCGGCGATCGCGGGTTCTGAGAGCAAGCATCTCGTCGAACGTGCTGTCGGCGCTGCAGTTGTTGATGAAGACGATATTCCAGTCCACACCGAGCGCGTCGAGGGCCCGTTGCGCACGTTCAAAGAAATACGGCACGTTCAGCGCCTCGTTACGCGCCGGGACGATGACGTTCAGTTTCATTCCGTGTTGGGGAGTGGCCGGGGAACTAGTCTTCGGTGCAGTAATCGGAAATCTCGACGAGGATCGTGCTTCTTCCGTCGTCACGCGTGAGCGCCCGCTCGTACGCGGGGAAAATCTCTGACGCCTCCTCGAGCCGAATCACCTCGAGCGTCGTGCTCATCGCACGGATCGATTCGGTGAAATCGCCGACGTGCTGATACTGCGGGTGCAGCGGACGCTCCGAGCCGACGCCGGTGCGGATGATGGCCTGCGCGCGATACCCGCCGTTCGACATTATGTGGATCTTGTCGAGATGGTTGATCAGCTGGTTGATCCCGTACAGCAGAAAATTCCATCGCGGGAACACGCTCACCGGGATCATGCCGGCGAGCGCCATCCCGGTCGTCATCCCCATCTGCATTTCTTCGGCAACCGGCAGCTCGATCAGCCGATCGCGCTGAACGTCTCTGAACGTGCTCGACATCCCGGTGCCGGGAACCGCGACCGACTGGCCGAGGAACACCGTCCGTGGATCCCGGGCGAGGAATTCCATCGACCGCTTGAGCTCGTCGAAATATTTCACGGATCTCTTAGAAGTCCACTCGAACGCCGGCGCCGGCATGTGGATACTTCGTCTGGTACTGGTAGTAGGTCACGTAGTCGTCGTTGACGTGTTCGAAGCTCAATTCCGTCTGGTTCCACGCCTCGCGCGTATCAGTACACACCGAGCTGCCGTTGTCTTCGACCACGAAGTGGACCGGCAACTGGAAATTGCGGCTGTATTTGATCGACTCGTGGGCAATGCCGGTTTCCGCGGTCATCTCGCCGAGGAAGCAATAGACCTTCGCATCCTCGCCGCGCCGCTTGATCGCCATCGCCACGCCGACGGCAATCGGCAGCACGCCGCCGACGATGGCCGAAGAGAAGATCCGGTGCTCAGGGAAGCACAGCGAGATCGACCGGCCGGCCAGGATTTCCTCGCGGACCGCTGTCGCCGGCACCCCCTTGAGCAGGCACTGGTAGTGCGACCGCCACGAACAGAACACCCAGTCCTGCTGCCGGATCCGCTTGAACACGTCGATCATCTGTTCTTCCACACCCGAATACAGATGGATCGGCGCGCGGATGTCGCCGGCGTTGAACAGCGCGGCGATCTCCTCTTCGAAAGCGATCAGTTCATTCTTGGTGATCACGGATCCGACGTCTATGTACGAAACGGCCGCGGGAGTCCCGGCAGGCGCCGGTGCAGCCGGATGGCGCGCATGCGCGCGATAGGGTCCCCCACGTCAGGTGCGGAGGTTAATCGAAATCCTAACATGGGTGCGAGTGCGAACCGCCTGAGCTGTGCCTGGCGAGCTTGCTTAGATAGCCGCCTTCTTCGTTCACGCCCTTATAGATGAAGATCAGGTTGTGGTAGAAGTGCATCGCCACGATGTGCTTGTCGAAGTAGGTGGGCTGGTAGCCGTCCAAGGTGAATTCTTCGTAGTTCAACCCATCAACCAGCGACTTGAAGAAGTTCATGCTGGTGTGCGGTGCGGTGAGATCGCTGGCGCCGCCCCACTGAATCCCGTCGACGACAGACCAGTACGATGTGAGGGTGTCTTCGACGGCGTAGATCCCCTGCGGACTGAGCAGCGGGAAGAGCACCTTGAACGTCGTAATGACGTGATCGTTGAAGTGGCTGCCATCGTCAATGACGATGTCGATGGTGCCGATTTGGTCCGCGACACTCTTCAGGAAACCGGCGTCGGATTGGCTGCCGCGAAAGGTCTTGATGCGCGTCTCATCGTGATCGGTCTTGTCATGGATGTCGACGCCATAGATACGACTTTTCGGGAAGTACGCCTTCCACATCCGTAACGACTCCCCACCGCCCTTCGGGTCGTCGTAGCCGCCAACGCCGACCTCCAGGATGTTGAGCGGCTTGCGGCGTAAAGCTTCGAAATGCTGCTGATAATGCTGCGTGTAGTAGTGGCTGCCCTGCTTGTCGGTGCCGAACAGGAGAGCGAGCTGGGACAGATCCCGTCGGTACAAGGGTGAAAGGAGCGTCTTCACCCTGCGGCGTTGATCGAGGCTCAGGACGCTCCGCAGCGGCGCTTTGATTCGTTCCGAGAGGATCACTTCCGCCAGTACCGCCCGGAATTGTCGATGACCTGGAGCTCCGCCGTGATGCCATTCGCCGCGCGAAAATCGGTGATCGCCTGTTTACAACTCTCCACGACGCCGTAGTCGTCGACGATGCAGAAACCGCCGCTGGACAGTTTTGGATAGAGCGCGTTCAGGGCGTCCATCGTCGAGCCGTACATGTCGCCATCGAGCCGCAGCACCGCCAGCCTGTCGATCGGTGCCGTCGGCAATGTGTCCTTGAACCAGCCGTTGAGAAACACCACCTGATCATCGAGCAATCCGTAGCGCCGGAAGTTCGCTTCGACCTGCGCCTGCGACACCGCGAGGAACGGATGGGTGTGATGAGTATCACCTTCGTCCTGCGGCACCTCGGCCCGCGGCAAGCCCTGGAACGAATCGGCGACATACACTTTGCGATCCCGAACGCCGTACGCCGCGAAGATCCCGCGCATGAAGATGCACGCCCCGCCCCGCCACGCGCCGGTTTCGATCACGTCCCCCGGGACGCCGTCTTTGAGGACCGTCTCGATGCAGGACTGGAGGTTGTCGAGGCGCGTCAGGCCAATCATCGTGTCGGCATAGCTCGGCCAGATTTCGCCGTCGCGGCGTTGCCGCTCGGTCGGCGCGGTGTCCTTCACCAGATGCAGGCGACGCAGCCGCAGCACCCCGGCGATCGCGGATACGACGTAGCGCTCGAGAGGCCCGCGGCGCGAATTGAACAGCTCCAGCGGCACAGGCGGCTCGGGCCACAGCATGAAAGCCAGCGCCCGCTTCAGCAGGTGAAGATAACGCTGTTCCGGCGTGCCGGGCATCTCGGGGGTCGCCGCGCCGAGATCGCGCGTGGTGATTTGCTGCATGACGTTCATTCGAAGACTCCGCCCCTCAGGTCCTTGAGTGCTAGTTGTAGACCCCGAGATCGATGATGCATTTGTCTTTGTATCGTCCGCCGTTCATCGCCAACGCGAACCGCGTTCCAGAGGTGAGCGTCCCAAGGAAATAGTCGCATGCCGACAACATGTAGATATCGACGAGATATTCCAGGCCCAGTAAATACTTGCCGTTGTCTCTACCGGTCTCGATCTGCGGCACCAGAGTCTGTCCATCATAGTCGCCGATGAAGAACCGATCCGTGGTGAGCACCATGCCAGGGAAGGCGCGTCCAAAGGCATCGACCACGCTGCGCTCCTCGGTGGTGAGAAAGATCTTGTCGGGCTTCCATGCACAGACCAGTTCACGTGTCTTGGCGATCAAGTCATGCACATCTGGTTGTCGCGGGTGCCCGGAGGGCTTGAGCGCCGCATAGTCGCTTCCTCTCGAAGACACCCCAAGTACGCTCCACTCGTCACGAAACAGTTGTTCGTGAGCGTTGGACAGATGCGCTGCCGCGTCCGGGGCCAGGGCGATGTTGGCGCGGATGAATTCGGAGAGATCATGCAAATCGCCGGAGAAATCCGAACAGAATGCCAGGTCCTGGTCCGGCGTGACCGGCCTCAACCCAGAGAGGATGACGTTCGAGCTGTCATAGACCTCGCTCAGAGAATACGCAGCGGGTTGCTTGAAGTAATACTCCCAGGCGTTGAAGGTGCCGCCGATCGCCACCGGCTCATTGTAAAAGGTCGCGTACCGTTCCATGTCAACGACCGGAATCCATCCCTTGCTTCTGACTTTGTGGACGTGCGAAATCACCTGCCACACATTGGAAAACAATCCGGCGCCAGGAGGCATCCGCCTGATGACGTAGAACGTGCGCTGCGGATTCTTGCCGCCGAAGCGACGTTTGACCTGACGATGCTTGAATGCCAGGTAGTAGCTCCACGCGTGCGCCAGGACCTTATACACACCTGGGGAGCACACCGAGCGAAGTCGTCGCTTAATCCAGTCGTGTCGGGTCAAGAGCGTTCGGACAGGGTGGCCCCCGGTTCGTGTCCCCTTACCGGACTACCGCCGTCGGCTTCTCGCCAGCGTCGTTGCGTTCGAGGCGGTAGGACGCCATCTCTCTGATGTGATCCGCTGTCTCCACACCGAATTTGCGCGTGATCATCTCGAGGAACCGCGTCCCGGTGAAATAGGTGTCGAATGCGGCATCGCGAAAGCGGAGCACCTCCCGCGCCGGCAGATGACGAGTCGGCAGCGGCGTCGAATCCACCGCGTGCTGCGAATAGCCGGACCAGGTCGAAGGCAGCGTCCAGCCGTCCCTCGAGGCCTGCTCATACAGCGGCGAGCCGGGATACGCCATCGTGCAGTAAAAATTCGCCCACTCCGCGTTCACGTCGAGGGCGAGGTCCAGGGTGGCCTTCATGCTCTCGGCATCATCGTCTGGAAGACCGAAAATGTAGTTCGCGGCGACATTGATGCCTTCGGCGCGCACCCGTTCCAGCGTCTTGAAGATATCGTCCTGAGAAAAACTCTTATCGACGCCGTCACGAACGCGGTCGCTGCCGGATTCGATTCCGAATGCCAGCCAGTTGAACCCGGCCTTCTTGAGCTTCTCGAGCATGCCTTCCTTGACGGTATCCACTCGCGCGTAGGCCCAGATGTTCAAATCGTGGCCGCGCTCGATCAACCGATCGCAGATGCCCAGCACGTGACGGGGATTGAGGACGAACATCTCGTCCGCAAATTTGATATTGCGCACGCCGTACTTCTCGACCAGCAGGTCGATCTGGTCGGCAACCAATTCGGGTTTCCAGAAGCGGTAGCTATTGGTCGTCTCTTTCATCCCGAGCAATTTTTCGCCAGATTTGAACGGCGCCTGGATACAGCAGAAGCTGCAGTGATACGGGCAGCCCAGCGTCGTGTAGATCGACGCGTACGGAGCACGGTTCAGGTCACCAAAGCAGTGCCAGTTGTGGGCGCGATACTTCTCCATCGGCAGGAGATCCCAGGCGAGCATCGGCGCGTCGTTCTCGACGTCGGTCACCAGCGGCGCCGGCGGCGTCGACCGGATCGCATCGCCATCCCGGTACCAGAGACCCCTCACCTTGGCGATGTCGTCATCGGCGCCGGCCTGCAATGCTCCCAGCAGCTCGACCATCGTGTACAGCCCTTCGCCACCGCTGACGAAATCGGCTGATTCTTCTCGAAGAGTCCGTGCGGGGAGTGCCGCCACATGGCCGCCGACCAGCAGGACACGACGCTGCGGATTCCGCGCCTTGATGGCATCACACACCGCGCTGGCGCCAGGCATCATCTGCGTCGAGGCCGACGGCTGGTGACCGTAGACGACGATGGCGATGAGATGAGGATTCATCTCTTCCAGTTGATCGGCAGCCTCTGCCGGCGTCAGGTTCTCGGCGTTCACGTCGAGAATGCTCACCGTGAAGCCGCGGCGACGAACGAATGTCGCCATCAAGCCCGCCCAGACCGGCGGTTCAACCGCCGTCAGCGTGTCCGCGAGCTTCTGGTAAATCCGCCGCCCGGAGGCGGGATTCACGAGTACCAAATCGAGTTGTTGTTTCATGGTGAAGTGTTCGCGCCGCAAAAAGGCGGTCCGCCTATTCCATCGTGGTGGTATCCACGATCTCGGGCATGACGGGATTCTCCCAGCCCTCCAGCGGTTCGATGAACATGTTGGCGCGAAATTCCTCGCGCGGCAGATATGGGTACATGTCTTCGATCGGGGTATTCCAGCCGAAAATTCTCGGCTGGTAGGTGTGATACTCGTGGCAGTTGACGTCGCAAATCACCGGGCCCTGATGCCTCAACACTTCGTCGAGTTTTTCATTCAGCTCGGAATTCTTGTTGATGCGCACCGCCTTGATCCCGTAGGCCTCCGCCACCTTCACGAAGTCGGGCGGGTTGTAGCCCTTGGGACCGCATGCTTCCGCCCGCCCCTGGAAATTGGTCTTTTGAAAGGCCTTGGTGATCCCGTAGATATGGTTGTTGATCACGAAGGTCTTGACGTTGATTCCGTAGTTCACGAAGGTCTGAAGCTCTTGAATATTGAGATTGAATCCGCCGTCGCCGATGGTGCAGACGATCTGGGCATCAGGCCGGGCGAACCAGGCACCCATCGAGGCGGGAAACGAAAATCCCATCGGGGCATTGCCGTTGCTGCCGAGGTCGAGCTGGCCGTATTTCGTCAGGAAGGCGTGATGCCGGACCGCGGTGATGCCCCCGTGGTCGCCGATCAGGATCGCGTTCTCGTCGACTTTCTCTGAGAGCAGTCTCATGAACGCGTAGGGGTGCACGTATTTCTGTTCTTTGAAGAACTCCGGCCGCACCGGATCGTATTTGACTCTCCATTCCATGGCCTTGTCGGTCCATGCCGAAAAATCAGCCAGTGTGCCTCTCTTCGCCGGCAGTCTTTGCAGGAGCCGATTGAGGAACAGCTTGGCGTCGCAGTAGATATTCACGTCGCAGGGGACCTGCTGAAGCTTCCTTTGCAGCAGGGCTGGATCCACGTCGACAAGATATTTTTTGGCACCGCGTGCGAACGAGCCGACATTGCCGCCGGTGACCCGCCCGGAAATGCGCGTGCCGACGGCCAGCAACAGGTCCGAATTCTGGATACCCAGATTGCGCCCCGGTCCACCGTAGGTGCCGATTCTTCCCCCGTAGTATTCGTAATCGGACGTGACCACGTCAGTGGCATTCCACGTCGGATAACACGGAATTTTCAACTGCCGGCCGACTTCCCGCAATTCGTCCACCGCGCCAGCGATCCGGACGCCGCCGCCCACCATCAGCACCGGCCGTTGTGCCCTGGAGAGATCGTCCAGCAGTTCATCGATCTGCCGGTCCACAATCGACAGGTCATAGGTGCTCTTCACCGCGTTCCCATCAAAATTCGGGCACTGATCGACATCGATCTCCACTTTTTGAATGTCCAGTGGAATATCGAGGAGCACGGGGCCGGGCCTGCCGTCCATGGCGATGAACAGCGCCTTCTGCAATTCGTATTTCACGGATTTGGGATCGGTGATCATCTTGGCGTATTTCACAACCGGGGTGGCCATGGCGACGATGTCGCATTCCTGGAAGCCAACCTGCCGGACGCTGGGATCCGGCCTCAGGAACTGGGTGTGAATCTGTCCGGTGATGAACAGGCACGGCACCGAATCGTAAAAGCACTTGGCCATGCAGGTCAGGACGTTCTGGCCACCCGGTCCGCTCGTGACCAGGGCGACCCCGTGTTTTCGAGAGACCTTGGCGTAGATCTCCGCGGCGAAGCCCGCCGCCTGCTCGTTCATCACGGCGATGTACCTGGTGTTGTCGGTCCTGGTGAAGGCATCAATCAAGGGACCATTCGCCGCGCCGTACAATTCGAACACCGTGTCGATCCCAAGGTCGCCGAGATAGTGCACGACGAAATCGGCCACCTTCATCGTCGTCCCGGACTTGATTGAACTTCGAGCGGCAGGCACGACACCAGCACGAGGAGCGGTCACGTTTGTCTCCGACTCCAGGGTTTGCACATCCAACTTATCCGTCATAGATATCTCTCTCCTCGCACTCCTGGAACGCCTCAGGAGTGTCTCCAGATTCTCGCTTCCCCGTTCCGAAAAGCCGGTTTACTCAAGATCGAACTGTGACATCGGGTGTAGCGACCCGAGAAATGCTCGCCAATGATCGTTTCAAGCGTTTTCGATGCCGCGATCGGCCGGGCGCAATTGTGCTCAAAACACATGCCGGCCGGGCGCAGGTGCTCTTTGATCTTCTGACTGTAATAGGCGATCTGATTGTCGGTCATCTCGTTGAACGACAGCGTATTGATGACGAGATCAAATTTCGCGGCAGGCTCGGTCATGAGACCGTCGAATAGAAAATTCGGGATGAACGTGAACCCGGGCGTGTCCGCCAGCTCGAAACTGCGCTCATCGTTGATTTCAGCGTGAGCCAGCCGAGGGAATAACGTCGTCAGATAGATGCTTGAGAAGACGAGGGACTCGGGGATATCGACAATCGCGTAGTGGACGTTGCTGTGGACCTTCATCAGGTAGTAGGCCAGCCCGCCATAGCCGCCGCCAATCTCCAGGATTCGACACGGCCGTCCCTTCGAGATGCTGTCAATCGCGTCGAGCACCCCGTTTTCGTGCATCAAACAGAGCTCGACCAGATAACTGTAGCTGTCGTAGTTGAGGATCCGGCCGTCCACCTGCCAGCCGATCTCTCCAAACTTCCGGGGCGGCGAGATTCGGAGCCTTTCAGGGAGCTTGCGACAAATTCCCGGGATCTGCCGTGTGGAGTCGTCGGGATCAGTGGCGATCAGCCGTAGAAACTGGTCGACGTTTTCCGGCAGCGGCTTCCGGATCCACGGCCGCGACAAATTGGATTCCAGCGTCGCCAACTGATATCCCGTGAACGCCTGCGAATAGAGGCGCAACTTTCGTAGCACGTTGACATCGCCGCTCAGCACCAGATCGGAGCAGGTAAAGGTGTTGGTGACGCTGTTGCCGACCTGAAAGCCCAGCGGCCTGGTCGGGTCCCACAGGGCCGCAGGCATGCCGATGTCGTCTCCGGCCTGGTCGGCAATCTTGTCATCACGACGACGGATGAGATCCTTGATCCAGTCAACCAGCTTCAGTGCCGCCGCGTACTCCTCCGCGCTGAGGTCGGACGTCTCATCCGAGAAGACGAATTTCTCGATGGCAATCGGTTCAGGAGGTTGCCGGGCTCGGACATATTGATCGCCGCGGCGGACGACCCGCTTCAGCAGCAGCAGAATACTCTTGAGAATGGAGAGCGCGACGTGTGCCACGATCAGGCGCCTTTGAGTTGTGTGGTGGGCACACGTGCAGACAGCATGGCGTCCGGGCTCCCTTCCTGAAAGACCCTGCCATCCACCAGTCGATACAACCTGTCGCAGCCCTCAACGGTCGAGAGGCGGTGCGCAACGATGATCACCGTCTTGTTGCCGCGCAGCAGGGATACCGCCTGCATCACCTCGTGTTCGGTGGCAGAGTCCAGCGAGCTTGTCGCTTCGTCGAGCACGACCAGTGCCGGATAGTGATACAGGGCACGGGCGATGCCAATCCGCTGCCGCTGGCCGCCGGAGATCCTCACACCACGTTCGCCGACCACCGTCTCCAATCCCTCAGGCAGGCTGCTCACGAACTCATCGAGCTGCGCGGCTCGAACAGCGCGCGCCATCGCGGTGGCGTCGATCATCGCATCGGGAAGGCCGAATGCGATGTTGGCGCGAAGAGAGCTGTCGAGGAGATAGATCGATTGCGGGACGTATCCGACCTGATCCTGCCACCCGCGCAGGTCCTCGTGGATGTCGCGTCCGTCAACCAGGACACGACCCGCGGTTGGCGCCAGCAGGCCCAGCACGACGTCAACGAGGGTGCTCTTCCCCGAGCCGGACTGGCCGATGAAACCGACGCATTCGCCCTTCGTAATGACCAGCGACAGGTCATCGATCGCGGGCGCGCCGCCGCCGGGATAGGTATAGCCGACCGTCGAGAGGGCGATCTGTCGATCGAACGTCATCGGGTTCCCTCTGGCGGTCCTCGGTTCAGGCACCGGCAGGGAGAACTCGTCGTGGAGCGTGTTGATGACCGCAACGCCGTAGTGAAGGCTTTGCAGCGCGTTGAGTATCCGATTGGCCGCCGGTGCGAGGCGGAATGCGGCTGCGGCAAACAGACCCACGGTCTGGACGATCACACTCATCGTGTGACCTTGCGCCATCATCGACAGGACCAGGATGGCGAGCCCGATCACCGCCAGGAGCTCGAGCCAGAGGCGCGGCAGAGCGAGCAGCACCGACGCATACTGAGCCATGCGCGCCGTCTGGATGTTATGCACGCGATAGCGTTCCAGGAAGTGTTGCTCGCGGCCGAGAAGTATGACTTCCTTGACGCCAGCGAGACCCTGCTGCAAGTGCTGTGTGCGGAGAGCTTCGTGACGCTGGCGCTCTTCACCCCAGCGGGATGTCCGCCGGCTGGTCGCGCGCTGGGATGCCCAGGTACACGCCCCCAACACCACCAGAACCAACAGGGCCCCTAACGGTTCCACGATCAGCAGCAGGGTCCCAATACCGGCCACCACCAGGCCCTCGGTCAGCATCGTCAGGCTTGGCAGCATGCAGTTGAAGGTGAAGAGGATCACCTCGGTGCCGGTATTTCGAACCATCACGGCGGTGTTGCGATTCAAATGAAACGTGAACGGCTGATGCAGGTAGATATCGAACAGCTGCTGGGAAAGCTGTGCCTGCACGTCAAATACGAAACGCATCTGCCGGGCGGCGAGAAATCCCAGGAACAATGCCTTCAGTACATAGATCGCCACCAGGACACCGAGACCGCCGGCCACGAGCTGCGACTGCGAAGGGTGACCGAGCGCCGCAAGAACAGGCTGGAGGCGGGGGTACATCACGGCCACATCGTTGTCGAGGAGGAGCGCAATCGCCGGAAGGATCAGTCCGAGTCCGAACGTCTCCAGGACCATGCCGACCACCATCAGGCCGAGCAGCATGACTGCGGTCCGCCGCTGCGCGGGCGTCAGCAGCGTCAACATCTTCCGTACGAGAACCCTCACCTGGCGCTCCTCAAGCCGGTTGCCAGCTCGAGCTCATATTTCCATCGCTGCCACGGCTGGTGTAACTCGGCGCGTAAGGGTTCAGGTACGACAAACGGGTCGAGAAAATCTTTTGAGATGAACCTCAAATATCTATGTGCCTCTGGTCCGCCGTTGGTCCCGGCTTGAATCAGACGCGGATCCCCCAGTAAGTCGCCGACCGTGGCCAGTCGGCCGTCGTTGGCTCGGAATACCCGTTGGCGTTCGACGTCGAGCGGAATCCATCCGTCCTGAAGACGGGCAAATGAGAGCACGAAGTACGTCCCGTCGTTCGGATCCTTCAAAAACATCCAGAACGCCGGGATGCCTGCGTAGGTGGAGAGGGTGGTGAAGACATCGGCGATCTGATCGTCCTTACCGTGCCCACGGATGATGATGTGCAGCACGTGGTCGTCGATGACGGGCCAGCCGTCAGGTGTCGGCCGGATATTGGCACCCGTCCACCTGAGGATCGCCAGCATGCAATCCTGTGAGGCATTGAGGCCTGCGCAAATATTCGATGCGAGCAATCTGTATTGAAAGTGCCGCTGCATGAAATCGATTGACTTGACGTACGCGGGAATGCTGCGTGTCGTCTGGCGGTAGTTCACCCCCTGCCGCGTTGTGAGGGGCAGGGTGAGCACCCACACGGCGATTCCGCCGAGAGCCAGCACAACAGCCGAGGACAGCAACACCTTCCTAGGCGTGGGCCTTCGCTCCTTGCTCCTCAGTATGTTGGAGGCTCCACAGTTGGTGGAACCTTCCTCGACGGCGAATCAGCTCTTCCCACGACCCGTGCTCGACGACGTCGCCCTTCTCCATCACGCAAATCGTGTCAGCGATCCGGACGGAGGACAGGCGATGCGCAATGATGATGACTGTCATGCCGCCCTTGAGCGCGGCAACGGCGGTGGTGACCAGGCGCTCCGATTCCGCATCCAGTGCGCTGGTGGCTTCATCCAGGATCAGCAGTCCAGGAGTCCCCAGGGCGGCGCGAGCCAACCCGAGCCGCTGCCGTTCTCCGCCGGACAGCAACGCGCCCCGATCTCCCACCTGCGTTTCGTACCCGTCCCTCAGTCCACCGATGAACCCGTCCGCTCCCGCGACGCGGACGCATGCATCGAGCTCGTCCTGGCTTCGCTCTGACCGCCCCCACAGGATGTTGTCCCGGATACTGGAGTTGTAGAGCACGGTGTCCTGGCCCATGTAGCCAATGCGCCGCCGCAGCGAGGCGAGCGGCAACTGCTCGAGCGGAACGCCGCCGATCGTGATGGCCCCCGCGGTGACCGGCACCAGGCCCAGGATCGCATCCACCAGCGTCGACTTGCCGGCCCCGGAGCCACCAACCAGGGCCACGCACGCGCCGGCAGGGATCCGCAGGGTGACGCCGGACACGGCCGCCACCCGCCCGTAATGGACGTGGACACCGCTCAAGGCAATCGCCAAGGCACCATCGCGAAGAGCGGCCGGGAGCGGTTCGCGAGACGCCACTTCCGTTTCGCTGTCAGCCT
>SXGR01043712.1_pt1 | contig 21341 bp, 23 predicted proteins | sample 3174711 | NCBI WGS metagenome assembly SXGR01 (sample SAMN11356860, study PRJNA531348) | freshwater metagenome | isolation source: freshwater sample F1-60 | place: China: Fuxian Lake, Yuxi | collected 2017-12-25 | reverse complement strand
TTACTGGTTGCGGTGCTGGTCAGAATGCGGCTACTAGAAATTTTAAACAAGTAACTGATGGTGTTGAAGCACAAAGTGCTGAAATTAGATTACGTAATGTATTAATTGTTAAAACCGACACAAATGATGCGGTACTTGTTGGCACATTAGTTAGCTGGTCAGATGAACCGGACGCAATTACGAGCATCAGTATTAATAATATACCCGCCACGTTATCTGCGCCCAGTTTTAAGTTAATAAAAAATAAGCCAGTAATCTTTGTTGGCAATAGCGCAAATGCTGATGCTTATATTCCTATCCTAAATAAAGTAGCTGGTGAGCGTATCCCTGTAACCTTTAATTTCGCGACAGCAGCTCCGGTAACAGTTGATGCTCTAGTTCTAAATAGTGAGGGTTTTTATAAAGATTTAGTTAGAGTTACTAAAGTAGTTTTAGCGCCTTAATTTTCAAACTTATAACCAAGACCTCTAATGGTCTGGATGTAAACTGGATTAGCTGGATCTGACTCAATCTTTGCTCGTAGGCGCTTAACATGCACATCTAATGTCTTAGTATCACCAAAGTAATCAGAGCCCCATACTCGATCAATAAGTTGCGCGCGAGTAAGTACTCGCCCGCTGTTGCGAACTAGAAACTCAAGTAGCTCAAACTCCTTTAATGGCATTGAGATGCTAGCTCCGTTAATTTTTACTAAATGACGATCTATATCAATGTTCACCGGCCCTGCTGAAATTACTCCAAGATCATCTAATTGAGTTTCACTATTTTGCCGTCTAAGAACCGCTTTGATTCGCGCAACTAACTCTGCTTTTGAGTAAGGCTTAACTATGTAATCGTCTGCGCCAAGCTCTAGGCCAACTACTTTATCTACCTCAGTATCTTTAGCCGTTAACATAATTATTGGAACCGAAGATTTGCTACGTATTTGCCGGCAAACTTGGGTACCTGAAATCTCAGGTAGCATCAAATCAAGCAGAATTAGATCTGGTGAGGTTTGTGCAAACTTTTCTAGCGCTTTTTTGCCATCTCTAGCAGTAATGATTGAAAAACCCTCTTTGGTAAGCAAAAGTTCAAGTGGATCTAAAACTGATTCCTCGTCCTCTACAATTAAAATTTTAGTCACTTAGAACTCTTCTCTTTTGTAACTGGAAGTCTAATAGCAAAAGTACTACCAACACCGGGTGCACTCCAAACCTTTACTTCACCGCCATGATTTTTTACAACATGTTTAACAATAGACAATCCAAGTCCAGTTCCACCAGTTGCCCGCGATCTAGCTGGATCTACTCGATAAAATCTTTCAAATATTCGATCTAAATTTTCATCAGCAATTCCAATGCCCTGATCTTTAACTAAAACTTCAATAATATGTGAATCAAGTTTCGCACTTATTGAAACTCTAGTTTTCTCTGAACTATAGTTAATTGCATTTTCAACTAAATTATGAACCGCCATAACTAGTTGCTCGCGGTTTCCAATTACTACTGCGCTATTAACATCACTAATATCTACTAAAACTTTTCTTGCCCGCGCCATTGCTTCGCACTGATCAACTGCCTCATTAATCGCATCAGATATCTCAACTTCATGAGCCATATCAAGTGGATCTGAATCCTGTAGTTTTGAGAGATTTATGATTTCTTTTACTGAATCATTTAGCCGATTCGCTTGAGCTTTAATCTTATTGGCAAATAAAACCACTTTATCTGGTTCACTTTTAACTTCAAGTAAAGCATCACTGTTTAAAGTCAGTGCTTGAATTGGTGTTTTAAGCTCATGCGAAATATTGGTTATAAAATCTCGCCGAACTGCATCTACTCGTTGCTTCTCACCCTCATCATCTACAAGTATTAAAACACTGCCGTCCTCTGAGATTAGAGTCGCAGTAATTTGAAGCTCTCTTTTACCTTTACCAATCGGACCACGGGCTACCTCTATTGATCCCTCCTGAGATTTACCTGTTCTTCGAACAACTCTTACTAAAGCAGATAACTCCTCACTAGTTACCTTTCCCTCACTTACTAGATTAAGCAAAGATGTTTTACTAGTTTCAAAAATTATTTTTCCAGAAAAATCTAAGATTATTGACTCTCTGTTTAGTGAATTTAACACCGCGATTAAAGTGGGCGTAATGCTGTTTGGCGCTAGCTCTTTATCAACTTCTTTTCCAAGCCAACCCATGTGTCAATCGTATGGGTATTTTCGCTATAAATTAAATGCCATAAATCACCAGTTGGGTGCTTTTTGCCCGTTGTTAACTCTCTATTTACCTGCCAACTTATGAATAATGTGAATTACCAGTATCTTTAGCCTATGCGAGACACCTTTCACGAAGCGTTAGATGCCATCACCCAAACCTTGGTTGATATGGCTATGTTGGTTAAGCAGGCCACCAAGGATGCAACTACCGCCTTGTTAACCGCTGATCTAGCACTTGCTGAAAAGGTAATTGCCCAAGATGATCTAATTGATGATATGCAACATGAATTAGATTCAAAAACTATGTTATTACTAGCAACACAACAGCCAGTTGCCTCAGATTTAAGAATTCTAGTTACCTCCCTTCGAATGAGCGCTGATTTAGAGCGTATGGGAGATATGGCCCACCATATTTCAAAATTAGCCAGAATGCGCTACCCAGCAACAGCTGTGCCACCGCAAGCCTCATTAACAATTGAGGAGATGGGCCGTGTAGCAGGATTAATTATTGATAAGTTAGCCAAGATTATTAAAAGTAGAGATTTAGAAGATTCTAAGCAATTAGCTATTGATGATGATGAGATGGATAAACTACACAGAAAGTTAATTCAATCTTTAGTTAGTAAAGATTGGCCACATGGGGCTGAAAGCGCTATCGATCTAACCCTACTTGGTAGATATTATGAAAGATCAGCAGATCATGCTGTTTCAATATCACGCAGAGTTTACTTTTTAGTAACTGGTAAGTACCTACAGGAGAATTCTTAAGCATTACTTTGATTTGCAACCGCTTCAATTGAAGCCTTTGCTGCCACAGGATCTAAATACCTACCACCCTTAGTAATCGCTTGAAAGCTTTCATTTAACTCATATAGAAGCGGAATTCCAGTTGGGATATTAACGCCGGCAATATCAGTATCAGAAATATCATCTAAGTACTTAACAATTGCTCTAATTGAATTACCGTGGGCTGTAATTAGAACTACTTTGCCACTTTTTAGATCAGTATTTATCTCATTAGTAAGGTAGGGAATAACACGCTCTACTACATCCTTTAAACACTCTGTCTTAGGAAGTGACTCATCAAGGTTTGCATACTTAGGATCATTTTTTTGTGAGTACTGATCATCATCTGCAATAGAAGGTGGGGGTGTATCAAAGGATCTACGCCATAATTGAAATTGCTCTGCGCCATACTCTTTTAAAGTAGCAGCCTTATCTTTTCCTTGTAGAGCGCCATAATGTCGCTCATTAAGCCGCCAGCTTCGCTTAATTGGAATACTCATTACGCCGGCGCTTGCCAGTGCGATATCTGCAGTATTAATCGCTCTAGTTAGTAGGGATGTGTGAAGAACATCTGGTAGTAAGTTTGCTTCTTTTAATAACTCTCCGCCTCTAGCTGCCTCAGCTCTTCCCTTATCGGAGAGGGCAACATCAACCCAGCCGGTAAAGAGATTCTTTGCATTCCATTCGCTCTCACCGTGGCGAAGGAGGATTAGTTTGTAACTCATAGTGTTTATTCTTTCACACTCTTTTGATTTAGATAAATCACTAGATTAAATGCTCAAACGCTTTTAGATTTGCTAGTGATTCACCCCGTGAAACCCGCCAAGCCCACTCACGCCGTATGGCGGATGAAAAACCTAACTCAAGTAATGGATTAAAGGATGAGTCAGCGTATTGCAGTACTGCCCCCAGTATGCGATCTATCTCTTGCTCATTAACAGCATTAAGTGGCAATCTGCCTACCAAATAGATATCACCTAACTCATTTAGAGCAAATGCAATTGAATACATACTGGCGTTTTTCTTAAGCAGATACTCATACACTTTTTCTTTATTCTCATCAGGTTTTCTAATCACAAAGGCGTTAATACTTAAAGAGTGATCGCCAATAATTAGGGCGCAGTGTGTTTGTTGTTTAGCCTCACCTGGCAGGGTTATTAGATATGTATTCTCATCTTTTTGCTCATAATTTAAATCATGGCTATCTAGAAAATCATCAATTACAGCTGCTGGCTCAAGCATCGCCGGCTAGCCGTAGTTTTGATTTAGTTTGTTTAGATAAAGCCCAGTCATAAACATCTAATGTTTTTCTAGCGGTGTTCTCCCAACCAAAGTGGGATGCATGCTCAACAGCGCCCATAGAAAAAAGCAGCCTTCTAGCTGGCTCGGCAAGTAATCTTGAGATAACTGCAGACCATGCCTTTGGATCATGTCCATCTACTAAAGAGCCTGAAATACCATCTGAAACAGCGGTGCGAAGTCCGCCAATTGCAGTTGCAACAACTGGTGTGCCACAAGCTTGTGCTTCGAGTGCTACTAAACCAAATGATTCTGAGTAACTTGGCACGCATACCAAATCACTTGCTCTATACCAATCAGGAAGTAACTCACGTGATACAGGATCTATAAAATGTGTAACATCTTCAATCTTTAAAAACTTTGTAAGAGTTTTTAACTTCTCAAGCTCATTAACACTTCCTGAGGCACCTCCCATAATTACCACTGCAAGCTTTGCCCGCAAATACGGTGAGTGAGAGATCATCTCAGCTGCTGCTCTTAGCAACACATCAGGTCCCTTATGGGGCTGAATACGGCCAACAAAGGTAATCATTATGGCATCGGGTGCAATATTTAACTTTGCTCGAGCCGTTGCTTTACCAGCGCCTGGATAAAAGGTTTGTAGATCAACACCAGGTGCAACAACAAAGACGTTGTCTGGACAAGCATCATAAAGTGATACCAAAGATGCAGCCTCTGCATCTGTATTGGCGATTAAGCCAGTAGATGCTTTAACTACTTGTTCTTCACCTATTGCTCTAGTTTGTGGCTCAGGTGATTCACCATCTGCAAGATTTAAGTTTTTAACCTTTGCGGTGGTGTGCATGGTGTGAATTAATGGAATTCCTGTTCGCTCACTAACCATCCAGCCTAATTGTCCTGAGATCCAGTAATGTGAATGAAGTAGTGAGTAGTAATCATTTGGTAAATCTTTTTTATAATTCATAAACGAGCTAGTGAGCGCGCCTATTTGGCTAGGTAGCTCCTCTTTAGATAAGCCTTCAAATGGTCCTGCTATTAAATGCTTAACATTTATACCCTCTGCTATCTCAACACTTTCTGGCAGATTTGGGTGATTAGCTCTTGTAAAAATATCTACTTCTACACCTGCTTGAGCCATCTTCTTAGCAGTTTCGCTAACATAAACATTCATGCCACCAGCATCGCCCACACCTGCTTGATCAAGAGGTGAGGTGTGAACCATTAAGGTTGCAATGCGTGATTTTTTAACTGCTTTCATAAGCTAATTCTAACTTAGAATTACTAGGTAAGTTTTCCTAGCCTTGGCGCTCAAGTGATGACCACATATAAGCCTGGAGATCATGGCCATCTTTTCCAATATCTAAAGAAGTGAAGAGTTGTCCTTCAACTAAGCCATATAACCTAGAACCAGAATCAATAGCTTTCTTACTTGGTGATTCATACGCCTTATCCATTGCAAGTTGAATCTTTGGTCCACGAATTAATCCAAGCCAGCCCTCATTAGTGCCAGAGTTATGAGATAGAACTACCTCAAGTACTTCTTTATCACGCAGGCGCCAAAAACCAACCTCACTGTCATATGGTTTAACAATCTCACTATCACTATCTACTACCCAAGTTCTAGAAAAGTAATTTAAATGATCTTGCCCATCTTGATTAAATGAAACCTCTTGCGCAAACTCAAAGCCTTCAATATTTGGATACTCACAGCGACCCTTTCCTCGCCAAGTGCCTATTAACCAAGCAAGTGGCATTAACTCTGGGTGCAGATTTTCAGGAATAGAAAAGACCATTAATTACTCCCATCTTTAAGCTCTTTAATACTCTTCTTCATTCCTTGTGCGCCTTTAGTAATTAAAAATATAGAAAAAGCGAGGCTGACTGCGACTAATAATACAGTTGTGAAGAACTCCATTAGGTAAGAGTATCAAGAATTATATAAATCAAATACTATTACTGTTTTTTAGGTACTATTTTAAGCATAAATTATGTGAGTGAAACTATTAAACAATGTATATACTTATTAATCACATTACTGTATGACAAAAATATGGCTCAAGAATTAATAACTTTTAATAGTCTTGTCGTCCAACCCTTTAACTCATGATTTGCCAAAGTTTCCTGATACCTTTGGCTAACAATTTTTTCTAACTCAGTTTTTGGAGTATCAAGAGCAGCATTCAACTCAGCATACAAATCTATACTCTTTGCATCGGTATTTTCCGCCCATGACCCAAAACTTTTAACAAATTCTTCGTTGGAAGTTATCACAGGTACATTTGAAAGATTAGCTTCTAAAATCACTTTGTCTAATGCCGCATTACAAGAATGAATGAACGCATGATTTTTTTCTAATATATATGGGATTTCTTCCCTAGAGACACCTGGAAAGAATTTCAGCCACCCTTGAGTTACTAAATGCACAAATTGAGACTTAACTTCTTGCTCATACTTTGTTGAACTGATACTTGATGCAGAACCGATGATTTCTAAAGTTAAATTAGGAAAATTAACTCTAGATTTTTCCACAACCCTAATAATTTCTGAAACATTTTTTATAGGATCAAACCTACCAATATGAACTAATTTTCTTATTGGGTAATCAATTAAATTTTTCGGAGCAAATTTCTCTGAATTAATAGTTTGCCCGATTGGGTAAACATTTCCATTTTTTACTGGGCATGAATCCCGTGTTGAAGTTATCAATCCATCAAATAATTTAGCACTAAATTGTAAGTAAATGTTTTTACTTTTATGCGCATACCAGAGATAATGATTAACTCGTTGAAATTTTGTTAAAGGTAGAAGCAATAATGACTGCATGAAAGTCATATGAGAAAATATAATTGTAATATCATTACTTTTTTTTAACAGAATATACGATTTTATTAGATTAAAAATATTACTAATTTTTTTACCTCTAATCCAATTATAACTTTTTAAAGTTACATTACTAGGAACAGTAACTTTACCGATACGACCGGTTAGGACTGATATATGATCAAATTCCCGGGCAATAAGATTTACGATTTCAGCTTGGTGGGATAGGAGTTGATCTTCTTCATCCATAACATAATTCAACACAAGCAAGTGATTTTTTCTCAATTAATCCCTCCAATGTGGGTTGAGCATAATCTTAGTTACCCAGTTTTCTAATAACTCTTATAGTCTTTAGTCGAGTAGAATAGTCCATATGCAAATCTTAATTACGGGTATTGCTGGCTTTATTGGCAGTTATACCGCAAAAAAATTGGTTGAGGCTGGACATTTGGTGCAAGGTATTGATAATTTCTCAAATTACTACTCGGTTGAGTATAAAAAAGCACGTGTTAAAGAAATTTTAAATCCATTACAAATTGATATTATTGACTTGAATATTGAAGATAGGTCTAAAGTTGATAAATTAATCAAAAAAGCAAAACCTGACGTGATAATTAATCTAGCAGCACAAGCTGGTATTAGACTCCCTATTGAACAAACAGATAAGTATGTGAATAGTAATTTAGTTGGCTTCAGTAATGTTTTGCGCTCAACAGTCAAAAATAAAGTGCCTTATTTTTTATACGCATCTTCTTCAAGTATATATGGTGATAAGGCTGCTATTCCTTATATTGAAAGTGAACAAAATCTTCATCCGACAAGTTTTTATGGAGCTACAAAATTAGCTAATGAGTTGTTAACCCCCACACTTATTCAAAATAGTTCAACAGCTGCACGAGGCTTACGTTTTTTTACAGTTTATGGGCCATGGGGTAGACCAGATATGGCTTACTTTAGAATGATTGCTAACGCTATCTCCGGTGCAGAATTTGATTTTTTTGGCGATGGTAGCGTTGAGCGAGACTTTACATTCATTGATGATGCTGTAAATTCTGTAATTAAACTAACTACTGAACTGCAAAAACGAAAATCTGGCTATTCCGATGTGGTTAATTTAGGTGGTGGCAGGCCGCTATCTATGAATTACTTACTCCAAACAGTTAGCTCAATTTCAAAAAATGAGGTTAAATTTAATCGTTTGAACTCAAATTCTAATGATGCTAAGAAAACCATGTCAGATTCAAAATATATTGAATCACTTATTAGCAGTAAACCAAGTACCAAATTAGAGGATGGAATAGCGAAAACCATCGAGTGGGCAATGCGTGAAGATATTTCTTCTAGTCTAAATAATTGGGTGAAATCAGTTCAATGAAATGCTTGTTGATTTCAGGGATCTATCGACCTGAAATAGGTGGTCCCGCAACCTACTTACCCACATTGGCTAAGGCTTTAATAGACCAATCGAATCAAATAGAAGTCATTACACTAAAAAACTCAAGTGCTCTTGCCCAGCCTGAAAATTGGCCAGTAAACTACATAACTAGAGATCAGAACTTGCTTTTGAGGTTTATTAAGACTGTTATTTTAATAATTCGAAAAGCTAATGCTGTTGAATCTGTTTTTTCTAATGGTCTTATTCAAGAAACTGCGGTCGCACTTATGTTTATCAATAGAAAATCAGTAGCAAAAGTAGTTGGTGATCCAGTTTGGGAAAGGGCTAGAAATAAAGGCCTCACAAAATTGAACATAAATGAGTTTAATGATTCGAGACCTAAGATTAATCAGAAGTTTCAAAGGTGGTTAATTTGCTGGAGTTTAAACAGATTTGATCGTATTACTTGTCCCAGTTTAGAACTCAAAAGTTTAATGCAAGGATGGGGAGTAGTTAAGCCCATTGATTTTATTCCAAATGGTGTTGATTTAATTTCGAGTAGTACAGAAAACAAAGAATTTGATCTTATTTCGGTTTGCCGGCTAGTTAGTTGGAAAAATTTAGATAAATTAGTTATTGCCAATGCTAAAGCAAAAACAAGGCTTGCTATTGCAGGTAGCGGCCCAGAAGAATCAAAATTAAAGGCACTAGCATTATCTACAAGTTCAGATGTTACCTTCTTAGGGCAACTAGATGAGCAAGATGTGATCAAGGCATTACAAAAATCTAAAGTTTTCGCCTTGCTCTCTGACTATGAAGGTCTCTCGTTTTCATTACTACAAGCGATGGCATGTGGGCTGCCATCAATAGTTTCTAGTGCAAAAGGAAACACTGATGTAATAACAAATAACTTAGAGGGTTTGGTTGTTGATATAAAAACTCAGGACAATATTGTAACCGCCATACAACAATTACTATCTGAACCAGAGAAAATTACCAGATTTGGTATAGCTGCTTCTAGAAAAGCTGAATCTGACTATTTACAAATAAGTCAGGTAAACAAAGTAATTAAATTGTTGACCTCAGGTATATCAACATGAGCAATTCTTCAGTTTTAATCCTTGACCCTAGAGGAAACATCGCAGTTGGTGGGAAAGATGTTATTGCTCGCCATGAAATCTATGCAAAAGAATTACGTAGGCAAGGAAAAATTTCTAATTTGGAACTTAAAGTATTTAGTGCTGCAGTCTCAGTAAGAAGTTCGAGCAAGGGCAAAAATGGGAGGGTTACTACCATCTCAAAGCCAACATTTAATTCCTACAAGTTTGCTAGAAAGGTACATAAATTCATCAAGCTAAATAACCTGGATGTTAAGTTACTGGTCGCTGGAGATCCATGGGAAAGTTACTGGAGTGCTTACTTTTTAAATAAACTCCTGAACAAAAAGATTTCAATTCAAATTCAGGTGCACGGTGATATTGCAGATTCTGAGTGGCGAAGGATTAATCTAAGAAACAGAATTAGATTCTCTCTTGCTAAGTTATCTTTACCTAAAGCATCTAGTGTTAGAGCCGTTACGAAGTATCAGGCAGAAAATCTTGTAAATGCTTTTGGCATAAAAAAAGAGAAAATAGTTGTCATTCCAGTACCACTTAATATAGTAGGTCAGTCAGCGGCTTTAAAATCAAACCGTCCTAAAACACTTGGATTAATCGGCAGAATTCACCAAGATCGTGGGATTTGGGAGTTTATTAAATTGGTCAAAATTTTAAACTCAGGCTCACAAGATTTTAAGGTTGTTATTTTAGGAGAAGGCCCAAGTAAAGATAAGTTCTTACTTAAATTATCATCGGTTATTCCAAAAAATAGGGTTACTTATCTAGGCCAACTTCCTGAAAGTGAATTGCGTAAGGCATGGAGGAGAATTGGTGTATTAGTCTCTATAGCGTCTGTTGAATCATATGGGCGGGTAATGCGCGAGTCACTAATCGCTGGTGTCCCAGTATGGGCTACAACATCGGCTGGAGTAAAAGATCTTATGGATAATTGTAAAAAAGGTGAAGTAAAGCTTTTAGATCTAAGTAAAAGTGAAGCTTCTCTAGATAAAGATTTTAAGTCCCTACTTAAAACCAAGGTAAATTCAGATTTTAGTAAAAGATTTATTAAAGAAAATAATACCTATGCCGCAAAGCTTGCTAACTCTTGGATAAATACAATTAAGAAATCTAAATAGCTCTTAAGCCTATTTCTTCATAAATACTTGCAGATACCCCATCTGCAATTAAAACCGTGCCAAACGGCGTATTTCGTTTAACTAACGCTAGTGCAATAGGGCCTAACTCATAGTGACGGGCAACGGTGCCAATAAAACCAACCTCTTTATCTCCATCAAATAACTTAGCTCCACTTTCTGGCATAACAACCATAGAACCATCTAGGTGAAGTAGAATAAGCTTCCTAGGTGGCTGTCCTAAGTTAAATACCTTAGCCACAGTCTCTTGCCCACGGTAGCAGCCTTTATTCATATGTACAGCCTTATTTAAGAAACCCAATTCATTTGGAATAGATTTATGATCAACTTCAAATAGCAACCTTGCTCGGCCCTGCGCCACTCTTAATGCTTCAAGTGCCCAAATACCAACTTGAGTATTTGATTTATTAAATGCTTCCTTTGTTTCAGAAAGCTCAGCCCTTGGCACAAGTGCGTATGGCCCACCTAGTTCATCACCTAATCCTGGCGCTCTGAGTACTGCGTAGTTACTACATTCATTCTTAACATCAACATCTAACATAAATTTCATCTTATTCAAGTAATCAAGTAATGGCGCAATACGCATAGTTTCAGTATGTATCCAGGTAGTAACACCATCATCTACTAAAAACAACTGCTCAATCACATGACCTTGTGGATCAAGAATTAACGCGTCCGTCCATTTTGCCAGTGGTATCTGCTTAAGATGTTGAGTAGTTAGTGAATGAAGCCAAGTAAGGCGATCTTTACCTGTAACAGATAAAACACCGCGATGAGAAAGATCTGCCCAAGCATTTCCTGCTGCTAGCTCTTTTTGTTCCTTATTTGGCTCACCAAAGTGCCAAATGGCGCCCTTATCAGGACCTGTCTCAACTAAGACCGCGCTCATTTTGCTTTACCAGCAGTTCGCTTTTTTTGATCATTTTTTTTAGCACACTTTGCGCATAATCCATAAATAGCAAAATGTGTAACATCAGTTTTAAATCCGTAATCATCACTTAATGTGTTGACAAAGTTAGCAGCTGCATCAATTGGAGCATCGCCTATATCACCACAATCAGAGCAAACTAAATGTAGATGAGTTAGTTCTTCGGCTGCATGGTAAGTAGCGCCACCATGACCTAAGTGAGTGTGTAGTACTAAGCCAACATTTTCGAGTGTTTCAAGGTTTCGATATACAGTTGAAAGATTAATTCCAGGATTAGTACTGCGGACTTTTTCTGCTACCTCCTCCGGCGTTGCATGACCTAATGATCTAACCGCACTTAACACCAACTCTCGTTGTGGTGTTAAGCGAAGTCCTTTTTCATGCAGCTCATGTGCCATGGCTTAAGTCTAAACCACAGTAAATCCGCTGATTAACCTTTAACTACGCTTAGTTAGGCGCACTAGGATTAAATAGATCTGACAGCCTAAGCAAAAACCAAAGGCAGCATTTAAGAATGCAGCGCCGAGAGCGAGGCTAGTAGCAATCAAAAATACTACGCTATTGCTAGTAGCTCCACCTAGTAATGCTATGAATGCAAAGAGTGCGCCAATCAATTGAGCAAATCTAGGAGCGCGCTGATCCTCACTCGGCACAGCACCTTTTAGCCTTGGCTGAATTAAATTGCGATAGATAAATCCATAGATTGATCTGCGAAGACCAAACAAAACAGCAGATAAAAAGACTGTAAATTGGAAGCCAATTACATAACTAGATTCTGTGATTAAGGCAAGAGCTAATACAACAGACGTAATAGCTGCGCTATATCGTGGTCCTCTAGCATCGATTAATACAACAGGTTTATTACTTTGATTAATGGTTGACACTTTTTCTCCTTTAAAGTTGTTGGTTAAAATAAATTAATTTTTTTAAAGCAATTAATTACTTAGCCAACACATACAACCCTTAGCACGGGCGTAATCAATCACGCGACGCTTTGTGAAAAACACAGGTTGTATAGAGAACATGGAAGGATTTTATATCATTTACTTAAACTCTTCTTGCGAGTAATTTGCAGAATCTATAAAGTGCTGATCACCTTAATTAACTGATCACGCTTAGGTGCTCCCGTTGCCCGGGCGATCTCAAAGCCAGCGCTATCTAAAAATAAGGTAGTTGGAGTTGATCTGATATCAACTCTTCGAACTAAATCAAGATTAGACTCAGCATCAATTTCAACGTATGAAATATCACTTTGATTTTTTATAACATCTGCGATTAAAGATTTAGCAGCCCTGCACTGAGAGCAGAAGGTGGTTGAAAATTGCAGAATTGTTGCTCTACTTCCATAGCTGCCAGCAAATTCGCCCTGGCCTATATGTAATCTAAGCTTTTTTCGAATAAGCCCATTTTTAGAGCGGTAGTAAATGCCAAATACGCTAGTTAGCACCAGAATTAAACCAAGTAGTGGCAGCGTCCTCATGAGTGTATTCTTACCACTCTTATGGCAAAGATTCTAATGCTGACTAACTCAACTGGCGCATCCGCTGATGTATTGCCAGCACTGGGTTTACTACAACATGATGTTCGAATCCTGCCCGCTGAAGCCTCTGTTTTAGTAGATGCTCCAATTACAGATTGCATAATCATTGACGCGCGTCGTGACCTTCCAACAGCAAAATCCTTTACAAAACTGATTACTACAACCGGTGTCTCAACACCATTAATGATTGTCACTACAGAAGGCGGGCTCTCAGCTATTAATGCTGATTGGGGTATTACAGATGTAATCCTTGATACCGCAGGACCTGCTGAGGTAGATGCTCGAATTAGAATTGTGATTGGCAAAGATGCAATTGAGCAGCTTGCAAAGAATCCATCCCTTAAAGAGATTAGAAGCGGTGAAGTAGTAATTGATGAAGATTCATATACCGCCAAAATAAAGGGAAGAACTTTAGATCTGACTTTTAAAGAGTTTGAACTTCTTAAATACCTAGCTCAACACCCAGGCAGAGTCTTTTCTAGATCACAACTACTGCAAGAGATCTGGGGATACGACTACTTTGGTGGAACTAGAACAGTTGATGTTCATATCCGCCGCCTTCGTTCAAAGTTAGGCCCTGAGTTTGAATCAGTAATCGACACTGTTAGAAATGTTGGCTATCGCTTCAGTACTAACAGCAGCCAAGTAACAGCTGATATTAATTAATTAATTAAAATCTTGTACCATCTAGAACGGCTATCACCTGCTCAACGAAGCGCCGTTCTTAACTTAATTAAAAACACCACTGCCCATGATGGCACGCCCCCAATAGCAGAGCACATCCTTCTCCACCTTCGCTATGGTGGAGATAAAGCAGATTCACACATACTTGCCGAAAAAGATAATCAAGTTATTGGCTATGCCCACCTTGATCAAACAGATTTAGTTGCTGGTCCCTGCGTTGAATTGGTAGTAGATCCTGATCATCGCAGTGCAGGCGTTGATAAGCAATTACTAAGTAAAGCAATTGAAATATGTGGCAACAACTTAAGGCTTTGGGTCCATGGTGAGCAAGAGACAGCTCATAGCCTTGCAAGCTCATTTAACTTTGAAAAGATAAGAACAGTGCTTCAAATGAGCAAATCACTAAGCGATATCCAGCCACTACCAATTATTGATAAAGAAATGAGCATCAGAAGTTTTCTGCCTGGGATAGATAGCAATGAGTGGCTTGAATTAAACAACAAGGTGTTTAAAGATCATCCAGAGCAGGGCAGCTGGCAGATATCTGATCTAAACCACAGAATAAGTGAAGATTGGTTTGATGAAAAAGGATTCTTTATTGTTGAAAAAAACAAACAGGTAATTGCCTCAACTTGGACAAAGGTTCATGGTAGGCACTCACATGATCATGGCGGTGAAAAACCTTCTCATGCCCACCCAGCAATTGGTGAGATCTATATAACCGCAGTAGATCCTGCACACACAGGCCTTGGTATTGGCAAAGTGCTAACTATTACCGCACTTAATTACTTAAAGTATCAGGGGATAAAGGATGCGATGTTATATGTTGATTTTTATAATAAGGCAGCATTAAATCTCTATGACTCACTAGGGTTTAAATTATCAAGTAAAGATGTTTTATATCGATTATAAATCCTCAGAAAATCTAAATAACGCCTCTATGTAGTTATCACCGGTCACGCCAATTAGATGAGCATTTGGTGGAGCTGTTTGTGGCTCAAGACAAATACCATCCTCATTCTCGGTATAAACAGTCCAGTAAGGGGCATCTGATTCAACAGTTAATCTGGCAGCTCCTGGCCAAATAATCTCTGGGGTGCCAATAATTTCAACAAAGGTGTCATCCCATGGTCCTGGTGGCTGTGGTAAATATTGCCCAGTAAATACAAAATCTTGATCACGTACCATCATTTTATTTGCTTTAAAATCTAACTCAGCGCTATCTCCTTTGCCAATATCTCTAGCAATCCATGGATGAAAACCTAATGAAAATGGCAGATCACAACCATTTGCTTCATACTCAAGTGACCAACGAAGTGCGTCATCTAATATCTCAAAGTGTTGTATTACTTGCGCGCCATTATATGGAGCGGGAAACTCAAGTAGTTGTTTACCTCCTCCTAAATCTTGCCAAGATGAGAAAAAACCAAAGCCGTGAATTGCATGTGGTGGCATAAATGTAGTTGGCAGTTGATGGGTAACACCTTTTCCATCTTTAACTAAACCATCTTTAATTCGCCCAGCCCATGGCGCCATCCCATACCAACCCCAGCGCAACACATCACCATTAAAAGGCACGGCAAACTGCATATCCCGCCACTGGAGGGAAGTAAGCCGTGCTCCTTGATCTAGATCTATACCAATTGATATTTGATCACTATCAATATTTAGCATCTAGTTAAATCTCATCGCGCCCAGGAGGTTTAGCACCTGTTCTTGAAACAGTAATGGCAGCAGCTCTTGCCGCCCTATCTAACATCAAAGTGAGCCGATCTCCAGTTAATTTAGTTAGGCCATCTTGGATAATTGCCTCAACTAGTATGGCGCCCACCGTGTCACCTGCTCCAACCGTATCTGCCACCACTACTTTTTTAGCATCAACACTAATTTTGGTATTTTCTCTATACCCAGCTAATCCTTTATCACCAAATGTGACTATGAGTAACTCCGGTCCCAACTCAAGCCATCTCTTTGTAACCTTATCAAGATCAGCTCCTGGATATAACCAGTAAATATCATCATCACTTACCTTCACCGCGCTAGAAATCCCTACCCAGCGCTCTACCTGCCTAATATAGGCCTTCCGATCACTCATAACCGCTGGCCTAATATTTGGATCAAAAACAATTGGTGCATGCTCGCCCACATACTTTGCCCATTCAAATAACACAGATGCGGCTGGCTCAATAGCGGTAACAAGTGTTCCAATATGTAAAAGTGATGGCGTAAGATTTGCTGGATCTGGCAACCAGGTGCTATCAAAATCAAAAGTGGCGGTGTCATCTATTACAAACTCATATGTAGCCCCGCCTGTCTCACTTAAAGAGACAATTGCTAAACAGGTTGGCTTATCTGAGTACTTAACGTAATCAAGTAAAACATCATGAGCTAATAACTCACCTGATGCCATCTGCCCATAAATATCATTTGAGATACCATCAATAAACTGTGTTGTAATACCAAGCTTTGCTAATGCCTTAGCAGTATTAGCTGGGCCACCACCAACTACTGCCCGCCGCTCTATGCCATCTGGAATTAAATCAATTAAAACCTCACCACATACCCAAACCTGTCTATTCAAAGCAACTCACCCTTACGAGCTAAAAACTCAGTTAATACCTCAACACCTAATAGGTGATCATCAATCTGTGGTAGACCGCTTATAAGTAATACTCCCTTAAACCCCTCATCTTTTGTAATTAAAGGCAAGCCTCCTCCATGAATAGCATGGGTTTTATCTTCAACATTATTTTCCTTATGCCAATCAATCCCACGCTCTTCAGCACTTACTCTTTCAAATAATGTTGAGTGGTGCTTTAGTAAAACAACTCTTGCCTTCCGATCAATCCAGGATTGATTCTCAGTTGTTGATCCCGGTAATGAAGCATGATAGATAACCCAATCCCCAATTCTCACCTCAACGGCGACAGGTAGACTTCTTAATACTCCTAAAGATTTAGCGATCGCACCGATTTCAAGTGCGTCATCTACTTCAAGTGATGGAAGTAAAAGAAGCTCTTCTTCTTGAAGTAATTTTGAAGCGATAAATCCACCAGTAGTAGCCACCTCCTAACCCTATTAGGCTCAGTTAAATAATAAAACCATCGATCTAGGTAAATTCAATAAATTTAATTACTTATACTAGACTGGGCTAATGCGTGTATTAATCACTGGTGGAGCTGGCTTTATTGGCTCTCATTTATGTGATTCTTTGGTTGCAGCAGGTAATGACGTGAGTATTCTAGATAATTTAAGCACCGGTTCTGAAAGAAACATCGCTCATCTTAAAGGAAAAATTCAAGTAAATCAGGGTGATATCAGAGATAAAGAACTGGTGGAAAAACTAACTAAAGATTCAGATCTCATACTTCATATGGCAGCAGCTTTGGGCGTGGATAATATTCTAGAAAACCCGATTGAATCAATATCAACTAATTTTTATGGATCAGAGGTAGTACTTAATACGGCGCTAAAATTTGATAAGCGAATTGTTATTGCTAGCACCTCTGAGATTTATGGAAAGAATACAAAATCACAACTTTCTGAAACTGATGACCGCATCGTAGGTACACCGCAAAAGCTTAGATGGACTTATTCAGATGCTAAGGCACTGGAGGAGGCGATTGCTTATTTTCTTTTTTTAACCAAGAATTTAAGAGTTACCACCATCAGATTCTTTAACACCGTAGGACCACGTCAGACTGGAAAATATGGCATGGTAATACCAAGGTTTGTTAAATCAGCAGTTGATAATAAGCCCTTACAAATATTTGGTGACGGTACTCAATCAAGAGTTTTTTGTCACGTAGCTGATGCAGTAAAAGCTATTATTGCCTTGGCTTTAAATGATAAAACTGTTGGAGAAGTATTTAATGTTGGAGGTAAGGGCGAGATCACAATACTAGAACTTGCTCAATTAATTATTAACCAAACCAACTCAAAATCTGCAATAACTTTCACTGATTACCAAGATGCCTACGCGGTTGGTTATGAAGATATGGCGCGAAGAGTGCCAGATGTCTCTAAAATTAAGGAATTTATTGGTTGGGAATCGATCATTGATTTAAAAACCATCATAAATGATATTGCAAAAAGTTACGCCTAGAGGAATTTAGGCCAACCAAAATCTTCTGAATTTGAAGATAGATCAAGCACCTTTGTTCCCGCGCGCTTCCAAATTGAAAGATCAATTTCTTTATGTGGGTTAATAATTAAACCTAAGTCGATATTGATATCTAGTGATTGACTTTTACTGTCTTCAAAAACCTTTACCAAAGGGTCGCACCAAAAAACCTTAGCCTCAAGATTCTCCAGTTCAGAAATTAACTTAATAGTAGGAGATTCCCGCATATCGGGCACATCTGTTTTATAAGCTATACCTGCAATTTGAATTCTTTTACCCTCAAGATTCCCGCCAAGATACTTTTGAATTCTTTTGGCTACTTTTACCGGCATTAATAAATTAGTTTGATTGGCAAGATCGATAAATTGAGCTGTAATACCTTTTTGATTTGCGATATAGCTAAGGTAAGTTGGATCTATCGGAATGCAATGACCCCCAACTCCAATACTGGGGTAAAAGGGCATAAACCCAAATGGCTTGGTGGATGCGGCCTTAATTGCTTCGTTTGCTGAGAATCCTAATTTGTCTGAAATCTCAGAAAATTCATTTACTAAAGCAATGTTAATCTGTCGAAAAGTGTTTTCGAATACTTTTGAAGCCTCAGCTACTTCAGGTGTAGAAACCTCAGTGATACTTTCACAAAATGTTGAATAAAACTTGATTGCCTTTTCTGTAGCTTCTTTTGTTAGCCCACAAATAATTCTTGGCGTGTTCTTTATGGTCCAATTTTTACTACCAGGATCAACTCTTTCAGGGGAGGCGGCGAAAAGAAATTTTTGCTTTGAAGATTTATCGAGTAAAGGCTTAATAACCCCTCTTAAGGTTCCAGGATAGGATGTACTTTCATTTATAACTAAAGCCGGTGATGACATGTTTTGTGCAATTATTTCCACGGCAGACTCAATAAATTTTAAATCTGGATCTCGTTGATCATTCAAAGGGGTAGGGACTGCAATAATTATAATCTCAGAACCATCAATTAGTTTGGCATCTACGGTAGGTATGTATTTTTTAAGTTGCACTAAATTAACTAAATCTTTTTTAATTATGCCAGGAACATAAGAATTTCCCTGTGATAAATCAGCAATTAGTTTCTCATTGATATCAAATCCGACTACATTATGTTCAACTGCTGCAGCACCTACAGCAACTGTTAAGCCAACATAACCTTGACCAATTACCGCCACCTTCATAAAATTTATTAAAACCGTAAGTATTCTGAATAAATCTTAGATTGATTTATCATAATTTGATGTTTATAACCTCTTTATTAAATGGATCTAGCGCGATAACTTTTTTACGGGCCTCTCTGCGTTCATCTAATGGTGCTTTTTCATTAATCATTATCAAGTACCATCCTGACACTGATCTTGGATTGAATTTAACTGATGACCTTGCTAGATCTAATGACTGCTCAATTAAGTTAGAATTGTACAACTCCAGTACAATTCGGCTGTACCTCACAGTCGATTCTGGATACATTTTAGCGGCCTTAATTGCAACCACAGCATCACCTGTTTTAGTAGTTTGCCAGGCAATTTTATCAGCATTAAACCATGGGTACATTATTACTAAAGAAATTATTAGTAGCAAGTAGCTAAAAGGCCTTGTGTAGTCAACAGTATTTCTATTGGTAACATTTTTGACCTTACCTTCATCACTATCACTAAACGCAGAACCAATTAAACAGCCACAAATAATAAAATTCCACACTTGCATCGAGATATTAGCGGGACTTATTATGGATTGAAGTTGAAAACAAATCCAAGATGCAAATAAAGCAGCCGCTTTTTTATCAAATCGATTCAACCTTTTTTGTATTTTGAAGAATGAATAAAGACTAAGTAAAATAACGCCCAGATAAATAAGTGCTAAAATGCAGCCTCCAGTAACCGAAAATTGAAGGAATACATTATGTGCATTGTCTGAAAACTCATTAATTCCATTTGCAGTATTCTGGTCTCTATATAGTAATGACACATCCCCGAAAGAATCTAAACCAACTCCAAATACTGGATTTTCTTTTATGGTAGTGACAGCAGTTCGCCACATCTCCCCTCTTGATTGCACAGAATATTTGTAAAGAAAATAACTTAATGGACCACGATTTAGCATACCGGCTAAGGCGACTAAACCAACGGCCACAAAAAATATGAAGGTAGCAGTGAATAGAGCTTTATTTTTATACCATAAATAAATTAAACAAAATATAAACACAACAAATGCACTAGCAATGTAGGCCTGAGTTGACTCACAAATATAAAGTGTATATAAAAGAATTACCGTAATAACGAATGAAATTGAATAATTCTTTCTTGATCCACTAAAAATTACTACAGCTGGTGCTAGTGCCATGGCAACAAAACTCGATTGAAAATTTGGATTTCCTAGAGTGCCAATAATCCCATTAGTTAAAGATACCCAATCAAAAATATCATAGCCAAACCTTTGTATAATCGAGTAGCATGAAGTTATTAGACACGCAACTACGATTCCTATATTAATAACTTGAAAATGAATAAGTTTTGAATAAGCCACCACTGACAGTAATACGATTGTTAGGGAAAAATATGTTGCAAAGCCAAGGGCCCGACCCGTCCGACCAAAGAATTCTTGGGCAAATGGTGCTTCACTTAAAGCCATTACCAAAGCCATTTGAAGAATGAATAAAACTGACAGCCAAAATATTAATTTATAGCCTGGTAGGTGGATCAGTTTCCGATATTTTATGATGAGTTTTGGAATTAAAAAAAACGCAGTGCTAACTAAGATTATTCCTTTTGGGATAATAAGTGAGTCACTATTCACCCATGGAGTTAGTGCTAGAGTGATAACTACTGCTGCTATAGTTATAAAATTAATAACGCTCTTGTTTTCAATTCCAAGGTTTATTTTATTAACAGACATAGAAAAAGTATACCTTAAGGCTTTTAGTAAAAATTATAAAATACTACCCTTAAAAGTAAAAAATGGGCCGCGTTAAAGAGGCCCATTTTTTAGTTAATCAGTTTTACATATTACCTTTTACGGTTAAGTATCAACTTCTGTAGCGCTTGAATCTGCTTGTTTATTGATGCAATTAATGCAACCACAGATTTTAAAATCTCGCTAAATGATACGTCAGTTGAGCTAGTTGATATCTTGTAGGTAGGTGTTGCGTTGGTAGATAGTGGTAGGGCTGAATAAGAGATGACACCTGTGTAGGTACCAGCTGTAGCTGCCACTGCTGTTCCACCAACAGTCCACTTATACACCGCAGTTCCATCTGCCTTAGTTACTGCAGTAGCAGATGATGCCCAGTCAACTGAAGTTAGCATAGGCATTGTCCAACTGTTAGCACCTGGTGCTGTGATGGTATTTGACTTATTACCCTTT
>SXGR01592646.1_pt1 | contig 21348 bp, 20 predicted proteins | sample 3174711 | NCBI WGS metagenome assembly SXGR01 (sample SAMN11356860, study PRJNA531348) | freshwater metagenome | isolation source: freshwater sample F1-60 | place: China: Fuxian Lake, Yuxi | collected 2017-12-25 | reverse complement strand
GGTCGGCACGAGCCTGCGGCTGAACGGCCGCCGCAGCCCGAAGCGGCACCATTCCTCCCAAGCCAGCATCCTCAACCCCCGATGCCCTCGCACCCCGGCGATGGAGTGACTTGTAAGTGGCGGACAGGGTGTCCGATTTCCTGAGTCTATCATTGACCAGCATCGTCTATTACTGTCACACAACCGTTTGATCCACAATAGTTTTTGGCGCTTTCTGTCTGGACGAGACCACGGCCGTCCAGCACAATCCAACTCGCATTTGTGGGTCGGTTTGTGGGTCGCATGGCACGGGGACTGGCACGTCTAACAGCGTTGGCAGCTGCAAAAGCCAAGGCACCAGGCACGTACGCCGATGGCGGGGGTCTGTATCTTCAGATCACTTCCTCGGGTGTTAGGTCGTGGCTCTTTCGCTTCATGCTCAACGGGCGTGCACGCGAGATGGGTCTAGGGCCCATTCATAGCGTCAGCCTCGCAGAAGCCCGCCAGAAGGCCGCTGAGTGCCGTCGACTGCGAACCGAGGGCGTCGACCCCATCGAAGCCCGAGACAAGGCTCTGGCGGCCATGCAGCTCGAAGCGGCGAAGGCTGTCACCTTCCGGCAGGCGGCTTCCGCATATATCGAGGCCCATAAGGCCGGATGGCGGAACGCGAAGCACGCCAAACAGTGGACCAGTTCGCTCGAAAAATACGTCTATCCTACTATCGGCGATCTGCCGGTGCAGGCCATCGACACCGGCCTCGTGATGAAGGTTTTAGAACCGATCTGGAGGGCCAGGACGGAAACCGGAAGCCGGATTCGCGGCCGCATCGAGATGGTCCTGGACGCTGCTACTGCTCGCGGTCATCGCCAAGGCGAGAACCCGGCACGCTGGCGCGGCCACCTCGACAACTTGCTCCCGAGAAAGTCACGGGTCCGCCAGGTCAAGCATCACCCCGCCCTGCCTTATGTCCAGATCGGCAGCTTTATTGCGTCGCTTCGAGAACAGGCGGGGTTTGCCGCTTTGGCGCTCGAGTTCTTGATCCTGACCGCCGCCCGCACGGGTGAGGTCATCGGTGCCCGCTGGCGAGAGGTCGATACTGCGAGCAAGGTTTGGACTGTGCCCAAGGAGCGCATCAAGGCAGGAAAAGAGCATCGCGTTCCCCTGACCGACCGAGCCCTCCAAATTTTGGAGACGATGAAGCGCAGCCGCTTTGGATCCAAAGGGCACCCCTCGGCTCATATCTTTTCCGGGTGGAAACGCGGACAGGCCATGAGCGGCATGGCCATGCTCGAAGTTCTCGAGCGCATGGGGCGCACTGATTTAACGGTCCATGGCTTCCGCTCGACATTCCGCGACTGGACGGCTGAGCAAACCACTCATTCGCGAGAAGTCGCCGAGATGGCTCTTGCCCATACTGTCGACGATAAGGTTGAGGCCGCCTATCGCCGTGGTGATCTTTTCGAGAAGCGGCGCGACCTCATGGACCAGTGGGCAAAATACTGCGACGTGCCCTATGAGCCGGTGCTTGACGTGACCAAAGCCGCTTAGCCGATTCAGGGCAATTTCTCATCCGCGCAAAGTCGTAATTTATGGGGCAAATTCAGCGACTTGCTATGGGAATATATTCATGATACGTTAGACAATGCCGATATCTCAAGCTCAGAAAGGCTCAAAATGGCGAGTCGACAGGCCAAAGTACTGAGCGACGAGCAGATTGCTCTCGCTCTGCGCAAGACACGATGGCGGCGCTACCCGCTGCGTGACAAGGCGATGCTGCTGCTGTCGCTCAAGGCTGGCCTACGCGCCGCCGAGATCGCACAGCTCACATGGCCGATGGTTCTCGATCCTCAGGGCCGCCTGGCTGACCACATTGCCCTGGCCGACCGAATCGCCAAGAAGCGGTCAGGTCGGACGATCCCGCTAAACCCCTCGCTGAAGGCCGTTCTTGAACGACTGCGGAAGCAATCGGACGGCGAAGGCTTCGTGATCCGGTCCGAGCGTTGCGAAGGCTTGCGGCCATCCAGCGTCGTCAGTTGGTTCCGCGAGTACTACATCGCGCTAGGTTTCAAGGGCGCATCATCTCATTCTGGGCGTCGGACTTTTATTACTCGAGGCGCTCGCCTAGTGCACAAGGTCGGCGGCAGCCTTCGGGACGTCCAGCAGTTGGCTGGTCATCGTTCGCTGAATCACACCCAGACCTACATCGAAGGCGACACCGTCGCGAAGCGTCGCCTCGTTGCGCTGATCTAGCTTCGCGTCCTCCGCCGCTCAGGCTGCTGCGGCGGATCAGGATCTAAGCAGCCGTCCTTTAAATCTTCCTTTGGAGAGTTCCATGCGACGGCCTTCCCGGCCGCCTCGCCTCGTATCTGTTTGTCTTGCGGGGACGACGGCCAAAAGCGTTTCTGACAATAAGCGCCGGATCGACCTTCTCGCCGAGGTCATCGAGACCATCACAACTCATGTGGCCTGGCATCCCATCGATGCCGTGATCTTCCCCGGCGGCCTTTTCCGACTCGACACGCCTATCGGACGAAAACCATTCGAGGAGCGGGCGAAGGCTATTGCCTCACGCCCCTTCGGCTCAGCCGTGATCAAGGCTGCATCGGCTCTCGACGAGCAGATGAAGGGAGCCCTTGTCGTCTTCGGCATGTTCGCGGAAAGCCGCGGGGCTAAGGAACGCGACGACCAAGCCTGCGTCGCTGTCAGCTCGAAGGGGGTCGTAGGACTGTCGCGCAAGATATTCCCGGTCGATAGCGACACAGACGGCCGAACTTATCTCGTCCAGTCGGTCGCCGACTTCTCCTCGGCCGAGCGCTTCGTCAGCCTGCCCAACGGCAGCACGGCCGTCCTGTCGGCCTGCTACGACCTCTTCGGCCTGGCCGAGGATCCCGAAAAACCCACTGTCCGTACCCGGGCCGTTCGCCGCCTCTGGAACGGCAAGCAGCTTATCCAAACCGGTGATGACGGCTTCCGCGCTCTTCGTGCCGAATGCATGGTGTCGTGGCGGCAACAGCTGGCCGACCGGAAACCGGGGGTGGCCATAGCGACCATCCACGGTTTCGAGCGTTCCGGCCGGGACGGCTATTGGCAACGCCACGGGATCGCCGCCGCCTCGGCCGCCCTGGCTGGGGGACTGGTCGTAGGGGCAGCCAATTTCACCCATGGAATGCCTTCGGCCGACAAGTCGACGCTCGCCGCCAGGCGTGTGCCCCGTTCGCATTTGGCAGACGCGCTCCACAGGCCCGCCAGAACCTTGCAGCCGATGGACAGCCTTCAGTTGCCCGCCGAGGGCGATACGAAGGCCCTGATACGGCTGTTCACCGATCTGAGGGGACGGCCATGACCCCCTCAAACTGCCGCTGCGAGGCCGCCCTCACCTTGGCCGATGCCGCCGCCGATGTCATCGAGACATGGGCTAGCGGCGACCTTGCGGCCGCTGTGCAGGCTCTGGACCAAGCTCTGAAAGACTTTGACCTCGTCCATGCGGCACGGCGTGACGGCTGTCCGGCCGTGGAGCCTTCTGGCGTCCCAAGCGGACCCTGACTGACCGGCCCCGAAGATTAGGGGCCTCACCGACAAAGCGATTTGCAGCCGGTCACTCAGACCGGAACGGAGGATCTTTGCCATGAATGAAGCCAGCTGCGGAACCGAGGGTGGCCAGAAGCGCACAGCCCACATACGCGAGTTAAACGACCTGTTTCGTCGGAGTTTCGTCGGGGGTCGGATCGTCTTTACGTCAGGCGTTCGAGCGCTGGGGGTCGCCAAAGTAGCCGCACTGCTCCAGCGACTACGCACGTTCAACGAATTCTCACCGGACAACGACCCTTACGGCGAGCACGACTTCGGCGCCTTCGATGAAGGAGGCCAGCGCTTTTTCTTTAAGATCGACTACTACTGCCCGTCTCTGCACTACGGCTCAGAAGACCCGGCTGACCCATCGAAGACCTGCCGCGTTCTGACGTTGATGCTCGCCCACGAGTACTGAACGAAAATGGCTGGCCGCTCTCCTCGATCTAGACTGCGCTGGAGCACCTCGAAGGGCATCGAGCCAGGGTAGACGAATGTCGGGAGCCATTGGCAAGGCCATAGCCGCGCCAACCCCACCAGCGAAAGCGGCACGCCAGGGCCGGGGCAGCCGGAGCCTCGGCCCATCTATCTGCTAGCGTCGAACCCGTCTTTTGGTGCGGCGTCCTCGGGCGAGAGGCTTTGGCGTCTCGTGCTGTTTGGTATCGGCAAAGAACTCGACGATGCTCACCCGAAGAGTGTCAGCCAGGCCCTGCAGCATAGTGATAGTCGGGCTCCTCTTGCCGTTCTCCATCTGGCTCAAAAAGCTCGGCGCGATATCGGCATCATGCGCGAGGGCCTCCTGACTCAGCCCTCGCTCCAGCCGTAACCGCCTCAGATTCGTTCCTACGACTCGCCGGACGTCCATGCCCAGCAAGCAAGGCGCTTACTGGTAATTCGTCCATTTACTATAGTAAAGAATTGATAGGTGCCTGCGTCCAGATCGGGCTTTTACATGAAACAGGGGGACTAAATGCGCATCGGATTGGCTGCCGCAGCGATACTTAGCTTGCTCACTGCTTTCCCGGCCCAGGGGGAGCCCCCCACGCGAACGGCCCTCGCAGGCGGTGAAACCGGCCAGATGTTGTTCTGGTCCCACAGCTCAACGGGACCACGAGAGTTCATCTTCAAGACGATCAACATCGATAAGCAGAAGTCGAAGGCTTGGGGTGATCTCTGGCTACCCAAAGATGGCACGGCGCCTTATCCGGCCATGATCATTTCCCACGGCTCGAGCGGCCTGGCGAAGTTCGCTGAGCACTACTACGCATGGGCTCGGCACTTCACATCCATGGGCGTGGCCGTGTTTGTCCTGGACCACTTCACGCCGCGGGGCATCAAAGAAGTCGCCTCCGACCAGTTGTCCTTCAACGAATGGACTGTGGCCACTGACGTCATCTACGCGCTGCGACTACTGGCCACTCACCCGAAGATCGACAAAACCAAGATAGGGGTGGTCGGCTTCTCGAAGGGCGGCAATGCCAGCCTGTTCTCAGCCTTCGAGGTTCTTCAAGAGACGATTGCAGGACCGGAACTACGGCTTGCGCTTCACATGCCGTTCTATCCGAGCTGCAACTCGTTCTACCTCAACATGAAACCGACCAAAGCTCCGATCATCTTCTTTCTCGGAGAGAAGGACGAGAACACACCGGCTTCGGAATGCGTGAAGTACTCGGCATATCTGAAGGAACTCGGTGCTAGGGTCGAAACGGTCGTTTATCCCGGCGCGTATCACGGCTTTGACTTCAAGGGCAGCCGAACAAGCTGGGTCGCGGGGAGTCAGAACTGGGGCAAATGCTTTAAGGCGTACGACCCTATAACGCGGACCATGACTCGTCGGGACACAGGCCAGAAGCTTGATCTCGAGAAGAAGGAAGACATCGCCTACAGCGCCACTTGTGTCAGCCACGGGTACACGGCGGGCGGTGATGACCGAGCCCGAGAAGCCGCTCTTAAACGGACGCAGGAAGCCGTAAAGGCCGCGTTCTTCAGCGCGAACTAGCAGAAACCGAATTCAGAGATTGGAGGGGACGATGCAGTCACGGAGCGTCGCACGGGTGACTATTGGCGCCATGCTGCTGGCCCTGAGTCCGGTTACGGGAGTCGCGGGAGAAAAGGTCACGATCAAGTGGAATGGCGACTATCCCCACAACAACGAGCGGACGTTCTCACCGACGTACCAGCTCGGTTGGTCCAAGAACTTCATGAATGGCTTTCCTGAAGAAAACGGGCTCATACAGCGCGAAGGCATCTTGCCCGCTGAGGTTTTCAAGCCAAAGGGAAATGGACCGTTCCCCTTCGTCGTGCTTATGCACGGCTGCGGCGGTATGGACAAAGTCGCCACCCAGTGGGTCGAGACATACGCTGACTTTCTGAATGATGCCGGAGTCGGCGCAATCGCAGTCGACTCGTTTACGAACCGCAGGGTCAAAGAGGTTTGTGGCAAGCCCACGGAAGGCAACTGGTCGCGGCGGCGATCACAGGACGCCTACTCGGCTGCTGAGTTCCTTGCGACGACCGGCTATGCCGATATGAGTCGGGTGTATCTGGCTGGGCGGTCAAACGGCGGAACGGCCGTGATCATGGCGCTCGAACCGCTCATGGCCCGCAACCAGCCCCAAAAGTTTGCCGCAGGCTTCTCTCTCGTGCCTGCCTGCCGGGACAAGGTGAATGTGGAGCTGGCCGCCCCGGCGCTCGTCTTTATCGCCGGCGATGACGACGCTAATGACCCCTCGTTCTGCATCAAGATGGGCGAGACGAAGCGGAAAGACGGCCACCCGCCGCTCAAGGTGATCGTCTACAGCGGCGCGTTCCACGGCTACATGGACAATGTCCCGTTCCGCTACTTCATGGGCTGGCGCATGGGCTACAGCCATTCAGCCGCCCAGGACACCAGGCGTCAGATCCTCGCCTATCTGAAAGGCGAGTCGATCCAGAGCGGCGTTGACCGGAAATAGCCCTCTCGCGAGCGACTAGGAGCCAATTATGCTGTGCCTTTCTGTGCGGCAGGCCATTGCGCCTGCCCTCGCCTTCACGCTTGCCTCTTGTGTGACCGCTTCTAGCCAGTTGAAGCCGACGACGGGAGCCGAGCCCTTCCCGGTTGACCAGCTGATGTACGGGTCTGTCGCCGATGAAGCCCTATGCAAAAGCATTCCGGATACAGTGTGGGTGGTAGTCGACGGAGCCGGGGACTGTGTTCGGTACTTCAAGTCGCTTCTCGGACACCAGCCAGGCGGCGCGGCCTTCATCTTCTTTCATGGTGACTATCTGGGCGGAACGCGTATGCGTGGCAATCTGCGAGTAGTCGGCAACTATGCTAATCAAACCCCCGCACGGCTTACCAACCAAGCCAACACCCTCGCTAAAGAAGCGGGAGGTCCGTACTTCCTCATAGCGCGGCCAGGAGTGTTCGGATCATCTGGCGATCACGCGCAGCGCCGACGCCCACGCGAGCCGCTTCTTGTGAACGCCGCGCTCGATCAACTTAAAACCCGCTACAACATCGGGACTTGGCATATTTCCGGGCAGAGCGGCGGTGGCACGATGGCCGCGGCTCTGATTACGTTGCGCTCCGATATCGAGTGTGTCGGGATCGCCTCCGGCGGCACGGCGATCAAAGTACGCGCCCGCGAACTCGGCTTCACTGCAGACTCAACCGGCTACGACGACCCGTACGATCCGGTCGACCATATTTCAAAGATCAGCCGCAGTCCTGCTCCACGAATTTTCGTTGTGTCCGATCCGCGTGACACAGACGTTTCGTTCTCCAGCCAGAGCTACTATGTCGTGCAGCTCACGAAGGCGGGGTTTAGACCGACGCATATACTGGCGGAGGCAAGGCCACCAAACTTTCACGGCTTGGATCACGTCGCGATTAGGGCTGTTCGCCTGTGCGCCCGCAGAATGCCAGATGAAGAGATAGAGCAACAATTGTCCACTCGGCGATTGAAACCAAGCTAAGCACGACCGCTCTAGGGCTCTACTGTTGTCTTCCCTATTGACACGCTAGTCTTGACTTCAGGAGTCGCCCTAAACGCCCCGCGCCTGCGAGTGAAATTTCCATGCCGATGTTTTCGCGCAGGCGCCTGCAATCAATGCTGGACGATGTTCGATATGAATTGCCTTTGCAAAAACAATCAGATTTTCTCGGGAGACTACGACAGAAAACTGACGCAGCGCAGGTCATTGGGGCCGAGATGGAACTCGCCCTCATTTGGGGCCTCCGTCAGCTAGGGCACATACAAGCCGAACCTTTCTATAGGCAAGGTGGAGACAACAACCCAGACGCCTTCTCAAACGACCTGTTTGGTAAGCCTGCGCTGATAGAAATCACAGCCGTGTCGGACACAGCGCTGTCGGGCGAAACGCTTATGCGCAGAGCGTCTCAAAAAATAGTTGGCTATGTAAATTCAGTCTCGAGAGGCAGCGGGAAGTTTCTACATTTTGACTTTCACGAGCAAACCACGCTGGTTAAGGGCCATTTCTCACGGCAACGACGCGTGACGCGGAGCTTTGAACTAACCGCAGCGATAAAAGATCAGCTTCGGGACTGGACGACCAAATCCAAAAGCTTGCCTGGGGCGCAGCTGCGTATCACCGATGCGGAAATTGATGTGACCATCACTCGTCAGCCGCACAAGGAGCACCCTCTGTTTAACTTCTTCTCCTCAATGCCCGCCGCCGCGTATTCCCTGGAAGAAAACCCCATCTTCGTTGTGCTGAAGGACAAAGAAAAGCAGCTAGCAGATGCCAAGCCCGGTTGGCTCAAATGCATATTCCTCGCGGATGCTGGCTGCTATCCCCTGAGATACCTAACTGGCAATGATCCGTCTCGAATGACCAAGTCGGGTGCGGAAATCATCCACCATTTTCTTTCGCAGTCATCTGTCGACTACGTTATTGCAATATCAGTCAAGGGCGATGCGTTGACATGGCCACGTTCTGACCGCCGTCAATGGGCGTTCACGGCATTTGGAAGAGAGAAACGCCCAAATCCCGAAGCCTTAGGGAGAATTCAACCTCTTCCACAGGTCCTGCCTAGTCCACGCTTCAGCGGCTATCAAGCTCGCACCATCCACCAGCAAGCGCTGTTCGCACCCCAAGCGAGAGGCTGGTATCTCGGAACAACTACCCGCACTGGAAAAGTCATGACGATAGAAATCTCCAGCAGGCTAGTACAGGAGCTGCTCGCCGGACGCGTCACGCACGAGCGATTTCACGATATCGCTTTTGGGAAGAACCACCCCAACCTGTTCGAGCGATGGCTGAAGATGGGGTATACCATCGATCAAGTTTCAAACGAGAAGGCTGGGGTTGATGAAGATGATGATCGGCTGGTTTTTAAGTTCAGCCGCGACCCTGCTGCATCGGATCTGCGCCTTAAGTGGACGATCAAGACCGCGATAGAAGGCGCAGCGAGAAAGGGCCGGTCCGCGCTTCGGCGGCTGTCTCGTGTATTGCGGGCTCCACACGAGCGACGGCAAACGAGTTCCAAGAACAATCAATAACTATGTTCGTTCGCGCCGAAACCCCCGCCATAGCTTGCGGTAAAATGGCAAGAGCATGGTTTCCGGGCGGATTGTCCCGTCGTGAACCGATATCGATTCAAAGATGCTGTGCTGATCCGTTCGGGCTGTTCGATCACCCTCCAGCCGATAACCCTCGACGTTTACGATCCCCACTCCTCCTCGTAAAGGGAAACGAAACTCAAGCACGTGGCTGAGAAACTGGGCAAAGCCCCATAGCGCCTCGTTGAAAACGTCTTCAATCTTGCGAGCGAAGACGACCTTGTACTCTTTCGTTCCCGCCTCAATCGTACACGTCGCTGGATCCAGCAAGAGTGTATCGATTGCCGAGATTTTCCCGTAGCGATCAACCTGCGTTGCGCTCGTCGTAAGAGAAGGATCAACGTCGTTTTGGGCCCACACGACCGCACCATGGTCGCTGCGGCTGTAGATTCTATTTCGACCAGAGCAATTGAGCGGAAAGAAAAATGACGGACAGCTCTCAACCTTGTCGACTAGATCAGCCGTGTCCCAGGTCTTGCCCATCGTATCTGGTTCCAGTGTTAGCGTGAGGTACGCCTGACCGGAAATGCGGACGTGCCTATCATCACCCGTCTGCTCGTCCACCCTTGATATCAACGCTCCGGGACGTAGGTCCCGTTCTGTCATTGGCTGCATATCTCTAGCCATAATCCAAGGTGACGCGATATCCCCAATATCATCGTCGGAAGGTACCGGGACCGGCTGCTTGCAAAGAAGCTCTCGTATTTCATCGATATTCATCGCCGCTCGCCGTCCATCCCCCTTAATTGGAAAGTGTCCGTGGCTCGTATTCTGATGTGGCCGCCTAGAGCTTTGAGGAACCTCCACGACGATCACACTACCGCCAGGCACCTCGATCTCTCGTATATCGAAAAACGGCTCCACAAAGCCGCTGGTCGTTGCCCGAGCAACCGCGACGATGTTCTGTTTGTACTTGTCAAAACTATCGAACGTGACGCCTTTCAACTTCAAAGGCCACGTGACCGGCTGAAGATTTGCCAGGCGAAACCGACCGTCGCCCTCTTTAGCTCCGATGACAATGTGGAGTTTGGCCGCGACGCCATTGGCCCCAGCCTGTATCACCTTTACCAATCGATCTGTACGGATCTCCGGAGACTTAATCTCGAGGGTGCGATCTTCCACATGCCCGTCGAGGGCCTCCAAATCTGCAAACGTCCTAATCTTATCTATCGTCATCTGAAAACATCTGCCGATTTCAGGCGTCTGACAGTGGATAGAGCCCTGTTGCCGTGGACGCCGCAATCCCTCTCGACTCGACATCAATCAAATCGACAAAATTATATCGTGCGCCCCGAGTCGCTAGGTTCTTACTTGCAATGGAAGCACATCAACCTTCCTTGGCCAATCCAACCGCCCTCGCATTAGTAGAGGAATCGTTGCAAATGTTGATGCGCAACGGGCGCTACAGCCGCTTGCTGGCTGAGGAGCTAGCTAGTCACCTAAGTGGACGACGGTTTTCAGTCCATTCGATATATGACGAGCTATCGATCCTAGAAAACCCAAACGGGCGAAGCACCGTGACAGCGCCAGCCGAGCCATTTAAGCATCCCCCCCTTCGAGGGCTGTTCAAGAAGCATCATGCTCAGGCCCGCTTCATAATGGCCAACATCCTGAATCACTGGTCGGAGAAACGCTTGCGCGTGCTGCTCGCTTCACTGCCTCAAGACGAGCACTTTGCAAATCGCCTTGCGCATGAACTTACGATAGGAGCTTACGAAACAAAGGCCGCACGAAAGCGAGTGACTGGCGAATGGATCGTCTTCGCGACGCACTATGAGCGAAACTACTATCTAACACTCGCGTCCCATAAAGAGCCCGACGCCCTCATATATGAACGCGCACGACGTGGATTAAGCGAATTCTCTGAGCTGTCATACTTCTATCCGGCTCGGTAGAGACGGGAACTCGCTCCAAACACCGCTTTATAGAGGGCCCCACAAATGACAAATGATCGCTCGCCAGGATCAGGCAAAGTGTTACGACTGCCAGATGCGCAGAAGGTCTTGGGTTTGCATTTTGATGGAAGAGCATCCGTGCGATTTCAGTATCAGTCGGAGCACGGAGTTTGCGAGATTCGATTGTCTCTAACCGAAGTACTTCGAGCAGAGGATTGGTTTATTGGGTTGCGCCGCGCTCTAGCTCCAATGATGGCTGCGCGAAAGGATGCCCTTCCAGAGGCACCAACTCCGTAATATCCCGCAGATCGCCCAACGAAATTGGGAGGCTTGGCAAAGGTTTATTTGACGCTGCCAATGGTAGCGCGACCAATCGAAACTCGCATTGGTACATGTAGCGGATGTGCTTAAGAAAAAAGATTTGAGCGCCTTCGTTAGGCAGAATCACCGGCTTGGAGAACGGGTCTCCATACCAGACGTTTCCGAATTCGATATACCAGTCAGGCAATGCAGCCCGAACGCACGCTACGAGCCGACGCTCGAACTCCGCCTGGTCCCTTATGACTAGACAAGTGTTCGCGAAAAAATCTGCGTATAACCGAACATGAAAGCCCGTCGAGACCGAATACAGGTAGTGATCAGACGGCTTTCGGTGAACTATCTCACCGAATGAACGGCCCGGATTCAAGCGAGCCAACCGTGCGTCCACGAGCCCCAGGTCGTAATCGTTAGGACATACATAGGATAAATAAGTTAACTCGTCATCGCGCCGAGCCGCGTTGAGCGTACTGCTTGAATAGTATGATGCTGGGCGCAGCAGAGCCGCCCCATCTTTTTGCAATGCCTCCATCCATTGACGGTCGCCGTAGCGACAATAGATGGGCGCATCAAACGAGCGGCGCAACACATCGGGCTGTTGCAGAAATTTGGCCAAGTTTTCTCGTGTGAAAGTAAGACCGCCTATACGCTCCGGCCTCACTGTTTCACGGCCCCGAGTTTCGCACTCGATATTTAGGTGAGCCAACAACCCTGCCCACAAATCTCTCGCGCCATTTTCAACTAAACCCACCTGCCCGTCTCTGGTGAAGGTGTAGATATTTTGGGCGATATCGGTAAGGCGCTCATCAAGAATGCGATCAGAAGCGCCGGAAAGGTAGCGCCGCAACCGATAAACAAGCCGCTCACGATCTTCATTAAATAGCTGCATAGCGCAGTTCTGCTTCTTCCCTCGGCTCCCAGCCGTGCGCAATTCTGGGAAATATAGCGGATTGGTTTCACAATTGGCGCGTGTAGTCACCATGCTATAGTTCTCGCGACTTAGATTTCTGCTCGCGGGCGGGGGCATCGTGGCCAGGCCATACTTCAACTCCGGCGGTGGGGACCTAGAGCGCCTGTTCCTCGACCAAGGGGACGACCTTTCAATCTTAATTGCGCTGCGAGATGAACTCGTTCACCGAAAGACGCCCAAGATGCGGGCTCTTAGGGAGAAAGTTCTACGCAAGCTGGCCGCTATACAGGATCCAGCTCCCCACACACCGCCTTCGGCAGCTCCTTCTGCTCCGGACAGATCCGATAGCAATGAATCCCCGGCGCCCGTTTCGCGACCGGCTCAATCGCCACATGCACGGAACGGAAACGGCTCAGCGGACAACTCCGCCTCAACCGAAGATCGCGGCAACGCCGGTTTCACGGCTGGACGGCTAGGCACTATCAGGCCCTGCGGTGGCCTTACCGACGTCCCCCAGCGCCGTCGGTTCGAGCGGAAGACAGAACTTCAACTCGACATTCCTGCAAATGCGTCGCTGACCAAGAAATACACAGTAGCGTTGGCCGCCCTCATTCGTGAAATGCGGCGGAAAGGTTCGGGTGCAAAACGGATCGCTGTTGAGAATGGAGTCTCCCTGACACTGGACGGCAAGCAGAATGGATACAAGTTCCGTCTGGACGGTGACGAAGAATTGTTTGAGGGCGCGGCACTTACTGCCATCGTTGGATCGGTCCAAGTCGCTGGACAAATTGTGTCAGCGTCATCCGGCGAACTAGTTGTCAGCCTGGATGAGAATTTTGGGCCAGCGATAGCGGCAGCGATTCTTCAGATCGACAACACAGCGATGCTTGAAGCCCTGCTCAACCGCCTCGATAAGATCGAGAAGGGCGAAGCACAGTTCAATTCAGCGATAGCCACCCGCGCGATCACAAATGAGGGAGAGGCGCATAGACCAGCATCACTGCCTCCAAATATCGCAGCCATCCACAGCCTCAATTCTAGACAAGCCGCAGCGGTCGGAATGGCGCTCTCTAACGACGTCGCGTACCTCTGGGGTCCACCCGGCACAGGAAAGACTGCGTCGCTAACTGCGCTCTTAGACGTTCTGTTTTCCGCCAATAAGCGCGTATTGATTTGCTCCAATACCAACCAGGCGGTGGACCAGGTGCTTCTAAAGCTCTGCCGCCGTCTTGAGACAAATCATCCTGCCTTAGCGGATGGCAAAGTTGTTCGCATCGGTCGGATTCAGCATGAAGAGCTGAGAGATGAGTTTCACAACTACGTCACGCTCGACGGCATCGTAGAGAGAAAGTCTGCGGCCCTACATCAGGAAAAGCTAAAGCTCGAAGAGGCCGTGCAGCGGATACGCGGTTCAGCTGAACAAGATCGCACGGTGGTGGAGCAATTTCATAAGCTCGATGCCTTTTCCGTCGATCTCGAACGGCTTGATAACGAAAAGCGCAACAACGCAGGACTTCTGGCTGACACACAAATTGAGCTTCGTAAGTGGCTGGAGCTGGAGCGACAAAGCAAGGCCGATTTGGAGACGTTGAAGCAAGCCGGAGTGCTGAAGCGTCTCATTATGCGATCTGAAGCCCAGATCCAGTCGGATATCGAGATAGCGCAGCGTGAACAACGAAATGCAGCCGAAAAAAAGGACGGCTTAGCGAGGACCATCAAGGGCCTCGTCGAGCATATTGATGCTGCGACAACAGAAATACGACGGTTGCGCGACTATACTGCCCGACATGATAGGCGAGCGGCAGAAGGGCGACTTGCAGAAGCCGAGAGCACATTGTCGCCATTGCTTAGTCGCCTTTCGGAGATCGGCAAGCAATTGGGCGATATTGCTCAGGCCGTCATGCAAGATGCCCGGATCATCGGCGCTACGGTTACCAAAGCGTATCTCAGCCCTAAGAGCTTCGTGAACTTTGACGCGGTCATCATAGACGAAGCGTCAATGGTGATGCTTCCGGCGCTTTATCACGCGGCGGGACTCGCCAAGGAACGCGTCACCATTTCTGGAGATTTCCGCCAACTGGCTCCGATAGTTCCGACGGACGAGTCGGCCATCGCTGAGGTAATCGGGATCGACGTGTTTCACGCCGCGGGTGTCGCAGAAAAATGCGCCTCCGGAGACGTTGATGGTGCGAGCCGAACGGTGATGCTGGATGTCCAATATCGAATGAGTGAACCAATATGTAACTTGATCAGTGGCCGTATGTACCAAGGACGCCTAGCCACCGGCGAGACCAAGGAACGCAAACGATCTCAAGCGCCTCCGGAACCATTCAGCTCCACGCTTACGATAGTGGATACGTCGCCGATCATGCCATTCGTCAATCGCGATGCCCTAGGGTCGCGATTCAATCTCTGGAATGCGATTGTTATCCGGAATCTTTGCAGACACCTCGCGGAGTCTGGGTTTGTAGTGGATGGCCACAGCTTGGGTGCCTGCTCGCCGTACGCGGCACAAGCCAAACTCCTAAAGCGAGTTTTGGGCAGCCTGCCGATCACCGGCAAGATCGAGGCTGCCACCGTTCACCGTTACCAGGGTGATGAGAAGACCGCGATCATCCTTGATATACCGGACAGCCTCGGCGAGCCGACCGTTGGCATGTTCCTTGAGGCAGACGGTCCCGACGAGAATGGTGCCCGCCTATTCAATGTCGCGGTTAGCCGGGCAGAACAGCACCTAATATTTGTCTGCAATCTCGCCTATCTCGACCGAAAACTGCCAGATAGATCCTTTGTGCGTGAGATCCTCAGTGCCGCTCAACTCCATGGCAGAGTGGTTGATGCACGCGACATCGTTGCGCTCTGGCCTGTCGAGGAGGAGTTACAGCGGATCGGTCAGCAATTCGATCTAAGCGCCGAGGCCGTGGAAACCGGGCTTTTCCGGGACAAGGACTTCCAAAGCGTATGCAGGGCGGACATCGCTGCAGCGAGGCGCAGCGTAGCCATTTTCTCCGGTTTTGTGACCCCACAACGCACCGCTACCTATGCTTCGCTCTTTCAATCGAAGTTAACCGAAGGTGTTGCCATACGGTGCGTAACGCGCCCACCGCGACACAACGGCAGCATTCCCGAGGAGCAAGGCAAAGAAACACTGGACGCACTGGAAGCGATGGGCTGCATCGTGGATACACGATGGGACATTCATGAGAAGGTCATCATCGTTGATGACGAGATCATTTGGTTCGGCTCGCTCAATCCGCTTTCTCATACCGGTCAGACCGACGAGATGATGGCTCGTCTGGAAGGTCGCCCGGCCGCACTACAGCTCGCCGCCTTCCTATCGCTTAGCCGCAACCTGAAGCCCGAACAGGCGGCTGGTATAAGTACGGCTAAAGAGAATCCGCCGTGCGGAGAGTGCGAGGGTCGCACTACGTATCGCAAAGGACGCTATGGCGCCTACTGGGAATGCGAAACAGCTTGCGGTTGGACCGAGAGTGTTGATCGGCCAAAGCGGAACAACGCTGACCGCCCAAACCCGCTTTCGGGAGAGCCAGCGCCGGAATGTCCGAAGTGCGGCGGCAGCACTGCTGCGCGAATGGGCCGTTTTGGTCCCTTCTGGGGGTGCACCGCTTATCCGCGGTGCAACGGGATAATCAACCCATCGAAGAAGAAATCCCGCAAGACTAGTGGGAGTCGGCGTAGCAAAGCGACAGCCGCGGAACAAAGGAAACGGTGAGTGTCAACGACAGGGAGCCCAGCGCCTCGCTATACTCCCGAACAGCTAGCAGTGCGGAACTGGCTGAGGGGAATCGCGCCAAGTCTTGAAGAGGCGTATGTGTCGTTTCTTGCGCTTGCCAGCCACGATGGCTTTCCCGGTAGAGCGCGGCTTATTGCCCATTGTCTCAGAGAAATCGGCAATGGACTGGTCAATCGTATCGTCGGCTACCAAGCACGACTGGAATACACGGCACAGCTTGACGGCCTTTCGGACACATGGAGCGATCCTGCGGGACCTGGAGACGGCGCGATTCCCCTTTCAACAGAGGTGACAATCCCCCGACCTGTCGCTGAGCGAATTTCCGCCCTCCTTCGGATGCACACCGCCAGGCGAGGCGAGAATGTTGATAGAGTGCAGAAACTGTTTGCCAGCTTTCAATTGTCGCGCTCGGCAAATGTACAGGAGCTATACCCGGTTGCACGGGCGTGGCATGAGTTGCTGCATTTTTTCCATGGTCGAGCGCACAATCAAGAGACCGATGCAGAACGCTTTGACAAAGAGTTCCAGCAGAAGGTTAGTGAATTCGAGCGAAGTCTTTTGACATTCGCGAAGGCGACGGATTTTTTTGAAGGCATAAAGGAGATCGATGACATCTTGGCAGAAGCCAACCGACCAGCAAGTTGACCTCGCTCTGCGCAAACTGGTTCAGGAAGGCCAAGTCAGATATTTTTTTGACAACCTGCATAATCCGGAGTGGGTGCAACCGCTCGCGGAAAGGCGCTTTTTTGAAAAACCGCCCGAACCGGTACGCAATGCCGAAGAAGGTACGATTTCGTTTCCGCTTTGGGCTCCATCTCGTTTCTTGGCTCGAATGGCAGAGCACAAGCCAGAGGCGGTGCTTGGCGTCATCAAGAAGATAAAGCAAACGGCCAATACAAGGGTACTAGAGGATTTAGCTGAAGCGCTGATTGCTATGCCCGCGTCGGAGGCTGCCAAGGCAATCGACCTGGCGAAGGTCTGGGCGTCCGTCCCATATCAGTTCGTGCTTTCCGAGAAACTCTCTCATCTCGTTCGGCACTTGGCAGGGTCAGGTCAAAGCAAAGCTGCCCTGAAGCTGGCGAAGGAGCTTTTTGCAATAAAGGCGGTGAAGCGGCCTATTCCTGCTCCTGACGACAGCGCCATCGAATTGACCCCCGAACCGCAGGCCAATATGGGGACTTGGGAGTACGGCGAGGGATTAAAAATCACCCTCCCGGCATTGCTCTCCGCCGTCGGCGTTCGGGCGCTCGTCTTGCTGACCGATCTTCTAGGCCAGGTCATTGATGCGAAGCGCTCCACACAAGGTACCGAAGACTATTCATACATCTGGCGCCCGACTATCGAACAGAGCGACCAAAATCATGACAATACCCTTGAGGACACGCTCGTTGACGCCGCCCGAGATACTGCCCTTGATCTAATTCGGTCAGGCAGAGCATCTGTAAGCACTGTCGTAGCCACCCTCGAAGCTAAACCGCAGAAGCTCTTTCAACGACTGTCGATGCATATCCTTTCGGTTGTTGATGCGCCTCAGGATCTCGTAGCACCTCGCCTCATAAACCGCGAAAGTTTCGATGACCATCGCTTGACGCATGAGTATGCGCAGCTGTTGGAAGCTCGATTTCACGAGCTACCGCAGGATGGAAAAGCTCTTATTTCCGATTGGATCGACGCTGGCCCAGACCTGAACGAGTTCAGAGCTAGTTTCGAGGCGCATCGTGGGTCTAAGCCTACCGCAGATGATGAGCAGAAGCGGATTCGGTACTGGAAGCGTGATCGCCTGGCGTGGTTCGGCTCGCGAATGCCTGAGGAGCTGCGAGCGAAGCATCAGCAACTCGTTAGCGAGATCGAGCCATCTGAAACTGCAACGCTTCCGTCGAAACACACATCTTGGGTAGGACCGACAAGCCCAATTTCGGCCGATGATCTTTCTAGATTGCCCGTCGACAAAGTCGTCGAATACTTGTCTGGTTGGCAGCCATCACGAGACTGGATGTCGCCATCAAGGGAAGGATTATCTCGCGATCTGATACCTGTGATTAAAGCTCAGGCGTTAGCATATTCATCTGCCGCTGAGCAGTTCATCGGGCTCTCGCCCCCTTATGTACGCGCAGTCTTTGCGGGCATTACTGATGCGATAAACGAAGACCAGGAAGTCAGTTGGCCGCCAGTTCTTACGTTAGCCGAGTGGCTTCTAAAGCAGATCGATTCCTCCGAAATCCTCTCAAGCGGTTACGACAGTAATGAGCAGCCCTGGCAGTGGGTACGCAAGTCACTCGCTCGCCTTCTGGGTACTGCATTCAAGAAGAACAGAATCCCGATGGAGCTTGGGCCACGCGCTTTTGCGGTCCTTCTGCCACTAACAGGTGACGCCGATCCCACGCCTGACCATGAAACGAAGTTTGGCGGGTCAAATATGGAGCCGTGGACGCTCGCCGTGAACACAACACGCGGCGAGGCATTCCACACACTCATACAGTACGCCCTGTGGAAACTTAGAAATGGTGACAATAAGGGAGACAGGGCGTCAACTTTTAATTCAATGCCTGAGGTTCGCGATGTCCTTGAGCGTCACCTGGACCCGAACAACGACCCCAGTCTTGCCATTAGGTCTGTCTATGGGCAGTTCTTTCCTTGGTTAGTGTTGTTGGATCACCAGTGGGCCTCGCAGAATGCACAACGCATCTTTCCGCAACAGGAAGCACAAGCAGAGTATTTTGAGGCCGCTTGGGGCGGCTACATCCTCTTCTGCCCTCCGTACAACAACGTCCTGAACGCTATTCTGCCGTCTTACTCATATGCTCTTGATCGCGTGGGCCGCACGTCTGAAGATTTCGACGGAGCCAAGCAGGCGGATCATCTAGCAAGCCATCTCGTCGTGTCTTATTGGCGCGGCCTGCTGCAGGAAAGTGACGGAGAGCGCCTGTGGCATAGTTTCTGGCTAAAAGCGCCTCCCGATGTAAGACGCCACGCGCTTCACGAGATCGGAAGGGCGCTTGCCCCGCTGAAGGACGCGCCGCCAGAAGCTACGAAAAGGCTTACAACGTTGCTGGATGAGCGTTTGCTGCACTTTGAAACTCACTCGAATGAGAATTCTGAGGAGCTGAAGGAGTTCGGCTGGTGGTTTCCGAGCGACGTTTTTGATCCTGGATGGGCCTTGGACCGGCTTTCTCGTGTGCTCGCAATCACCAAGGGCGTAGAGCGGATACGGGAGGTCCTTACGCGGCTGGTTAAACTTGCCGATAACTTTCCAGCACAGACAGCTCATTGCCTACGGCTCATTGTCGAAGGCACGCCGGAGAGATGGGGCGTCTTCCTATCTCGTGAACCGACAAAGGAGCTACTAGGTCGCCTTTTAAAGAGCTCCGATAGTGGAGCGCGAGCCCAAGCTCAAACTGCCATAGACCTCTTGGGTGCTCGTGGTCATCTCGAGTTTCGTGAACTCTTGAAGGGCTAACTAACCACGATGCGAGCAGTGATAGAATACGAACATGGAATCGTTCGCTAGCAAGCTTGGTGTCCCCGAATATGAATTTCGCGTGGTCATTGGCCGCACTCGTATTGAATACGACGCGAAAAAAGACGAAGCAAACCGCAGAAAGCATGGCTACGCGCTCGAGAGCGCGGTGTACCTGCTTGAGGCGTGCTTTGCCTTCTTTACCTCTCGCCGGATCATCACCAGCGACGCCTTTATAGAAAAAGGCGAAGTGCGTCATATGCATCTCACGGAAGATGCCGATGGCACACTGATGAAAATTGTTACAACGATGCGGCCTGGTGAAGTTGTTCGCGTTCTCTCATTGCGAAGGGCGAGCCAGAAAGAGTCGGCGGAATTTAAGCGTGTTCTCACCCCTGGCTAGGTGGTAGCGGAGATGGCGTGTTCCTCCGGCCTTGCATGAGATCGTCAGTGCTGATGATAAAGATATAGCCATCATGCCTTGGCTCGAGGATTTCCTGGGAGAACGCCTTTCCGACAAGCGGCATGACGCGGAGTTGTGGGCTTTCGAGTACGACTGTTTGCGCTATCTGAAGAACGTTCCTGATAGCGACCTTGACGCCCGCTTTTATGCGCTTTGCCGAAATCTGGCATTTCTGATCTGCGATCTACGCGATCCACTGCCCATTCGCTGCCATTTCCTGAGTACGTGGTGGTGGCTGAAGAAGCGCGTTCACATGCTGGCGGAATATCACCTCCGCCGCCGCCAGTTGCCGGACACGCCTGCGCTCGTGAATTTAGCCAATGGCGCAGCGCCACTCTGTAAGTCCAAACATCCAAATGACAGCTATTTCGTCGTTCGCTACAGCGAGGAGCGCTGGCTTCGAGATTTTATCGAGAAGGGCACCGTTCGAGTTGCGCCAGCATCCAGTTATAGAGGCGAAACGCTGGATGAGGCCCGCAAGGATGACGAACTGAACAAGCACACCTACAGTCTGGGCGATAACATTACCGTCACCACCATGGACGGCAAGACGATACCCATCATTGGTGACCTCAAGCGCACACGAAGCCTCAGCGTGAACTACTACGTTCTCTGCACCGCCAACGAACACGATGCTCGGCTGTTTTCGTGTTTTCCGAGCCAGGTGGGAGAACCGGCAGACGCATGTGCTGTAGTGTGGGATGCCGATGAGTTTGCTCGGCGCCTGGAAGTCGCCGGGCGGTCGCGTTTGCCCAAGTGGCTCTTCCACCACAATCCCGTCCACTATTTCGATCCGTATAACTTGATGCCGAAAGAAGAAATCAGCCCCGGCATGAGCAAGGATTTTTCATACGCCTACCAGCGGGAATACCGCTTTCTCTGGCTACCCGTGGCCGGTGGCATTGCTGACCAGCCTATGTTTCTCAATGTTGGTCCGCTGGGTGACATTGCCGGTCTTTTCCGGCGAGACGGCACCCATGTTGCAGGTCGGGCCTCTCTGTAGACACAGCTACGGCGACTGTTCTTTCAGTTCGTCAACTGCATACTCGCTGCGCGAGAACCAGCGATTTTCATCCGTATAGAAGAGCAGTTTTATACTGAGTTGCGGTTTCAGACGCTTTTGATCATCTGTTTCGCAGATATTTGATTAACGCTGCGATCCCTAGCACCAGCACGACGAGCAGCAGAATGCCGATGAGGCCCATGCCGCCCATCATCCAGCCCATTCCGCTCATCATGCCATCCATCATGTGGTCCTCCGAGGCAACGGCGATCGGGTCTCAGAACGCACGCTCATCTTCAACGCGGCACCTTTGACCAGCGCGTAGATTGCTGGAATGACGATGAGGGTGAGCACGGTCGACGAAACCATGCCGCCGACCATCGGCACGGCAATGCGCCGCATCACCTCGGAGCCCGTGCCCGTGCTCCAAAGGATGGG